>ENA-UOJE01000195-UOJE01000195.1-human-gut-metagenome-genome-assembly--contig:-C23-NODE-195-length-74795-cov-77.200388_pt1 | contig 74795 bp, 67 predicted proteins | sample MGYA00242341_ERZ723888 | MGnify/ENA metagenome assembly ERZ723888 | reverse complement strand
AATCAGCATACTCACTCTATAGAACCGACTGTATGTCTATTATAGGTCAATCCTCCGCCCGGAAGTCGATAGCCGGGGACGCCACCGCGTTGGCGAAGCCGGTGATGGGCACCAGCGTGCCGGCACCGGCGTACCGCGCCAGCCGGTGATACAGCCCCAGTGATGTGGCCAGCACCGACAGGAACACCAGCGTGACGGACGTGGCGGCGGACGCATCCGCCTGCGTCAGACCCAGCGACTGCCATCCGGCGGAGATCAGCTGCCCCACGGTGCAGATAGCGCCGCCGATCACGAACGCCAGCGCCGTGTCCTTGCCTATGGGGGAGCGGGGCGACAGCTGCCGCACCAGCGCGTCATATTCCTTCGGCGTCATGTCATCACATCCTTTCCCGCGTAATATGCGCCGCTTTTGCGCCTGCTATACTTGTCAATCGGGGTGAAAGCGGATATAATAGCCTGTGAAACGAGAGAGGAAAGGAAGGTGTCAGCCATGTACGACCCCGCGCATCCCTTCGGGCGCAAGGCCATCCAGCTGGCGGTGATCGACCCGGTCAGCTGCACCGGCTGCGGCTGGTGCGCCATGTTCTGCCCCATGAAGTGCATCGACCAGCGGCCGGACGGCATCTATGAGGTGCGGCCGGACGACTGCATCGGCTGCCGCAGCTGCAAGGTCAACTGCTTCTACGGCGCCGTGACCATGCTGCCGCCGCAGGTACGCTGACATGAAAAAGGAAAAAGCTCCGCTGGGGCTGTATATCCATATCCCCTTCTGCCGCCAGAAGTGCGCCTACTGCGATTTCTACTCCCTGCCCAGCCGGGAGGACAAAATGGACGCGTACACCGACGCGCTGATCCGCCATATCCGGGAGGTAGCGCCCCGCACGGAGTCCCATCGGGTGGACACGGTGTATTTCGGCGGCGGCACCCCCAGCTATCTGGGCGCGGAGCGGCTGCGCAGCATCCTGCGCGCGGTGATGAAGGGCTGTCCCGTCACCCGTGACGCGGAGATCACGCTGGAGGCCAACCCGGACTCCGCCTGCGACAGCAAGGCACTGCGTACCCTGCGCCGGGCGGGGTTCAACCGGCTGTCGCTGGGCGTGCAGTCGGCGGACGACGGGCTGCTGCACGCCATCGGGCGCATCCACACCTTTGAGCAGGTGCAGCAGTCTGTGACGGCGGCGCGGAAGGCGGGCTTCAGGAACATCAGCATGGATCTTATCTACGGGCTGCCGGGGCAGACCATGCAGCAGTGGGAGGACACCCTCTCCGCCGTGATCGCCCTTGCCCCGGAGCACATCTCCTGCTACGGCCTGAAGCTGGAGCCGGGCACGCCGCTGTATGAGCGGCGGCTGGAGGAGACGTTCCCTGACGACGATGCGCAGGCGGACATGTACCTCTACGCCGTCACCGCGCTGGAGCAGAACGGCTACGGCCAGTACGAAATATCCAACTTCGCCAAGCCGGGCTATGAGTCCCGCCACAACCTGAAGTACTGGCGGATGCAGGAGTACGCCGGCTTCGGCCCCGGCGCCCACTCCGACTTCGGCGGCGTGCGGTATGCCTACGTCCGGGATCTGGACGGGTACATAGGCGGCAGGCTGATCCTCTCCGAATCGGAGAGCGATGCCACATTGGCCCGCGACTACGAATACGTCATGCTGTCCCTGCGCACGGCGGAGGGCATCGACCGCCGGTATTTCGAGACGACGTACCGCCAGCGGTTCCAGCCCATGGAGGAGCTGTTCCTGCAATATGAGCGGGCGGGGTTGGCCTGCCGGACGGAGAACGGCTGGCGGCTGACGCCCAGAGGCTTTCTGGTGTCCAACAGCATCATTGTGGCGCTGGAGGACGCGCTGGCGCAGCAGAAGCTGCGCCGGGAGCAGGCGGTGGCCAGCGGCAACTACCGCGTGATCTGAGAAAAGGAGCCGCCCGCGCCGAAAGGGGAAATTCGTCCGTGCCCCTTGACAAACGGTGCCGTTTTGCTATAATAAACGGGTATTCCGTTTGCGAGCGTGCTGGAATCGGCAGACAGGCAAGCTTGAGGTGCTTGTGTCCGTAAGGTCGTGTGGGTTCAAGTCCCATCGCTCGCACCAGCAAAAAGAGACATCCGAAGGGATGTCTCTTTTTGCTGCTTGCGGTTATTCCCAAGTGCAGGGGAGCCCGGTCAAGGGCTCCCCTGCACGCATTTTACCCCTTCCGTATCTGTCCCTGGATGAGGCGGGTGACGGTGTCCGCCAGCCAGCCCACGGAGGGCAATCGCTCCATGGCTGCGCCATAGATACGCCGGGCGTCCGGCGCTTCCCGGTCGCTGCCGGAGAACAGGCACACGGGCGTGACGCCGTGGAGCCGCAGGGCGGCGGCCTCCGCCGCCGTGTCGTCCACGCCCCGCTTGCCGGTGTAGGCGTGGCCGCCCAGTCCGCCGGGGATGCGCTGGTCGTCGTTGGGGCTGGCGTCGGACAGCACCAGCAGGAGCCGTTTTTCTCCCGCTGTCTGCCGCATGAGCCGTCCCATGGCGCGCAGCGCCAGGCCGTCCCGGTTCCATCCGGCGGACACATAGTCCATCACCCGGCCGTTCTGCTCCGGATGGTCGTAGTCCCGCAGGATACGCAGCACCGTGCAGCCGCTGACGGAGCAGAAGGCCGTCACCCGCACGGGGATGTGGCAGCGGGTCAGGCTCTCCACGATGATGTACGCCTGCGCCGCCAGCTTCTCCTGCTGCTGGTTCTGGGAGGCGGAGCCGTCCAGCAGAATATCCACCGTCAGCTCGCCGGGGTCGCCGGGCTGACGGCGGGTGAACACCCGCTCATCGTCCAGCGCCGCCGCCCGCCATGCCAGCGCAGGGTGCAGGGCACCGGCGCGGCACAGGCCGCCGTCGTCCTCCTGCTTCAGCAGGAGGGTGTTGTGCAGCTTCTGGGTCAGGCGGGCGATGGTCAGTCGGTTCTGGGACAGCTGAGACTGGTAATAGGCGCGGTTCTTCTCCCGCTGGCGGCGGAACTGCTCCGCGTCCCACGCGGCCTCCGGGCTGGGAGGGCGCTGGGGCGGCGTGCCGTCGGTGACGTGCAGGCGGCAGTTCTTGTGGACGCCGGTGCACAGGGCGCGCTCCATGTCCGCCAGCTGGGAGGGCGTCAGCAGCGATACGCCGAAGCAGTCCTCCACATAGCGCCGCAGGATCGGCTCCGGCGTGCGCCCCTGCAAAAAGCTGAGCAGCGTGGGCTTTTGCAGCCCGCCCGCACCGCCTGTGCCGCGGCTCAGCGCCCGCAGACCGTTGGGACGCACGAACCGCACGCCGCCGGAGGCGTCCCGCTTTCGCCCGACCCATGCCGCCCACTGACGGTCGGTGGCGCTGCGGCGCGCCCGGCGGAAGTGGGTATAGAGGATCTCCTCCGTCCGGCGGATGAGCTCCGCCTCCGTGGGCTTCAGGGGCGCGGCGATGTCCGCCAGCACCGGGGCGAGAGCCTTGTCGTAAGGCTGCCCCAGCACCTGCTGCGCCCACGCGCGGCGCAGCGCGCCGTCGGTCATGCCCTCGGCGGGCGGCGTGTCCCACAGCAGCGTCCGGGCGTAGGCCGCCCGGAGGTCGGGCAGGATCGGGCGCTCCTGCGCCCCGCGGCGAAACACCGCGCCCTCCAGCACAAAGAAGAACACATCGGTGTACAGCCCCTCCTGCACGGAGCGGTGGAAGTCATTCAGAAGCGGGCGAAACAGGTCGAATCGGTAGTACCGCCCGGCCAGACCCAGCACCGTGTTGCCGTACAGGTCGGCATCGCCGCTGCCGTCGAACACCAGCAGCTCCGGCTTGGTGTCATAGGCGCCGCTGCCGTTCCAGACCTGGTTCTCCGCCCGGCGGGCCTGTATGTCCTGCCTGTCCATATCAGCCAAACAGCGCGTCCCGCCCGGCGTCTCTGGGCAGGCGCGCCCACACCGCGTCCGCCACCAGCTGCCGCTCGAAGGGCTCGAACGCCTTGTTGATGATGCCCATCTCCAGCGCCCGGCCAGAGGGGATGCCCCTTTCCACCAGATGCAGCGCGGACAGCAGTCCCCGCAGATCCAGCGCCTTGGTGGATATCTCGCCGCTGTCGCACTTCTGCCGCAGGTCGTGGAACAGCTGGGTCAGCTGCACCGCCCACTCCTGCTTCAACGTGGGGAAGCTGCGGCGCAGCAGCTTTTGCAGATTCTCGTCGGAGATAACGGGCATGTCCACCACCACGAAGCGGCTGACCAGCGCCTCGTTCAGCTCGCGGGTACCGGCGTAGCCGTAGTTCATGGTGCCGATGAACCGGGTGGCATCGTCCAGCTCGATGCGCTGGTAGCCGGGCACATCGATGACCCGCCGGTGATCCAGCGTGGCGTGCAGCACGGCCAGCGCCTCGTTCTTGGCCATGTTCACCTCGTCCAGCACGCCGAAGCCGCCCTGCCGGGCGCAGGAGCAGATGGGACCCTCGCGGAACACCACCTGTCCGTCCTTCAGTGTGTCCGCGCCAATCAGCGCCGCCGCGTCCACATTGACGTACATGGACACGTCCCACACGGGACGGCCGAACACCGACGCCAGATTTTCCGCCAGCACGTTCTTGCCGGTGGCCTTGGGACCGGCCAGCAGCACATGCTGACCGCACAGCAGCGCCGCCGCCGCGCTCTCCCATATCTCCCGGCCGTAGTAGAGATACCGCGGCGCAGGCACGCGGGCGGCGGCCTCCTCCGTCAGCGGGTGCGCCGCCCGGAAGCGCCGTATCTCCTCCAGCAGCCCTGCGTCCACGCCCTCGTCCTGTAATTCTTTCCAGATATCCATACGTCCACCTCGCTTGTGCATGATGTATGATGCCGTATTATAAGCCCACCACGCGTTAAGTGACCGTTAAGGATATGGCCGCCTCCGGTTTTATCATATTTCCGCCGCTGCGCCCATATAGATAGTCCAGTAACTGCATGGGAGTGGTGCGTTATCCGAGACGACTTGGAGCAGCGAGCCAGAGAGCTGGCTCTGTACCTGATAGAGAACCGGACCACCGTCCGCGCCGCCGCCAAAAAGTTCGGCGTCAGCAAATCCACCGTACATAAGGATCTGTCGGAGCGTCTGGCCGCCTGCGACCGGGTGCTGTACGGGCAGGTGAAGGCCATTCTGGACGAGAACAAGTCCCAGCGGCATATCCGGGGCGGCATGGCCACCCGCCGCAAGTACAAGGGGATATAAAGAGACCGGCTCGATGAGCCGGTCTCTGAGGCTGTCAAAAAATTTGCCCGGTTACAAGTATCGGAGGGAAGGATAGTGTGAAAGGGAACCGTCAGGGTTCCCTTTCGCGTTCAATCACCCGCCGCAGCGACCAAAATCGCAAAATAAAATACTGTTTTTTATTTTGCGATTTTGCCTCAGCTTGTCAAAAAAGTCCGTTCGGACTTTTTTGACAAGCTGAGACCGGCTCGATGAGCCGGTCTCTTTCCGTATCTTACAGCTTCGTGACCATGGGGATGATCATGGGGCTGCGCTTTGTGTGCTTGTAGAGATAGCTGCTCACCGCCGAGCGGACGGCGCGGCATACGTCGCCCTCGTCCCGGCGCTTCCTGGCGGACATGCCGTCCACCGTCTCTGTGGCCACGCGGCGCAGACTCTCCAGCAGCTCCTCGGATTCCTTTACATATACAAAGCCGCGGGTGACGATCTCCGGCGGGCACAGCAGCTGGTGGTCGTGGCTGGACATGGGCAGCACGATGACCACCATGCCGTCCTCAGCCAGCAGCTTGCGGTCGTTGAGCACCACGGCGCCCACCTCACCCACGCCGCTGCCGTCCACGAACACCTCACCGGCGGGGACACTCGTCTCGCACTTGATGTGCTTGGTGGTCAGCTCGATGACGGAACCGTTGTCAGCCACGATGATGTTGTTGGGCTGCATGCCCATGCTCTCGGCCACCCGCTTGTGGATCTGCAGCATGCGCTGCTCGCCGTGGAGGGGGATGAAGAACCGGGGCTTCGTCAGCGCGTGGATGATCTTCAGCTCCTCCTGGCAGGCGTGGCCGGACACATGCAGCATGTCGGCCTTGTCATACACCACGTCCGCGCCCTTGCGGAACAGCTCGTTGATGACCCGCCCCACCGTCACCTCGTTGCCGGGGATGGCGCTGGCGGAGATGATGACCTTGTCGCCGGGGCCGATGTCCACCTGCTTGTGGGTGGAGAAGGCCATACGGTACAGGGCGCTCATCTCCTCGCCCTGGGAGCCGGTGGTGACGATGACCTGCTGGTTCAGGGGCAGACCCTTGATGCGGTTGATGTCCACCAGCGTGTTTTTGGGCACCTTCATGTAGCCCAGCTCCGTGGAGACCTTCATGATGTTCTCCATGCTCCGGCCGGTGACGGCCACCTTCCGCCCACAGGCGGCGGCGGCGTCCAGCACCTGCTGGATGCGGTGGACGTTGCTGGCGAAGGTGGTGACGATGATGCGCTGCTGGCAGCCGGTGAACTGCCGCTTGAACGTGGCGCCCACGGCGCGCTCGCTCATGGTATAGCCGGGGCGCTCCACGTTGGTGGAGTCCGCCAGCAGCGCCAGCACGCCCTGCTTGCCCAGCTCGCCGAACCGCGCCAGATCGATGACCTCGCCGTCGATGGGCGTGGAGTCGATCTTGAAGTCGCCAGTGTGGACGATGGCGCCCATGCGGGTGTGGATGGCGAAGGCCACGGAGTCGGCGATGGAGTGGTTCACATGGATGAACTCCACCTGGAATTTGCCTGCCCGGACGGTCTGGCCCGGCTCCACGGTGATGAGCTTGGTGGAGCCCACCAGCCCGTGCTCCTGCAGCTTCAGCTTGATAAGCCCCGCCGTGAATTTCGTGCAGTAGATGGGCAGGTTGATCTGCTTGAGCACATAGGGGATGGCGCCGATGTGATCCTCGTGGCCGTGGGTGATGAACAGACCCCGCAGACGGCTGCGGTTCTTCACCAGATACGTCACGTCGGGGATGACGCAGTCGATGCCGTACATGTCGTCGCCGGGGAATGCCATGCCGCAGTCCACCACGATGATCTCGCCGCCGTACTCATAGGCGGTCATGTTCTTGCCGATCTCGTTCAGACCGCCAAGAGGGATGATTTTCAGTTTTTCTGCCATAAAATAGTAAATTCTCCTTTTCTTTACAAAGCGGGAGCGCCGCGGCGGCGGGGAAAATGACCGCACCAAAGCAAAGGCGGTCTGCTCTGCCCGTCTGCCCTGCATCGCAGAGGGGAGGAAGCAGCCTGTCGCCCGTCGTCAGCACTCGATGTAGTTGGATATATTGACCGCGGCGTCCACACACCGCGAAACAACCAAAAAACATGCGCCGTATTCGGCACTTTTCACAAATTATAGCACATTCTTTTCCGTTTGTACACCCCCAACTTGCCGACGGCTTTCGCCCCGATGCGGCGGCGGCAAAAAATCCGGCATGATTTCCGCAAAACGTAGTTGTTCGCGCGCCGTTTCTGTGGTATAATCAATCGATTATATTGGAGATTTATCCCCTTTTCGGAAAGGAGGCGAGCCTGTGAGCAAAAAGATCATCCGCGGGTTCCGCACCAACATGACGCTGTACAGCCTGTGTCTGATCGCATTCGTGGCCGTTACCGCGCCCTTTGAGCCGCTGCTGGCGCTGGCGGAGGCGGCGGTGGCCGTGCTGGTCATTCTGGTGGGGCGGCGCCGCACGAAAATGGCGCAGGCCTCCGTGCGGCAGTATATGGATCGGGTGTCCGGCGGTATGGACACCGCCCGCTCCAGCAACATGCTGTACGCGCCGCTGCCCATGCTGGTGTTCGACGTGACCACCGGCGAGATCCTGTGGTGCAACGATATGTTCATGCAGCTTACCGCCCAGAAGGAGAAGATATTCGAGACGGCGGTGGACGCGGTGATCCCCGATTTCACCTACCGCTGGCTCATGGACGGCAAGCGGGAGTATCCGGAGCAGTTCCACTGGAACGACCGCATCTACCGGGTGTTCGGCGCTCTGAGCCGCCCGGAGCCGGAAGGCGGCGAGCAGCCCACGCTGGCCACCACCTACTGGATGGACATCACCGAGTCGGAGCAGATGCGCCAGACGCTGGAGCTGACAAAGCCCCTGCTGGCCATCCTGATGGTGGACAACTACGAGGAGCTGATGAAGGCCTGCCCGGAAAACAAGCGCTCGGCGCTGCTGGCTGCGCTGGAGGAGCAGATGAACACATGGGCGGCGGGCACCGGCGGACTGCTGTTGGGCTACGACCGCGACCGGTACCTGTTCCTGTTTGAGGAGAAGGACTACACCGGCTTCACCGAGAGCAAGTTCGACGTGCTGGAAAAGGTGCGGCAGGTGCAGGCCGGCGAGGGCGTGTCCGCCACGCTGTCCATCGGCGTGGGACGGGACGAGGACAGCTTCGAGCAGCTGTTCAAGAACGCGTCGCTGGCGCTGGAGATGGCGCTCAGCCGCGGCGGAGATCAGGCCGTGGTGAAGGATCGCGTGAACTTCGAGTTCTACGGCGGCCGCAGCAAGAGCACCGAGAAGCGCACCAAGGTCAAGTCCCGTGTCATGGCCAATGCCCTGGGCGAGCTGATCGACGATGCCCGGCAGGTGTACGTCATGGGTCACAAGTACGCGGACATGGACTCCCTGGGCGCTGCCGTGGGTATCTGCTGCATCGCCCGCAAGCGGGGCAAGCCCTGCCAGATCGTTATCGACACCGAGAACAACGCCGCCCATCCCATCCTACGGCGGCTTGCCGAGCAGCCGGAATACGCCGGCGTTACCATCTCCGGGGCGGATGCCTTCCTTAAGTGTCAGCCCGGCGCGCTGCTGGTGGTGGTGGACACCAACCGCCCCGAAAGCGTGGAATCCGAGGAGATGCTGGAGACGTGCAACCGGGTGGCGGTCATCGACCACCACCGCCGGGGCAGCAGCTACATCGAGAAGATGGCGCTGAACTACCACGAGCCCTACGCCTCCTCCGCCAGCGAACTGGTGGCGGAGCTGATGCAGTATTTGCTGGAGCCGTCCGACGTGCTCAAGTGCGAGGCCGAGGCGCTGCTGGCGGGCATCGTGCTGGACACCAAGAATTTCACCAACCGCACCGGCGGACGCACCTTCGAGGCGGCAGCCTACCTGCGCCGTATCGGGGCGGACACCCAGGACGTGCAGCGCATGTTCCAGGGCGACCTGCAATCCATGATCGCCCGCTACGCCATCATCCGGCAGGCGGAGCTGTACCGGGACGACATGGCGGTGGTGGCGCTGGACGAGGAGTGCGACCGGGTGACGGCGGCCAAGGCCGCCGATGAGCTGCTGACACTCAAGGGCATCCGCGCCAGCTTCGTGCTGTATAAGAAGGGCACCGGCGTGTATATGTCCGCCCGCTCACTGGGCGAGGTGAACGTGCAGGTGATCCTGGAAGCGCTGGGCGGCGGAGGAAACTCCACCACCGCCGGCGGTCAGGCGGAGAACATCACCGTGGAGGAGGCCAAGGCAAAGCTGCTGGAGGCCATCGACCACTATCTGGAAAATTAACGTGAAGGAGACATACAGACATGAAGATCATTTTGAAGCAGGATATCAGAGGCAAGGGCAAGAAGGGGCAGATGATCGAGGCTGCCGAGGGCTACGCCCGCAACTACCTTATCCCCAGAGGGCTGGCGGTGGAGGCCACTGCCGACGCGGTGAACACCATGAACCTGCAGGCCAAGGCCAAGGCCAAGGCCGACGCCGAGGCCAAGGCCGAGGCGCTGGCTATTGCGGAGAAGCTGAAGTCCTGCCAGGTGAAGATCGCCGCCAAGGGCGGCGAGGGCGGCAAGCTGTTCGGCGCCATCACCGGCAAGGAGATCGCCGCGGCGCTGGCCGAGCAGTTCTCCCTGACCATCGACGGCAAGAAGCTGGTGCTGGAGCAGCCCATCAAGAGCTTCGGCAGCTACGAGGTCAAGGCCAAGCTGGGCTACGAGGTCAGCGGCACGGTGTACGTGCTGGTCATCGAGGAGAAGTAACATCCCACAGCTTTCCGGAAGGGAGGAGACATCATGGCGGACAACGACGCGCTGCTTACAAACCAGATGCCCCATTCGCCGCAGGCGGAGCAGGCGGTGCTGGGCTCCATGCTCATTGACGCCGACTGCGTCAAGGACGTGATGGATCAGCTCCAGGCGCAGGACTTCTATCTGCGCACCAACCGGGATATATTCGAGACGATCTACCAGATGTTCGTCTACTCCAAGCCCATCGACGGCGTCACCGTGGCGGGCGAGATGGAGAAAAACGGCAAGAGCAACGAGCAGACCCGCTCCTATCTGGTGCAGCTGATGGAGGTAACGCCCACCAGCGCCAACGTTATGGAGTACGTCCGCATCGTGCAGGAGAAATCCCTCATGCGGCAGGTGGCCTTTGCCGCCGGGCGCATCACCGCCATGGTGCAGCAGGGCACCGGCAGCGCCGGCGACATGCTGGAGGCCGCCGAGCAGCGGATCTACGCCATCCGCCGGGGCCGCAGCGCCCAGGGCATGGTGCCCGTGAGCATGGTACTGGGCGACGTGATGAGCCAGCTGGCGGAGCTGAGCGCCCGGGGCGGCAAGAGCGTCCCCGGCCTGTCCACCGGCCTGTCCGCCGTGGATGCCAAGATCAACGGCATGAACAAGTCCGACCTGCTGCTGCTGGCCGCCCGACCCGGCATGGGCAAGACCAGTATGGCGCTGAACGTGGCGCTGTCCGCCGCCCGGGAATCCGGCAAGACCGTGGCCATCTTCTCGCTGGAAATGTCCAAGGAGCAGCTGGTCACCCGCCTGATCGCCAGCGAGGGGCTGGTGGAGAACCAGCGGCTCATCACCGGAAACCTGCGGGAGAGCGACTGGCAGCGCATCGCCGAGGCCGCGTCCGCCCTCAGCTGCATGGACATCCGCATCGACGACAACCCGCTGCTGACCGTGGCGGATATGAACGCCAAGTGCCGCCGCCTGGAAAATCTGGGTCTGGTGGTCATCGACTATCTGCAATTGATGACCTCCGCCGGCGGCAAGGGCTATTCCGGCGAAAACCGCCAGCAGGCGGTGTCCGATATCAGTCGTATGCTGAAGATCATGGCCAAGGAGCTGCAGGTGCCGGTGCTGTGCCTCAGCCAGCTGAGCCGTGCCAACGAAAAGCGCGAGGACAAGCGCCCCATGCTGTCCGACCTGCGTGAATCCGGCGCCATCGAGCAGGACGCCGACATCGTCATGTTCCTCTACCGCGACGACTACTACAACGCCGACACGGAGAAGCGCAACGTGGCCGAGTGCATCGTGGCCAAGAACCGCCACGGCGAAACGGGCAAGGTGGAGCTGCGCTGGATGCCGGAATACACCGCCTTCGGCACGCTGGAGACGCGGTACGACGAGGATGAGTAAGCCCGTGGTGGACGCCGCGGCGTGGATGGAGCGCTTCGGCATGTTCCCGCCGCCCGGCGGGACGATCCTGTGCGCCGTATCCGGAGGGCGGGACTCCGTGTGCCTGCTGGACTACCTGTGGCGTCTGGGACAGGAGCGGGGCTTTTCCGTGGCCGCCGCCCACCTGAACCACGGCATGCGCCCCACGGCGCAGCGGGACGAGGAGCTGGTGCGCCGGCTGTGCCGCCAGCGGGAGATCCCCTTTTACACGGAAAAGGTGGACGTGTACGCCCTGTGCGATGCATGGCGCTTGACCGTGGAGGAGACAGGCCGCCGCGCCCGCTATGAATTCCTGCGCCGCACCGCCGCGTCCATCGGCGCGGCCTTCATCGCCACCGCCCACCACCGGGAGGATCAGGCGGAGACGGTGCTGCTGCAATTGCTGCGGGGCACCGGCCCCCAGGGGCTTGCCGGCATTCCGCCGGTGCGGGAGGGCATCATCCGCCCCCTGCTGGACACGCCCCGCGCCGCTATCGACGCCTATATCGCGGCGCATGACCTGCCCTACGTCACCGACGAGACGAATCTGGACACCCACTATGCCCGCAACCGCCTGCGGCTGGAGATCATGCCCCAGCTGCTGACTATCAACCCCTCTGCGCCCGCCCATATCTGCCGCACGGCGGATATCCTGCGGGCGGAGAACAACTATCTGGACGCGCAGGCCGCCGCGCTGCTGCCGGACACCGGCACAGCCCTGCCCTGCCATACGCTGCTGTCCGCCCCCGCCGCCCTGCGTCCCCGGATGCTGCGGCTGCTGGCGGAGCGATTGCCAGTGGGGAAGAAGGACTTCTCCGCCGCCCATTACCGGGCACTGGAGATGCTGGCGCAGACCGGCGGAACCCTGTCCCTGCCCGGCGGAGCCGCCGCCGTGTGCCGTCAGGGGACGCTGACGCTGACAGTCCCGGACGCGAGCCGTCCGGAGGAAACACCCCTGCACCCCGGCGACAACCGCGTGGGTACGTGGCACATCCGCCTCAGCGATACATTTTCTCCCGGCGCGCTGGCGGTGCGCCCCGGCGCGTGGAGCGTCCGCCCCTGGCGGCGGGAGGATGGCCTGACGCTGCCCGGCAGCCGCGGCCGCCGCAGTCTCAAGCGTCTGCTGGCCGAGCGGGGCGTCCCGCCGGAGCAGCGGGACGCTGTCCCGGTTTTCTGCCTTGCGGGGCAGGCCGCCGCCGTACCCGGCGTCGGTGTAGATGCGAGTGCTGTGCCGGAGCAACCCGGCAACACCATATATATTCAACTATTTTAGGAGATAACGGAGGAACAAAGACCTATGGCTAAAAGCAATATGGATCAGGATATCCTGAAGGTACTGCTGTCCGAGGAGGAGATCAAGGCGCGCGTGCAGGAGATGGGCGACCAGCTGTACGAGGCGTTCAAGGACAAGGACCCCATGTTTGTGGGTGTTCTCAACGGCTGCTTCATTTTCATGGCGGATCTGGTGCGCGCCGCCCAGCTCAAGAGCGAGGTGGAGTTCATCGGCCTCTCGTCCTACAAGAACGCCACCAAGTCCTCCGGCGTGGTGCAGATCACCCGCGATCTGCAGCGGGACATCAGCGGCCGCGACATCATCATCGTGGAGGATATCCTGGACTCCGGCAACACGCTGGCCTTCCTCACCGAGTACCTCAAGACCAAGGGCGCTGCGTCCGTCACCATCACCACCCTGCTGGATAAGCCCTCCCGCCGCGAAAAGCCCATCAAGGCCGACTACGCCGGCTTCGTGGTGCCCGATGAGTTCGTGGTGGGCTACGGTCTGGACTACTGCCAGCAGTACCGGAACATGCCCTATATTGGGGTGCTGAAGCCGGAGGTCTATACCAAGTAAAGGCACGTCTCGCACGCCCTGCCATCGCCGAACCGGCTTGCTGTACACAAAGTACAGCGGCACCGTTTCGTCATCGGCAGGACGCACGATCCGCACCTTTCCAAGGTACGTCTTGCACGCCCTGCCATCGTCGAACCGGCTTGCTGTACACAAAGTACAGCGGCGCTGTTTCGCCATCGGCAGGACGCACGATCCGCACCTTTCCAAGGCGCGTCTCGCACGCCTTGCCATCGTCGGGTCGGCAGGGATGCGCGTTTGTAGGGGACGGCGTCCTCGGCGTCCCGTCGGCGCGGCGCTGCCGCTATTCCGTAGGGCGGGGCCCGTGTGCCCCGCCGAAAACGCATCCCCGCGGCGGGACAATGAGCCCCGCCCTACAGAGCGGTGCGGTGATTCGCCCGTAGGGGACGGCGGGCGATCCTGCCCGTCCCCACAGCCAACAATTAAGGATCAGGAAGTGAAAGCATGGAAAATAAGGGAGGAAAACGCCTTGCCCCGTCGGGCGGGGCGGAGAAGGAGCCGCGTACCGCGCCTGTAAGCGAACCGGCACCCGCAGAGCAGCCCGCGCCGGAAACGGCATCGGAACCGGCGGCGCAGCCCGCAGCGGAAGCGCCCGCCGAGGCTGCCCCGCAGAAGAGCAAGGCCAGGAAGCTGTGGGATGACTACGGCTATATGCTGGTGACGCTGGCGGTGGTGTTCGTGGTATTCAAGGTGCTGCTGCAATTGGCCTACGTTCCCAGTGGCTCCATGGAGACCACCATCCCCACCAAGACGCTGCTCATCGGCTGGCGGCTGCCCTTTGTGGTGTCCGACCCGGTGCCGGAGCGGGGCGATATCGTCACGTTCTGGGACGAGGAGATGCAGCGGGTGCTGGTGAAGCGCGTCATCGGCCTGCCCGGTGAGACGGTGAGCTTCCGGGACGGCTATACCTATATCGACGGGCAGAAGCTGGACGAGAGCTATCTGCCTACCCAGGGCATCACCCAGTGCGCCAATACGTTCGCCGTGCCGGAGGGCTGCATCTTCGTCATGGGCGACAACCGAACCGGCTCTAACGACAGCCGATTCCTCAGCCAGCCCTATATCCCCGTGGACGCCATTCAGGGGCACATGCTGGCGGCCATTTCCATCGGTTCCCAGCAGAGCTGGCAGGGCGTCCGCTGGATCGGCTGAGAAGGGGGAGGAGAGAAAGATGAATGCACAACGACGCTTCCGCGGCATCACCATTTTGCTGATCGTCGCGGCGGTGGTGCTGATCTCCCGGGTGGCGGGCAATCTGCGCCGCGCCGGGGATATCAGCTACGGCGAGATGCGCAGCTGCTTCGTGCAGGAGAAGGTCAGAAGCTTCACCGCCACGGACGATCGGCTCACGGCCGTCCTGCAGGACGACAGCACCGTCACCTGCGCTCTGCAGAGCTTTGACACATTTTACAGCGACCTGAATGATCTGGTGGTGGAGCAGTCCGATAAGGGCATCATCACCAGCTACAACTACACGCCCAGCAACAGCACCAACTGGCTTTCTACGCTGCTGCCCTATGTGCTGGCGGTCATGGCGTTCATCCTGCTGATGAACCTGATCGCCCGTACCGGCGGAGGCGGCGCGGTCAACGACAAGATGGCGCGCTTCGGCGAGGCGCGCATTCAGGATATCCCCGACGACGGTAAGAAGGTCACGTTCAAGGACGTGGCCGGCGCCGACGAGGAGAAGGAGGAACTTGAGGAGATCGTCCAGTTCCTGCGCGACCCCGGCAAATACACCGAGCTGGGCGCCCACATTCCCAAGGGCGTGCTGCTGGTGGGGCCTCCGGGCACCGGCAAGACGCTGCTGGCCAAAGCCGTGGCGGGCGAAGCCGACACCGCGTTCCTGTCCATCTCCGGCTCCGATTTTGTGGAGATGTATGTGGGCGTGGGCGCCAGCCGCGTCCGCGACCTGTTCGAGCAGGCCAAGAAGCAGTCCCCGGCCATCGTGTTCATCGACGAGATCGACGCGGTGGGACGGCAGCGCGGCAGCGGTCTGGGCGGCGGCCATGACGAGCGCGAGCAGACGCTGAACCAGCTGCTGGTGGAGATGGACGGCTTCGCCGCCAACGAGGGCGTTGTGGTGCTGGCGGCCACCAACCGCGTGGATATCCTCGACCCGGCGCTGCTGCGCCCCGGTCGGTTTGACCGGCAGGTGTTCGTGGGCCTGCCCGATATCAAGGGGCGGGAGGAGATCCTGAAGATCCACGCCAAGGGCAAGCCCCTGGCGGAGGATGTGGATCTGGTCAGAGTCGCCCGCGCCACGGCGGGCTTCACCGGCGCCGATCTGGAAAATCTGCTGAACGAGGCGGCGCTGCTGACCGGGCGGCAGGACAAAAAGCTCATCACCGAGGAGGCCATCCACCAGTCGGTCATCAAGGTCATCGCCGGCCCCGAAAAGCACAGCCGCGTGGTGCCGGAGGCCGAACGGCGGCTCACCGCCTTCCACGAGGCCGGTCACGCCGTGGTCATGCACGCGCTGCCCCGTCTCGACCCGGTGCATCAGATCACCATCGTTCCCCGCGGGCAGGCCGGCGGCATGACCATTTACCTGCCGGAGGAGGATCGCTCCTACCTGTCCCGCAGCTACATGCTGGATCAGGTGGCGGGGCTGCTGGGCGGCCGCGTGGCCGAGGAGATGATGCTGGGCGACATCTCCACCGGCGCCTCCAGCGATATCCAGCGCGCCACGGCCATTGCCCGCAAGATGGTGGGCACCTATGGCATGTCCGCCAAAATGGGCAGCGTGGCCTTTGACGCGGGCGCGGACGAGGTGTTCATCGGCAAATCCATGGGGCACACCCGCCCCTACTCCGAGGAGACGGCGGCGGAGATGGACGCGGAGATCCGCGCCATCATCGACGCGGCGTACCAGCAGTGCCGGGAGATACTGGCCAGATACAAGACCCAGCTGACGGCTGTGGCGGAGTATCTGCTGGAGAACGAGACCATGGACGCCGAAACCTTCGAAACATATTTCGCAGATAGCGGCGAAAACGGCGAAGGCCGCGTATAATACCACAGAAAACCGGCGGGCGCTTCTGCACCCGCCGGTTTTTGCGCAAAAAGCGCCGCCGGTTTTGTGCACAATGACGGGACACGCCGTCCGCCAACGGGAGACACCCAACGGAAAAAGTTTGCCTACACGGGGCGTTTGTCCTTGTACAAGAGACAATTTGACGGTGATAACGAATTATTAACGCCCGGCAGATGATGAAAAAGCCATGATTTTTAGAGGTTGTTACAATTGTTTTTGCCGAATGTTTCCGCTAAAATACACATATTCTGTGAGCGGTCGATAAGCTTGACCGCTGCAAGGGAAATTAAGGAGGAATATACCATGAAAAAGTTTTTAGCAATGGTGCTGGCGCTGATCATGGCTCTGTCTCTGGTGGCCTGCGGCCAGCAGGGCGGCGATGCGCAGCAGGGCGATGATTCCGCTTCCGGCGACAAGGTCATCAAGATCGGCGTGTTCGAGCCCCTGTCCGGCGACTCTGCCTCCGGCGGCAAGAAGGAGCTGCTGGGTATGCAGTACGCCAATTCCGAGACGCCCACCATCGACCTGAACGGCGAGACCTACACCATCGAGCTGGTCACTTCCGATAACGGCTCCTCCAGCGACAAGGCTCCCTCCGCTGCCTCTGATCTGGTGGCCAAGGGTGTGTCTCTGGTTCTGGGTACCTACGGTTCCAGCGCGGCCATGGCCGGCGGCCCCAAGTTCGGCGAGGCCGGCATCGCCGCCATCGGCGTGACCTGCACCAACCCCAACGTCACCGCTGGCAACGACTACTACTTCCGCATCTGCTTCCTGGATAACTTCCAGGCTGACGTGCTGGCCAACTTCGCCATGGATAAGTTCCAGGCCAAGACCGCTTACTGTCTGGGCGAGAACGGCAACGAGTATGACCAGGGTCTGATCAGCTTCTTCACTAAGGTGTTCGAGGGCGCCGGCGGCAAGGTCATCACCGACTCCTTCCCCACCAACAACTCCGACTTCACCACTTATCTGAACAAGGCCAAGAGCGAGGGCGCTGACGTTATCTTCACCCCCGTCTCCATCGCCTACGCCACCCAGATCATCCAGCAGGCCAGCTCTCTGGGCATCACCATCCCCTTCGTCGGCTCCGATACGCTGGACGATAACATGGTTCTGGCTGCCGCTCAGGGTACCGATGTCAAGCTGTACGTGTCCACCTTCTATCAGGAGGGCGGCTCCCCTGAGTTCGATGCCGGCATCAAGGCCTACATCAACGGCAACGCCACCGCCAAGGAAGCCAACGGCGGTAACGACACCATCTCCGCTGTGACCGCTATGGGCTATGACGCCTACTATGTGGCTCTGGAGGCCATCAAGGCCGCCGGCTCCGGCGACGGCGCTGCGATCAAGGCCGCTCTGCCCAGCGTGACCTACACCGGCGTGTCCGGCGCGATCTCCTTCGACTCCATCGGCGATGCTGTCCGCGACACCGCGTTCATCAAGACCGCCGACACCGCCAACGGCGTGTGGGCGCTGGAGACTGTCCAGACCGGCTCCTCCAACTAAACACAGCACCCGGAAATATATGCGGCACTTGGCGGGGGCTTGCCCCCGCCAAGTGATGGCTTTTTCCGGCGTGACCGCTGGCCAAATCGGAGCGCGCGGGATCGTCAGATGCTTCTGCCGGCCGTGCGCGGCGATTTGCCCAGTGGTTGCGGAGGAGAGTCCGGGAGAAACGCGCAGGCGGGTCTTTTCCGGACGTTCTTTTTCTATTCAAAAGAGGGAGGAAACCAAGTGGAATTTATTATTTCTGTTCTGCTCTCCGGTATCGCGGTGGGCGGACAATATGCCCTGATCGCCATAGGCTATACCATGGTCTACGGTATCCTGCGGCTCATCAACTTCGCCCACGGCGATGTGTTCATGGTGGCCGGTCTGATGGGCATTTACTTTGCGGCCACCATGCCGCTGTACATAGCGCTGCCGCTGGTCATCATCATGACGGTGGTGCTGGGCTTCGTCATCGAGCGAGTGGCCTACAAGCCCCTGCGTACCGCGCCCCGCATGTCCGTCATGATCTCCGCCATCGGCGTCAGCTATCTGCTGCAGAACACCGCCACCTATATCACCGGCGGTCAGCCCATGGTCTATCCGGAGATCGCCGGCCTGACGAAGACTGTTACCATCGCGGGTACCCCCACCAAGCTGGTGGTGCTCATCACCCCCATTCTGGTGATCCTGCTGGTCGTCGGCCTGACCCAGCTTATCAACCACACCAAGGTGGGTATGGCCATGCGCGCCGTGTCCGTGGACTTTGAAACGGCGCAGCTGATGGGCATCAAGATCAACAGCGTCATCTCCGTGACGTTCGTCATCGGCTCGGCGCTGGCGGCCATCGGCTCCATTCTGTACTTCACCTGCTATCCGGCGGTGAACCCCACGGCCGGCGCGCTGCCCGGTCTGAAGGCGTTCGTGGCCGCCGTGTTCGGCGGCATCGGCTCTGTGCCCGGCGCGGTGATCGGTGCGTTCATCATCGGCCTGTGCGAGAACCTCATCAAGAGCACGGACTACACCGTGTTCTCCGATGCGTTCACCTTCGCGCTGCTGATCGTCATTCTGGTCTTCAAGCCCACCGGCCTGTTCGGTGAAAAGACCACCGACAAGGTGTAAGGGGGTGCGGAAGATATGCTGAAACAACAGACAAACAAGAAAAGCTCCATGATCGCGCTCCTGTGCGTGGCCGGCGTGCTGCTTCTGGTGACACTGCTGGAGAACATGAGCCTTATTTTCCCCAAGGTACCGGCTATCCTGCTGCCCACTAGCCAGCTGTTCACCGTTCTGAAAAAGGGCGCGGTGTACTCTCTGGTGGCGGTGTCCATGAACCTGCTGAACGGCTTCACCGGCCTGTTCTCTCTGGGTCAGGCGGGCTTCATGCTGCTGGGCGCGTATACCTACGCCATCCTCATGGTGCCCATGGCGGTGAAGGATCAGGTCTATTACCTGTTTGACGGCTCCGCCGTGAAGTTCTCTCTGCTGGATATGTTCCAGAGCATCTTCGGCGCGGCGGGCTTCGGCTCCGGCGTGGCGCTGGTGCTGGCGGTGCTGCTGGCACTGATCCTGGCCGGCTGTGTGGCGGCGCTGTTCGCCTACCTGATTGGCCTGCCCGTGCTGCGGCTGAAGAGCGACTATCTGGCTATCGCCACGCTGGGCTTCGCGGAGATCATCCGCGCCATCTTCCAGTGGCAGGTGCTGGGTCCCGTGACCAACGGCGCCAATATGATCAAGAGCTTCCCCACCTTTTCCAGCTTCAACATCAAGGGCGCCAACGGCTCCACGGTGCTGTATCTGTCCACCTTCGTCCCGTTCCTGATCGTGGCGGGATGCATCATCGTTATCGTCATGCTGGTGAACTCCACCTACGGCCGCGCGTTCAAGGCCATCCGCGACGACGAGGTGGCGGCAGAGGCCATGGGCATCAATCTGGCCAAGCACAAGATGCTGTCCTTCGTGACCAGCTCCTTCTTTGCCGGTGTGGGCGGCGCGCTGTTCGCCATGTATGTGGCCAACGCCCAGGCAAAGGTGTTTACCGCCACCATGACCTATGAGATTCTGCTGATCGTGGTCATCGGCGGCATCGGCTCCATCTCCGGCAGCTGCATCGCCACGTTCCTGTATGTGGCCTGCTCCGAGTGGTGGATGCGTTTTCTGGATACCGAGACATACATCGGCACATTCAAGGTGCCGCTGCTGCACAGCGGCTTCCGCATGGTGGTGTTCTCCGTCGTCATCATGGTGGTGGTGCTGTTCTTCCGCAAGGGCATCATGGGCGACAGAGAGCTGCCGCAGGTGATCGCCGGGTGGAAGGAAAAGAGCCGGGCTAAAAAAGCCGCAAAACAGGAGGTGACGTCCAAATGAGCAAGAACGTATTGTCCGTGGAGAACGTCACCATGCAGTTCGGCGGCGTGGTGGCCGTGGACAACCTGAGCCTTGAGGTCAACGAGGGCGAGATCGTGGCGCTCATCGGCCCCAACGGTGCCGGTAAGACCACGGCGTTCAACGTCATTACCGGCGTGTACGCCCCCACCAACGGCCGGGTGCGCTTCAACGAGGAGTGCATCGTCCGCAACCATCCCACCGGTAAGATGAAGAAGCAGTACAAGGGCGAGCACGCCGATATGTACACCGCTCACTTCGCCCCGGAGGAGGAGCTGGACGACGAGGCGCTGAAGGCGTGGAAGGAAGGCCAGAAGGCGCTGGATAGCTATGCGTTTACCGACCATGTGCTGGCGCCCACGCCGGATAAGATCACGGCGTTGGGCATGGCGCGTACCTTCCAGAATATCCGCCTGTGGAAGACCCAGACGGTGTTCGACAACGTGCTCATCGCCAAGCACATGCGCCGCAGCAGCAACATGTTCTCCGCCACGTTCCGCGGCAACCGCAAGGAGGAGGCACAGCAGCGCGCCGAGGTGCTGGAGCTTCTGAAGGTGGTGGGTCTGGAGGATGTGCAGAACGAGCTGGCCACCAGCCTGCCCTACGGCAAGCAGCGCCGGCTGGAGATCGCCCGCGCGCTGGCCACCGACCCGCAGCTGCTGCTGCTGGACGAGCCGGCCGCCGGTATGAACCCGCAGGAGACGCTGGAGCTGGCGGATTTCATCAAGGAGATCCGGGATCATTTCCACAAGACCATCCTGCTGATCGAGCACCACATGGATCTGGTCATGGGCATTGCCGACCGCATCTATGTGCTGGACTTCGGCAAGCTGATCGCCAAGGGCACACCGGAGGAGATTCAAAACAACGAGCGCGTCATCGACGCATACCTGGGGGTGGCAGAAGATGCTGAAGATTGAGAATTTGTGCGTATCCTACGGCGGCATCAAGGCGCTGCGCGGCATCAGCCTTGAGGTGCCCGACGGCAAGATCGTCACCCTGATCGGCGCCAACGGCGCGGGCAAGTCCACCACGCTGCGTACCATCTCCGGCCTGGTAAAGGCGGACAGCGGCTCCATTACCTACGACGGGCAGGAGCTGCTGGGCAAGCCCATCAACAAGATCCTGGAGGCGGGCATCGCCCAGTCCCCGGAGGGGCGGCGGGTGTTCGCCAACCTGACGGTGCTGGAAAATCTGAAGGCGGGCGCGTACCTGCGGACGGATAAGGACGGCATCGAGAAGGACATCAAGTGGGTCTATGAGCTGTTCCCCCGTCTGGAGGAGCGGCACTGGCAGCTGGCCGGTACGCTGTCCGGCGGCGAGCAGCAGATGCTGGCCGTGGGACGGGCGCTGATGAGCCGTCCCAAGCTGCTGATGCTGGATGAGCCGTCGCTGGGTCTGGCGCCGCTGGTGGTGCAGGGTATTTTTGACATTATCCGCACCGTCAACCAGCAGGGCGTCACCGTGCTGCTGATCGAGCAGAACGCGAACATGGCGCTGAAGATCGCCGACTACGCCTACGTGCTGGAAACGGGCAACATCACCAAGTCCGGCACCGGCGCGGAGCTGCTGGCGGACGATTCCATCAAGGAAGCCTACCTGGGCAAAAAGAGAAGCTGAACAAAAGCACCCCCGGCGCACAGCGTCGGGGGTGCTTATTTTCTTATTTTGAGGTGCTTTACGCCTCGATGGGCATGTCCTCCGCCGCCGGCTCCTCCGCCGGGGCGCTGCCGTCAAAGGGCGCTTCCAGCAGCTCCGGCTGACGAATGTACTTGCGGAAATCGTTGCAGAAGGCCGCGTACTCGTATCCGGTGCAGATGCGCTCGTCCATGACGATGCCCAGCGGCATCATCTTCTTGGTCAGGTCGCCGCTCATATAGTTGGGCACCGGCTTGCCCATGCACACGAACACGCTTGTGGTGCCGAATTCGTAGCAGTGGTGGTGGATGTAGCTGGTCTTGATAGAGGCCAGATTGGTGATGAACATGCTGGTGTGGAACGGGCTGAGATCCACGATCTTCCGGGGCAGCAGCCCGTGCTTGTCCAGATGATAGGCCAGCCAGATCACAAACTTGGGCAGGCCGGGGATGGAGAACATCATCTTGGCGAATTTGTCGGTGCTGTTGTTGTGGGACTCGGCGGAGTTTTTGGCGATGGTGTCCGCGATCTTCTGGTTGATGGTGAAGATGTTGTCCTGCGGCTCCAGATAGATCTTCAGCGTCGTCTCGTCCGGCGTGCCGTCCGCCCGCTTTTTCAGGATGACGAAGGACACGCAGAAGTGGTTGCGCTCGTAGAGATGGCTGTTTACCACGAACCAGTTGAGCTTGGGGTTGGTCTGGTACGCCTTGTAGTACGCGGCGATGATCACCGCCATGTGGTTGATGCGCACACCGCCCCGCCGCTTCTCGCGGATATACGCCTTGATGACCTCCTCGTCGATGTTCTCCGTGATGGTGTTCCAGGCGTCATACCGCTTGGGCATGATGTAGGGAATGGCCGCCACGATGGGCGGCAGATCTTTTACGCGCTTTCCGTCAGGACGCATGGGCATTTCCTCGATTCTGTCTGTGTTGTGTCCATCATAGACCATATTGCCGCCGATTGCAAGGTGTTGTTTTCTTTTTCGCCAAAGAAGAGCGGGTCTGGGGGATTTTTTACTTTACCTTTGGCTTTAATATTGATATAATAAGCTATTATAAACATTAACGTGGGACGAAAGTTCTATTTATCCAGACAAGAGGGAGGTGGACACCGTGAAATACCGCAAATGGCACATTGCGCCGGAGCATCCGGAGGCGCAGCAGCGCCTGCAGGCGGCGGGCTACCCCTATCTGGTGTCCGCTGTGCTGGCCGCCCGCGGGGTGGAGACGGCGGAGCAGGCCGCCGCATTTCTGGAACGGGAGGACAGGCTGACCCTCAGCCCCTTCCTGATGGCGGACATGGACAAGGCGGTGGAGCGCATCCGCCGGGCGCTGGACAGCGGCGAACGCATGGCGGTGTTCGGCGACTATGACGTGGACGGCATCACCGCCACCTGTATTCTGGTGGACTACCTCCAGCGCCGGGGCGCCGACGTGCTGCACTACATCCCCCGCCGCATCGAGGACGGCTACGGCCTCAGCTGCGACGCCATCCGGAGTCTGTACGACCAGGGCGTGCGGCTGCTGATCACCGTGGACTGCGGCATCACCGGCGTGGAGGAGGTGGACTTCGCCAACTCTCTGGGCATGGACGTGGTCATCACCGACCACCACGAGTGCCGGGAGACGCTGCCCCGCGCTGTGGCGGTGGTGGATCCCCACCGGCCCGACTGCGGCTACCCCTTCAAGCATCTGGCTGGCTGCGGCGTGGCGCTGAAGCTGGTGCTGGCGCTGGGCGGCCCCGACAGGGAGGACGCGCTGTTCGCCCGGTACTGCACGCTGGCGGCTATCGGCACCGTGGCCGACGTGATGCAGATGTCCGGCGAGAACCGCACCATCGTGTCCTGCGGGCTGGCGGATCTGGAGCATTCGGATTTCATCGGCCTTCACGCGCTGCTGCGGGAGGCGGGACTCAGCGGCCGGGAGATATCCTCCGTGCAGATCGGCTTCGTGCTGGCGCCCCGCATCAATGCCGCCGGGCGCATGGGCGCGGCGGACATGGCGGCGGAGCTGCTGCTGTGCAGCGATCCGGAGGCGGCGGAGCGCATGGCCAAGGAGCTGTGCGCCCTGAACCGGGAGCGCCAGAACGTGGAGCAGGAGATCTACACCCAGGCGGAGGAGATGATCGGGCAGATGCCCGACCGCCAGCGCAGCGCGCTGGTGCTGGAATCCAGCCGCTGGCATCAGGGCGTGGTGGGCATCGTGGCCAGCCGCCTTTCCGAAAAATATTCCCGTCCCAGCTTTATGATCCACCTCAACGGCAGCACCGGCAAGGGAAGCTGCCGCAGCTGGGGCGGCTTCAACCTGTTCGCCGCGCTGGAAAACTGCAAGGATCTGCTGCTGGGCTTCGGCGGACACGAGCTGGCGGCGGGCTTTACCATCGACAGGAACAACATTCCGGCCTTCCGCGACCGGATGAACGAATACGCCCGCAGCTACTGCAACGGGCGGCCGCCGGAGCCGGCGCTGGAGGTGGATGTGGCCATCGCCTATCCCGCCGCCGTGACGCTGGAGGAGCTGGAGGCGCTGTCCGCGCTGGAGCCTTACGGAAGCGGCAACGCCCGACCGGTGTTCTGCCTGCTGGGCGCCACGCTGCTGCGTACCCAGAACGTGGGGCAGAACCGGCACCTGAAGCTGCGGCTGGGCAAGGGCTGCGCCCAGTTTGACGGCATTTTCTTCTCCACCGTGGCGGAGCGCTGCGGCTGCGCCGTGGGCGACCGGGTGGACGCGGCCTTCTATTTGCAGATCAACGAATTCCGGGGCAGCCGGACGGTGCAATTGCAGATGGTGGATATTCGACCCTCCCTCTGTGCCAGCGGACGGGAGCAGGAGGCGCTGACGCTGGCGCATCACATCGCCGGCGGCGGTGTGCCGCCCCTGCGGGACGCCCGCCGCGCCCTGCCCACGCGCCAGCAATTTGCCGCGGCGTGGCGCTTTCTGGAGCGCGCCGTGCCGGAGGAGGGACTGACCGCCGACACCCTGCCCCTGCTGCGGCACATGGCCTCGGAGCTGGGCGGCGTGGAGCCGTTCCTGCGAGCGGCGATGTGCGCCGCCGTGTTCCGGGAGCGGGGGCTGCTGGACTGGCAGGAGACGGAGCACACCATCACCCTGCACCTGCACCGGGGCTGCCGCGTGTCGCTGGAGCATTCGCCGCTGATGGCGGCGCTGGCATATCATGACAGTGAGAAAGGAGGCGGTGCGCAGTGACGCCGCAGGAGCAATACGAACATCTGGTAGAGACAGTCAAGAGCTACAACCCGGCGGCGGGCTTCGATCAGATCCGCGCCGCCTATGAGTTCGCCGCCGCCCACCACGCCGGGCAGAACCGCAAGGACGGCTCGCCCTTCGTGACCCACCCGCTGGCGGTGGCGCAGATCGTGGCGGAGGAGCTGCATCTGGACACGGAGTCCATTGTGGCCGCCCTGCTCCACGATACCATCGAGGACACCACCGCCACCCATGAGGAGATCAGCCGCCTGTTTTCCCCTACCGTGGCCGATCTGGTGGAGGGCGTCAGCAAGCTGACGCGGGTACACTACACCTCCAAAGAGGAGGAGCAGATGGAGAACCTACGCAAGATGCTCATGGCCATGGCCAAGGACATCCGGGTGATCCTCATCAAGATATCCGACCGGCTCCACAACATGCGCACCATGGAGTACCAGACGCCGGAGAAGCAGAAGCAAAAATCCTTCGAGACCATGGAGATCTACGCGCCCATCGCCCACCGGCTGGGTATGCAGAAGATGAAGTGGGAGCTGGAGGATCTCAGCCTGAAGTATCTGGACCCGGTGGGCTACCGGGAGATCACCGAGGCGCTGGACGAGAAGGCGGCGGAGTACGACGGGTTTATGTCCGCCGTCCACGACCGCATCGTCACCCGCCTGAAGGAGGAGGGCATCGACGCCACGGTCTACGGCCGCATGAAGCACCCCTACTCCATCTACCGCAAGATGTATACCCAGAACAAGAGTCTGGACGACGTGTTCGACCTGTTCGCCTTCCGGGTCATCGTGGACACGGTGGCGGACTGCTACAACGTGCTGGGCATTATCCACGACCTGTTCAAGCCCATTCTGGGGCGGTTCAAGGACTATATCGGCACGCCCAAGCCCAACATGTACCAGAGCCTGCACACCACGGTGGTGGGCGAGAGCGGCATCCCCTTCGAGGTGCAGATCCGCACCAAGGAGATGCACGAGGTGGCGGAGTACGGCGTGGCCGCCCACTGGAAGTACAAGCAGAACGGACAGGGCGCCGGCGACGAGCGCAGCTATGAGTGGGTGCGCCGCCTGCTGGAAAATCAGGAGGACGCCGACGCCGAGGACTTTATCCACTCCCTGAAGGTGGACATGTTCGCCGACGAGGTGTTCGTGTTCACCCCCAATGGCGACGTCATCAACCTGCCGGCGGGCGCCACGCCCATTGACTTCGCCTACACCATCCACTCCGCCATCGGCAACCACATGGTGGGCGCCAAGGTCAACGGGCGCATCGTGCAGTTCGACTACCACCTGCGCAACGGCGACGTGGTGGAGGTCATGACCAGCAAATCCGCCCATGGACCCAGCCGCGACTGGGTGAAGATCGCCCGCTCCAGCAACGCCCGCAGCAAGATACGCCAGTGGTTCAAGAAGGAGAAGCGGGACGAGAACATCGTCAACGGCCGCCAGAGCTTCGAGTCGGAGCTGAAGCGCACCGGCGTGACGCTGAAGGAGCTGACCAACGAGGAGAACCTGCCCGGCGTGCTGAAGAAGCTGTGCTTCACATCGCTGGACGATATGTACGCCGCCATCGGCTACGGCGGCATCTCCGCCCTGAAGGTCATGGGGCGGCTGCGGGAGGACATCCAGCGCATCATCCACCAGCACCAGACGGAGCGGCAGGAGGAGGTGCCTGTGGCGGATCAGCCGCAGATCATGCGCCCCGCCGTGCCCCAGCGCACCAGAAGCGAGCAGGGCATTGTGGTGGAGGGACTGACCAACTGTCTGGTGAAGTTCTCCAAGTGCTGCACCCCTGTGCCCGGCGACGACATCGTGGGCTTCATCACCCGCGGCTACGGCATCTCCGTCCACCGGGCGGACTGTCCCAACGCCGATCCCGCCCGCCGTAAGCCCAACGAGGCGGGGCGGTGGATCAAGGTCTCCTGGGGCAGCGACACCAAGGAGAGCTACCGCACCACGCTGGAGATCACCGCCAAGGATCGCATCAACATCATCATGGACGTGTCCACGGTGCTGTCCAGCACCAAGACCCACGTCTCCTCCATGAACGCCCGCAGCACGCCGGACGGCTTCGCCCTGCTGTCGCTGGACATCGATGTGGCGGACAGCGAGCAGCTGCGCAGCGTCATGCGCCGCATCGAGCAGATATCGGGCGTTATGCGGGTGACAAGACCCGCCGGATGAGGAAAACGAATACAAAGAGTATAAAGGAGAACAAATTATGCGCGCTGTATTGACCCGCGTGAAGCACGCCTCCGTCTCTGTGGACGGCAAGATCATCGGACAGATCGGCGAGGGCTTCCTCGTCCTGCTGGGTGTCACCCATGAGGACACCGAGGCGCAGGCGGAGAAGCTGGCCGACAAGCTCACCGGCCTGCGTATCTTCGAGGACGAGAACGAGAAGATGAACCGCAGCCTCACCGACGTGGGCGGTCAGCTGCTGATCGTCTCTCAGTTCACCCTGTACGCCAACTGCAAGAAGGGGCGCCGCCCCGAGTTTCTGGCGGCGGCGCGGCCGGAGGTGGCCATCCCCCTGTACGAGAAGTTCGTGCAGCTGTGCCGGGACAAGGGCTTCCACACCGAGACGGGCGAGTTCGGCGCCTACATGCAGGTGGACAGCCTCAACGACGGCCCCTTGACCATCATTCTGGACACCGACACCCTGTAAGGAGGACGCCATGACCATTCAAACGCTGCAAGTGGGGCCCATCATGACCAACTGCTACCTGCTGTGCGACGAGGACGCCAAGGTCTGCGCCCTCATCGACCCCGGCGACGATGCCGCCCGGATAGAGAAGCTGGTGGAGCAGAGCGGCTGCGCCCTGCGGTATATCCTGCTGACCCACGGACATTTTGACCACACCTCCGCCGTGCGGCCGCTGCTGGAGAGGTACCCGGACGTGCCGGTGTACATCCACCGGAAGGACACCGCCGCCGACCGCGGCGGCGACCTGCTGTTCACCCCGGTGGGGGAGAAGAACCAGCGCTATTATCAGGAGGGCGACACGCTGCCGCTGGGCGGCCTGACCATCCGCGTGCTGGAAACGCCGGGTCACTCCGAGGGCTCCGTCTGCCTGCTGGTGGAGGGACAGCACGTCCTCTTCGCCGGCGACACCCTGTTCCGCTGCTCCTGCGGCCGGTGCGATTTCCCCGGCGGCGACTACCGCAAGATGCTGGCGTCGCTGGCGCGGCTGGCATCGCTGGAGGGCGACTATCGGGTGCTGCCCGGTCACGACCGGGAGACGACCATGGATTACGAGCGCCGCGTGAACCCCTACATGCGACAGGGTACGGCGCGATGAGACTGACCTTTTGCGGCCACGACGACCGCTACGCCATCGAGCAGAGCCTGCTGGCCTTTTTCCCGGACGAGCGCCCGGTGTACGAGGGCGAGAAGGGCGACAGCCACGCGGAGGTAACGCTCCGCGAGGGCAAGACCTACGCTGTCGGCGTCACGGAGCTGACATACGGCGGCAAGACGGCGCGGGGCGAAGCCCGCGTGCGCATCACAGGCGTTTCTGACGAGTACGAGCGGGAGCGCCTGCGTCAGCGCGCCCTGAAGCTGTCCTTCTTCCGCGCTGCCCGGGATGTCACCGGCGTGACGCCCAGCTGGGGCGCGCTGACCGGCATCCGCCCGGCCAAGCTGGTGCGGAGCATGCTGGAGGAGGGCATGACCCCCGGTCAGGCCGACCGCGTTCTCCGGGGCACCTACTGCGTGTCTCCCGCCCGCCGCCGACTGGCGCTGGAGAGCGCCGAGGCCGGGCTGCGCGCCAAGCGCGACCTGCGCCCGGAGGAGATATCCCTCTACGTGGGCATCCCCTTCTGCCCCACCCGCTGCGCCTATTGCAGCTTTGTGTCCGCGTCGGTGGAGAAGTCCTTCTCCCTGATGGAGCCGTATCTGGCGGCGCTGACGGAGGAGATCACCGCCGCCGGACGGATGGTGAAGGAGGCGGGGCTGCGCATCAAATCCTTCTACATGGGCGGCGGCACGCCCACCACCCTGTCCGCCCGGCAGATGGATGCGCTGCTGACCCACCTGAACCGCAGCTTCGACCTGTCGGACTGCGTGGAATACTGCATCGAGGCCGGCCGCCCGGACACCATTGACCGGGAGAAGCTGCAGGTGCTGCTGGATCACGGCGCCGACCGCATCAGCGTGAATCCCCAGTCGCTGGAGCCGCAGGTGCTGGCGGCCATCGGACGGAAGCACAGCCCGGAGGACATCGAACAGGCCATGGCGCTGGCCACCTCCATGGGCTTCCCCCATGTGAACATGGATCTCATCGCCGGTCTGCCCGCCGACACGCCGGAGGGCTTCCGCCGGACGCTGGATCGCTGCCTGACCTTCGGCGCGGACAACATCACCGTCCACACCCTCAGTCTCAAGAAGGGCAGCCGCATCCTGCTGGAGGGACTGCCCATCCCCACGGCGGAGGACGTGGCCGCCATGCTGGACTACGCCGATCCCGCCCTGCGCGCCCGGGGCTTCGCCCCCTACTATCTCTACCGGCAGAAGTACATGTCCGGCAGCTTTGAAAATGTGGGCTGGTGCATATCCGGCGCGGAGGGACTGTATAATATCTACATCATGGAGGAGCTGCACAGCATCCTCTCTCTGGGGGCAGGCGGCTCCACCAAAATGGTGGACGCCGGACGCAACCGCATCGAGCGGGTGTTCCACCCCAAATTCCCGCTGGAATACATCCAGCGGCCGGAGAAGCTCACCGAGAATTTAGAGGCGTTCCGCCGGTTCCACGAGAACATGGCGCGGTAACGCCGGGACATTCGTAAGGAGGCGCTATGACCCACCGGCGGCAAAATTTCATGGGCGGCGCGGCCATACTGGCGCTGGCTGTGGCGGTGACAAAGCTGCTGGGCGCTCTGTACAAGATCCCGCTGGGGAATCTGCTGGACAGAGAGGGCATGGCGCATTTTTACGCCGCCTATAATATCTACAGCCTGCTGCTGGTGCTGTCCACGGCGGGACTGCCCGTGGCGCTGAGCCGTATGGTGGCCCGTGCCGCCGCCCAGCGGCGCTTCGGCGCGGCGGGGCGCTGTCTGCGGACAGGGCTGGCGCTGCTGGGGGTCATGGGTCTTGCGTGCAGCGCCGTCATGTGCCTGCTGCCGGACACGCTGGCCGCCGCCCTTCATGACGGCGACGCCGCGAGCGCGCTGCGGGCACTGGGGCCGGCGGTGCTGCTGGTTTGCCTGTCCGCCGCCCTGCGGGGCTACACCCAGGGGCTGGGGGACATGGTGCCCACCGCCGCCGGACAGGTGGCGGAGTCCACCGGCAAGCTGGCGGTAGGGCAGGGGCTGTGCCTGTACCTGCTCCATCGGGGCGCGGGCGCGCCCCTGTGCGCCGCAGGCGCCATCGGCGGCGTGACGGCGGGCGCGGGGCTGGGACTGCTGGTCACGGCGCTGCTGCTGCCGAGGCGGGCGTCTCTGCCGCCGGTGCGTGACGTGCCGCCCGCCCGCCGGGATATCGCCCGGCAGCTGCTGCGCACCGGCGTGCCCATCACCGTGGGCGCGGCGGGCATGAGCCTTATCACCCTGCTGGATCAGACGCTGGTCACCGGCACGCTGCAGAACACGCTGCACTATTCGGCGGCGGAGACGGCCGCCCTGTACGGCGAGTATACCTTCGGCATGACGCTGTTCGCCCTGCCGCCGTCGTTTATCTATCCCCTGTCGGTGAGCCTGATGCCCGCCGTGTCCGCCGCCCTGACACGGGGCGACCGGACGGCCGCCGGGAAAGCCGCCGGCGCCGCCATGAAGATTACCGTCCTTACGGCGCTGCCCGCCGGTGTGGGACTGTCGGTGCTGGCGGAGCCTATTTTGCTTCTGCTGTATCCGGCGGTGCCGGACACGGCGAGGGCGGCGGCGTACCACCTGACGTTTTTGGGGCTGGCCTGCGTGTTCGTGTGCCTGATGGTGGCCGCCAACGGCGTCCTGCAGGCCTACGGGCACCCGCTGGTGCCGGTGCTGGCGCTGCTGTGCGGCGGCGTGCTGAAGGTGGTCACCAACTACCTGATGGTGGGCGACCCGGCCACCGGCATACGGGGCGCCGCCGTCAGCACCCTGTACTGCTACGCGCTGATCGTGCTCATCGATCTGATCGCCATCGCCCGGCTGGTGCCGGAGCGTCCGGGCTACATACGGCTGTTCGCCCGCCCGGTGCTGGTGACGGCGGTAATGGCACTGGCTGCCCGTTCCGGCTACGGCCTTTTCTGCCGGGTGCTGCCGGAGCGCTGGGCGGTGCTTCCGGCCATCGCGGTGGCGGCGGCGGTGTATGGGATCCTGGCGCTGGCTGTCGGCGCTGTGACCCGCACGGACGTGGTGACGCTGCCGCGGGGGGAGAAAATCGCGGATTTTCTGCATTTGCGCTGAACTTTTCTGTGCCGCATGCGGAAAACCTCTTGCAATAGGAGCGTAAGTATGCTAAATTTTACAAGGAAACCCCGTTATGACTACAACGACCTGCTGGAGATCGTCCGGCTGCTGCGCTCGGCCGAGGGCTGCCCGTGGGATCGGGTGCAGACGCACCAGAGCATCCGCCGCGGACTGCTGGAGGAGGCATACGAGGCGGCGGAGGCCATCGACACGCAGGACGCCGCGCTGCTCCGGGAGGAGCTGGGCGACGTGCTGATGCAGGTGGTCTTCCACGCGGACATCGAGAAGGACGCAGGGCGCTTCACCATGGACGACGTGTGCGACGGCGTGGTGAAAAAGCTGCTGTTCCGCCATCCCCATGTGTTCGGCGACGGACGGGCGGAGACGGCGGACACCGTGCCCGCCAGCTGGGATGAGCTGAAGCGGCAGGAGAAGGGACAGAAGACCACCGCCGATGCGCTGGACGCTGTGGCGCGCAGTCTGCCCGGCCTATGGCGGGCGGAGAAGATACAGAAGAAGGCCGCGGACGCGGGCTTCGACTGGCGCGACGTCTCCGGCGCGCTGGACAAGCTGGACGAGGAGACGGGCGAGCTGCGTCAGACCGTGGAGACAGGCGGCGACGTGGCCGGTGAGCTGGGCGATGTGCTGTTCGCCGCCGTGAAGGTGGGGCGCTTCTGCGGCATCGACCCGGAGGACGCCATCGCCGGTACCTGCGAAAAATTCATCCGGCGCTTCCGCGTCATGGAGCAGGAGGCCGCCCGGCAGGGCAGAGCGCTGTACGACATGACGCTGGAGGAGATGACCGCCCTGTGGAACGGGGCGAAGGAACGTTCTTAATGCGATACAACATCGTTTTAGGATAGCCGCGCATCGCGGCAATTACCAACGAAAATTTTTGGGAGGAAATAACATGAATAAGACTGAATTGATCGCCGCTGTCGCTGAGAAGACCGGCCTGTCCAAGAAGGACTCTGATGCTGCCGTCAACGCCGTGCTGAACACCATTGCCGAGACTCTGAAGGCCAATGAGAAGGTGCAGCTGGTGGGCTTTGGCTCCTTCGAGACCAAGAAGCGCGCCGCCCGTACCGGCCTGAATCCCCGCACCGGCGCCGCCGTGGAGATCCCCGCCTCCACCGTTCCCACCTTCAAGGCCGGCAAGGCTCTGAAGGACGCCGTGGCCAAGTAATTTTGCCTGATCCCGGAGCCGGTGTGGTAACGCACCGGCTCTTTTTCCCGAAAGGAGGGCGCACCATGCGTCTGGATAAATATCTGAAGGTCTCCCGGCTCATCAAGCGCCGCACCGTGGCCAACGAGGCCTGCGACGCGGAGCGTGTCACCGTCAACGGACGGGTGCAGCGGGCGTCCTACGACGTGAAGACAGGCGATGTGATCGCCATCCGCTTCGGCGCGAAAACGCTGACGGTGGAGGTGCTGTCCGTCACCGAGAACGTGGGCAAGGACGCGGCTGCCGCCATGTACCGCGAGGTGTAGGGACAGCTCTGTCATAAACGAACAAGCCCCCTCATACACTGGGAAAAACCGTGTATGAGGGGGATTTCTTATGGCATACGACATCACAGACCCTGCCGCCGTCCACCGTCTCCAGCTGGAGGGACGGGAAAAGCTCACCGTAGCCGGTGTGGAGGATGTGGAGCGGTTCGACGACCAGTGCATCGTCCTGCGCACCGGCGCGGGGACGCTGGTGGTCAGCGGCGAGGGACTGCATATCGGCAAGCTGTCGCTGGACGGCGGCGAGCTGCATGTGGACGGGCGCATCGACGCCCTGACCTACGAGGACGCGCCGGAGGAGCGGGGCGGCTCCTTCTTCAGCCGCCTGTTCGCCTGAGGTGGGCACCGTTGTCTCCGCGCAGCTGTGGGGCTATCTGACGGCGGCGGCGCTGGGTGCGGCGGCTGCGGCGGTGTACGATCTGCTGCGGCCGGTGCGCCTCCGCCGCCGGAAAAACAGACGGCTGACCCATGTGCTGGACGGGGTGTATCTGCTGGCGGTGGCTCCGGCGCTGCTGTGGTATGCCCTGCGGGTGGGCGAGGGCGAGCTGCGGCTGGTGATGCTCAGCGCCATGGGGCTGGGCGCGCTGCTGTATGTGCTGGCGCTGTCGCCGCTGCTGCGGCCGCTGTGGGACTTCTGGCTGGGCGCAGCGGCGGCCACGGCGCGCCTTCTGTGGCGCCCTGTGTCGTGGATGGCGGCGCTGGCGAAAAAAATCGCCGCTGCCGGGAAAAAAGCCTTTCCTTTTCGCCGCAAGTGCGCTATGATAAAGAAAAAGACGGCGAAGGAGGCGAGCACACATGGCACAGAAGAAAAAAGCAACGCACCGCACCAACCCCGCCCTGGTGCTGCTGATCGCCGCGCTGGTGATCTTCCTGGGCATCGAGCTGATACAGGTGGGACAGCGCCTCAGCGAGGCCAGACAGCAGCAGGCGGCGCTGGAGCGCCAGCTGCAAATGCAGACCCAGGAGAACCAGGCGCTGGAGTCCGATCTGGCCAAGAAGGACGACGAGGAATTCATCAAGGATCTGGCGCGTGACCAGCTGGGGCTGGCCGAGGAGGGCGAGCGCATTTTCTACGATGTGAACGATTGAGAACCGCCGGAAGGCGGTTCTTCAGCGTGTCGATAAACCCACGCCCCTGTCATTCCGAACCAGTGACCGATGTCACTGGTGTGGGAATCCGTAACCTTTTAGCTGGGAATCTGCGGAAAAGTGCAGGAATTACGCGTTTTAGAAACGGATTGCCACGCCAGTCTGTACCCCAAGGGCACTTGCTTCGCGGCGCGCACTGGCTCGCAATGACAGACTTTTTCGACAGCCTGAGAACCGCCGGAAGGCGGTTCTTTTTTGCGCGTTTCTTGCCTTATGCCGCCGGTCGTGGTATACTGACTATATATTGCCTTCAAAAGGAGGAACTGCCTGTGGCTACACTGCTGGAGCGGCGCTATCGCCGCCGCCATCTGGAGTGCGTGCGCCATATCACGCTGGATCCCAAGGGTCGCGGCGTGCTGCGCATCCACATGATCCCACCCCGTCAGGACGCGGACAACGCGCCCTTTCTTCTGCTGCTCAACGGCAGCCGTCTGGTGCCCCTGAACCTCAGTTGGGCGATCCTGCTGGCCAACTTTATGGATCGGCTGGAGCCCTTCACCGGTGTGGAGATCACCGAGAGCGACTGGACCGCCATGGCCGCCGGTGCCGTGGCCGAAACGCACAAGACCTATCCCTTCACCTCCAAGGAGCGGCTGTCTGACGATCTGGCCACCATGATCCGGTCTCTGGTGGCCATTGCCCGCGGGCAGGAGCCGGAGGCGGAGGTCGCCCCGCTGACGCTGGGGGAGTACGCCCCGGAGATGACCGCGCCCCACCGCATGGATCTTATGGTCAGCGCCATGACCCGTGGCGGCGCGTGGCACTGCAACCAGAAGTGCCTGCACTGCTACGCCGCCGGTCAGCCCCTGTCCGACACGCCGGAGCTGACCACCGCCCAGTGGAAGGAGATACTGGCGAAGCTCCGCGCCGCCAACGTCCCGCAGGTGACGTTCACCGGCGGCGAGCCTACCCTCCGCGCCGATCTGGTGGAGCTGGTGGAGGTCGCCCAGTGGTTCGTCACCCGCCTGAACACCAACGGGCGGCTGCTGACGCCGGAGCTGTGCCGCAGGCTGTATGACGCCAGTCTCGACAGCGTGCAGGTAACGCTGTACAGCCACGACCCCGCCATCCACAACGCGCTGGTGGGCGCGGAGGGCTTTGACGATACCGTGACCGGCATCAGAAACGCCGTGGCCGCCGGTCTGTCCGTGTCGGTAAACACGCCCCTTTGCAGCCTGAATACCGATTACGCCGCCACCGTGCGCTTCGTCCATGAGCTGGGCGTGCGGTACGTCACCTGCTCCGGCCTGATCCCCTCCGGCAGCGCCGAGGGCGCGGAGAGCCGTGCCACCCGTCTCACGGAGGAGCAGCTGACGGACGTGCTGCGCCGCGCCGTGACCGTGGCGGAGGAGCTGGGAATGGAGATGGACTTCACCAGCCCCGGCTGGCTGAAGGAGGAGACGCTGCGCTCCATGGGGCTGACGCTGGTGCCCAGCTGCGGCGCGTGTCTCAGCAATATGGCCATCGCCCCGGACGGCGGCGTGATCCCCTGCCAGAGCTGGCTCAGCAGCCAGCCGCTGGGGAACATGCTCACGGACGACTGGGATAAGATATGGCAGAGCCAGCGCTGCGCGGCCATCCGCGCCAAAAGCGCCAAAATGGAGCAGCTGTGCCAGCTGCGTCAGGGCAACGGAGAGGAGGCGTCCGTATGCTGAAGAAGCTCCATATCCTGCTGTTGACCCTGCTGGCGGCGGCCTGCTTTACCGTCACCGCATGGGCGGATTACGACTACATCGAGCAGTACGGCGTTATGGTGACGCCCAACACGGAGGACGGCAGCCTGCTTATCACCGTGAAGCTGGAATGGACGCCGCTGGAGGAGCTGCCCTACGGGCAGGAGCTGAAGATCGGCGTACCCAACGGCTCCATCCGGGACGCGGCGGCGCAGACGGACAACATCGAGCGGCTGGACTTCGACAACAGCTATATGTACGTCTACCTGACCCAGGGCTACGACGCGAACGAGAGCTTTTCCTTCGCCTACTCGTGGGTGCAGGAGTATATGTACCAGCTGGACGGCAGCGCCGTGACCTACGACTACACCGCCGGCTGGTTCGACGAGGCGAAGATCGGCCAGATGACCCTCATCTGGAACGACCCCGCCGGGCTGACCGGCGATTTCACCGAGGGCACGGTCAGCGGCGCTGACAGCGTGACGGTGCAAAACGGCATGACCATCACCGCCTCCGATCTGGGCTACGGCTACAAGATGAACGTGCAGGTGCGCTATGCCGACTGGCCCACCCAGCTGTCGGAGGAATACAGCGCCGACAACGTCCCCGACGGCGGCTGGAACGGCAGCGATGACTATGACTACGACGAGGATGACGCCGGGGACGCCATCATCGGCATGATGGTGATGATCTTCGTGGTGATATTCATCTTCGTGCTGATTTCCGCCGCCCGCCGGGGCGACGGCTATGCCGGCGGCTTCGGCACCCGGTACGTGTTCGTCAACCACCTGTGGTATCCCGCCGGGCCGGACGGCAGGCCCCGTCCCGGCAGCGTGGGCACCAAAACAAAGCCCAGACCGCCCAGAAGCGGCGGCGGCTTCGGCGGCGGCAGCCGGGGCGGCGGCTTCGGCGGCGGCGGCTTCGGCGGCGGCAGCCACTGTGCCTGCGCCAGCAGCTGCGCCTGTGCGTGTGCCTGCGCCTGTGCCGGCGGCGGGCGCGCCGGCTGCTCGGCCAAGAACCTGTACGGCGTGCAGCTGGATGAGACGGTGAAGCTATGAAGCGGATCGCATCCATACAGGACATCTCCTGCCTGGGACGCTGCTCCCTGACGGTGGCGCTGCCGGTGATCTCCGCCATGGGGGTGGAGTGCGCCATCGTGCCCACGGCGGTGCTCAGCGCCCACACCGCGTTTCCCGGCTTCGTCAGCCGGGATCTCACCGACCAGCTGCCGGCCATCGCCACCCACTGGCGGCAGCAAAACGTGCATTTCGATGCGCTGTATACCGGCTATATCGCCTCTGTGCCGCAGGTGCAGCAGGTACTGGATTTCTTCGACGCGGTGAAAAGCTCGGACACGCTGCTGATCGTCGATCCCGCCATGGCGGATCACGGGAAGTTGTATGCCGGCTTCGGCGATGATTTCCCGGCGGCTATGGCGCGGGTGGTGGCGCGGGCGGACGTGGCGCTGCCCAACATCACCGAGGCGTGCCTTCTGACCGGCACGCCCTACCGGGAGGACGTGGACGAGGGCTTCGCCCGCACCCTTTTGCAGCGGGTGGCAGCACTGGGCGTGAAGCAGGTGGTGCTCACCGGTGTCTCCTTCGCCCCGGACAGACTGGGCGCCATGGGGTACGACAGCCGGACGGGGACGTATTTCACCGCTCAGGGGCGGCGTGTCCCCGCCTCCTTCCACGGCACGGGGGACATATTCGCCGCCACCGTGACCGGCGGGCTCATGCGGGGCATGACGCTGGAGCAGTCGTCCGCGCTGGCGGTGGAGTTCGTGCTGGCGTGCATCGATGCCACGGCGTGCGACCCCCACGCGGGCTGGTACGGCGTGGAATTTGAAAAGGCGCTGCCCCTGCTGTGCCGGCGGACGCAGGAGCTGGCGAAAAGCGAATAAGCGTTGGGACACAGAACCGTGCGAAACGGGACGTCGAGGACGCCGTCCCCTACCGAATGAAGTGCGGAAGTGTTGCTCCACACAAACTGAAACGCCCTGCGGCATAGCCGCAGGGCGTTCGTGCGTTTTTATTCGGGCTTGTCCTCCGCCGGGCTGTCGGCGGGCGGCTCCGGGGTGTCCTCCGGCTTTTTCTCCTCCGGCTTCTCGTCGAAGTCCGGCATGGGCACCGGCTCGGACACGATGTTGATGTGCTTGGCGGGCGCTTCGATGGTCTCCGGCACGCTGGGACGGAAGGCGGGCTGGCTGCTCTTGCTGGCGCCGTAGTTGTCCACCGTCTCCGGGTCGCGGCCCTCGATGATGGCCATCATCTCCTGCCCGGTGATCGTCTCCTTCTTCAGCAGGTACGCGGCGATCTTGTCCAGCAGCTCCCGGTTCTCCCGCAGGATGGCCTTGGCCTCCTCGTGGCACTGGCGCAGGATCTTGATGGTCTCCCGGTCGGCGGCGGCATACGTCTCCTGGGCGCAGGACATGGAATATCCGCCGTCCAGATACTGGCTCTGCACCGTGCCCAGCGCCATCATGTCGAACTCATCGCACATGCCGAACCGCGCCACCAGATTCCGCGCCATCTCCGTGGCGCGCTCGATGTCGTTGGCGGCGCCGGAGGTCATGGTGTTGCACACCACCTCCTCGCTGGAGCGTCCGGCCAGCAGGGTGCGTATCTCGGCGAGGATGTCCTCCTTGGACATGAGGAATTTCTCCTCCTCCGGCAGGTGCAGCGTATAGCCCAGCGCACCCTGGGTGTGGGGCACGATGGTGATCTTGCTGACGGGCTGTGCGTTCTTCTGCTTGGCAGCCACCAGCGCGTGACCCACCTCGTGGTAGGCGATGATGCGCTTTTCCTCCTCGGTGATGACGGTGCCCTTCTTCTCGCTGCCGGCGATGACCAGCTCAAAGGACACCAGCAGGTCGTCCTGATTCACGGCGCGGCGTCCCTTGCGGACGGCGCGGAGGGCAGCCTCGTTCACCAGGTTGGCCAGGTCTGCGCCCACGCAGCCGGCGGTGGCCTGGGCGATCTTCTCCAGATTTACGTCCTCAGCCAGCTTGATGTTGCGGGTGTGTACCTGCAGGGTGGCCAGACGTCCGGCCAGATTGGGGCGATCCACGGTGATGCGCCGGTCGAAGCGGCCGGGGCGCAGCAGCGCCTTGTCCAGCACCTCCGGGCGGTTGGTGGCGCCCAGCACGATGACGCCCTTGCCGGGGTCAAAGCCGTCCAGCTCGGCCAGCAGCTGGTTGAGGGTCTGCTCCCGCTCATCGTTGCCGCCGCCGAACTTGCTGGCGTCGCGGGACTTGCCGATGGTGTCGATCTCGTCGATAAAGATAATGCAGGGCGCGACCTTGGAGGCCTCCTTGAACAGGTCGCGGACACGGCTGGCGCCCACGCCCACGAACATCTCCACAAAGTCGGAGCCGGAGATGGAGAAGAACGGCACCCCTGCCTCGCCGGCCACGGCCTTGGCCAGCAGCGTCTTGCCGGTACCGGGAGAGCCCACCAGCAGCGCGCCCTTGGGCAGCTTGGCACCGATGGCGGTGTATTTGCCGGGGTTGTGCAGGAAGTCGATGATCTCCTCCAGGGATTCCTTGGCCTCGTCCTGTCCGGCCACATCCTTGAAGGTGACGCCGGTGGATTTCTCCATATAGACCTTGGCGTTGGATTTGCCCACGCTGCCGATGCCGCCAAAGCCGCCGCCCCCGGACTTGCTCATCAGACGCATGACCAGCATGAACGCGCCCACGATGAAGATGGTGGGCAGGATATACTGGATCATGATCATCAGGAAGGGGCTCATCTCCGCCTCATAGTAGCCGGTGTAGGCCACCTTGTGCTCCTTCATCAGGGGCAGAAGGTCGGCGTTGGAGAGGTAGGCGGTGTACAGCGTCAGGTTGGAATCCTCGCTCTGCTTATAGGTCTTTGTCTCCGTCTTGCCGCCGGAGGTGACCTCCTCGGTGTACACATAGCCGTCCACCGGTGTGATGTAGATGGTGCTGTCCTTGAACAGCACCTCGTCCACCTGATCCTTTTCGATCATGGTGACCATCTCGCTGTATTTGATCTCGTGGCTGCTGGTTTTGTTGGCGGCGTTGCGGTTGTAGGCGTTGAAATAGTTGAACGCCACCGTCAGCACCAGCGCCCACGCGATCAGTGTCAGCACGCCGCGGAAATTGCCCTTGCCGTTCTTCCCGCCGCTGTTGTTGTTATTGCTGCCATTGTTGTTTGCCATATTATTATCCTCCGTTTGACTTGCGAGGGAACTGTAAATTTTAATCAGTATACCACACCTGCCCGAAAGTCTCAAGGAAAAGGCCTCCGGTTTTCCTGTAAAATTTCTATGAATCCGCCTTTATATTGGTGAAAGGATGTGGTAGAATAGATACCGATTACAAAAAGCGTGAGGTATATCATGAGAGATACAAAGGACACGGAGAACAGACGCCCGCTGCCGGACGCCGAGGCGGACGGCATTATCGAGGGGCGCAACGCGGTGATCGAAGCCCTGCGGGTGGGCACGCCCATGGATAAGATCTATATCGCCAAGGGCGAGACGGACAAGACGCTGGGGCACATCGCCTCCAAAGCCCGCTCCGCTGGCATCGTGGTGGTGGAGGCCGACCGGCGCAAGCTGGACAACATGTCCCGCACCCACGCCCATCAGGGCGTGATCGCACTGGCCGCCGTGCGGGAATACGCCACCGTGGAGAGCATCCTGCAAGCCGCCGCCGACAGGGGCGAACCGCCGCTGCTGGTGGTGTGCGACGAGATATCCGACCCCCACAATCTGGGCGCCATCCTGCGGACGGCGGAGTGCGCCGGCGCCCACGGCGTCATCATCCCCAAGCGCCGCAGCGCCGGTCTGACCGCCATCGTCGCCAAGACCTCGGCGGGAGCGGTGAGCTATATGCCGGTGGCGCGGGTGCCCAACATCCCGGCGCTGCTGAAGGATCTGAAAAAGCAGGGCGTGTGGGTGTTCGGCACGGCAGCCGACGGCAATACCACCCTGTATCAGGCGGATCTGAAGGGGCCTGCGGCCATTGTCATCGGCTCCGAGGGCACGGGCATGACGCGCCTTGCCGCGGAAAACTGCGATTTTCTGGTGAGTATCCCCATGAAAGGAAAGATATCCTCCTTGAACGCCAGCGCCGCGGCAGCGATCCTGCTGTACGAGGCCGTGCGCCAGCGGGGATGAGAGCATACAGACAGAATGAGAAGACGGCGGGACGAACAACTGTATAACGCTCCCGATCAGGAGGATGAGCTGTCGCTGGAATCCATCCTTGCCGAGTACGGCAGGGGTGGGCGTCAGCCTGCCCCGGAGCAGGAGCCGCCGCAGGAACCCCAGCCGGAGCCGCTTCCCACTCCGGCACCGGAACCCGTTCCGGAACCGGAGCCTGCACCGGAACCGGAGCCAGCTCCCGAACCGGAGTACGAATCCACCGCGCCGGATCGCGTAGCGCTGAAGGACATCATGTCCCAGACGGTGGACGCGGTGCTGGAGGACGAGGACGACGGCGTTATCGCCCAGCCGGTGCCGCTGAGCGAGCGCATCGCCGGCCTGCTGGCGCGGCTGCGCCGCCGGGCGGAGGGCAAAAAGCGCCGCCCGGCCTTTCAGGATACGGAGCAGCTGTTCGACGAGCCGGAGGAGGACGAGGAGCCGGAGCCGGAGGAACCGCCGGAGCCGGAGCCGTTGCCGGAGGACGTCCTGCGGGACGCCAAGCGGCAGTGCGGACGGCTGCGCCGAGGGCTGCTGGCGGGTATCCTGCCGGCGCTGGCGCTGGTGGTGGCCGCCGTATTGCAGGAGCTGGAAAAGCTACCCTCCGCATGGCTGGACGAGGCGCTGCTGCGCTGTGCCGTGCTGGGCGGCGGTCTGCTGCTGACGGCGCTGGCCTGCGCCGCCGTATGGCGGCGTGCCGTGGAGCTGCTGCGGCAGGGACAGGCGGGCTGCGAGCTGTGCGCCGCCATCGCGGCGATGACGCAGCTGCTGTGCTGCGTGTGCGGCATGGCCACCGGCAGCACCCGCGCCACGCCCTACGCCGCCGCCGGTGCGCTGCTGATACTGGCGTGCCAGTGGGGGCTGTATCTGGAGGCGGAGATGCGCCGCAGCGCCTATCACCTGCTGGTGCTCAACGGCGCCGTGCCCTACGTGGTCTCCGCCACGGAGACGGGCGTGTGCCGCCAGCGGGGCACGGAGGAGGGCTTCTACCGGCTCATGAGCCGCCCCGATCCCGCCCGCTACTGGCAGAACTACGCCATGCCGCTGGTGATGGCGGTGGCCGCCGTGCTCTCCGGCGTGGTGTGCTTCTCCGACGGCAATATGAGCGACTTTCCGTGGGTGCTCACGGCGCTGACCACCGCCGGTGCGGGGCTGAGCATTCCCCTTAGCGGCGTGCTGCCCATGTACTATCTGTCCCGGCGGCTGGGACGCAGCGGCTGCGCCGCCGCCGGTTACGCCGGTGCGCGGGCGGTGAGCCGCTCCCGCCGGTTGATTTTGACGGACGACGACCTGTTCCCGCCCGGCACCGTGACGCTGAACGGCTACAAGGTGTTCGGCGAGGAGCGTGCCCGCGCCGTGTCTTACGCCGCGTCGGTGGCCAAGGCCGCCGGCAGCAGCCTTACCCCCCTGCTGGAGCGCCAGCTCACCGCCGAGGGCGGCTTCCATCTGCCGGTGGAGTGGCTCAACTACTGCGAGGAGGGCGGTGTGGAGGCTAACATCCGGGGCGAGACGGTGCTCATGGGCAGCGCGTATTTCATGAAGAAGCGCCGGGTGGCGCTGCCCCGTGACATGAAGCTGTCCACCGGTGTGTTTCTGGCGGTGGATGGGGCGCTGACCGCCGTGTTCGCCGTGAAATACCAGCCCTCCCGCAACGCGGAGTGGGCGCTGCGCACCCTGAAGCGCTTTCACATCACGCCGGTGCTGGCTGTCCGCAGCGGCAACGTGACGCCGGGGCTTATCAAGCGGAAATTCGGTGTGGACGCCAGGCCGGTGTACCCGGATGTCTCCACCCGTCTGGCGCTGGCGCAGCTGGCGGAGCAGCGGGGCGAGCAGCCCTATGTCATCGTCTGCCGGGAGGGGCTGATGCCCCTTGTGGAGTCCGTGGCCGGCAGCCGCCGGGCGGTGAAGGCCGTGCGCACCGCCACCATTCTGGGCTACATCGGCGCGGCTGTGGGCGTGGCGCTGGCCTATTACCTGACGTCCATCGGCAATTTCGCTCTGCTGACGCCCATCGCCATGGTGGTGTATCAGCTGCTGTGGCTGCTGCCCACGCTGCTGCTGGCCGGGCTTGTGAAGCACTACTGACGGCGACTCCGTCGCTTTGCCCATAGAACAAAGCCTGCCATTGTACAACCTGACGAAAAGTGGGGAATATCAGCGCACATTTCCCACAAATATTTAAATTAGAGGTTGTCAGGCCAGCGGAAATACTATATAATCGGTACGTTGAGCTACTGTCCGCGGCTGTGGGCGGCGGACTTCAAGAAAATGAAGGGAGAACATCATCACTATGACTGCTAACGACATTCGCAATATCGCCCTGCTGGGTCACGGAGGCTCCGGAAAGACCTCTCTGGTTGAGCAGATGCTGTTTATGACCAAGGGTATCGACCGCCTGGGCAAGACCGCCGACGGCAATACCACCTGTGACTACGATGCCGAGGAGATCAAGCGCCAGATTTCCATCTCTCTGGCCTTCGCTCCCGTTATGTACAAGGGCAAGAAGATCAACGTCATGGACGCTCCCGGCAACTTCGATTTCTCCGGCGAGGCCGTGTGCGCCATCCGCGCCGCCGAGTGCGCCGTCATCGTGGGCAACGCCAAGGACGGCCTGTCCGTGGGCATGGAGCGCACCTGGAAGATGCTGGGCAAGAAGCCCCGCATGATGTTCATCAACCGCGTGGAGGAGGCCAACTCCGACTACGTCTCCTGCATCGAGACCATCAAGGGCAAGTACGGCACCGCCATCGCCCCCATCGTGGCCACCAAGGCCGATGCCAACAAGGCCGTTACCGTTATCGTTGACCTGCTGCACAACAAGGCCTACGACGCCAAGGGCGAGTGCGCCATCCCCGGCGACATGGCCGACGAGGTGGAGGCTCTGCGCGCTGAGCTGATGGAGGCCGCCGCCGGCGCCGACGAGGAGCTGATGGAGAAGTTCTTCGAGACCATGGAGCTGTCCGCCGAGGACATGGCCAAGGGTCTGAAGATCGGCGTGCGCGACGGCAGCGTGTGCCCCGTGCTGTGCGGCTCCGCCCTCACCGGCATGGGCGTTGACATGCTGATGCAGACCATCGTGGATCTGGTTCCCGTGGCTACCGACATGCCCGCCGAGGCCGCCGAGGACGACGACGGCAACCCCATTGAGGTCGCCTACGATCCCAACGGCACCACCGCCGCCTTTGTGTTCAAGACCATCTCCGACCAGTACGGCAAGTACTCCATGATCAAGGTCATCCGCGGCAAGGTCACCGGCGATATGTCCCTGTACAACATGACCACCGGCAACACCGAAAAGCTGGGTCGTCTGTACACCATGAAGGGCAAGAAGGCCGAGGAGACCAAGGAGATCTGCTGCGGCGACATCGGCGCCATCGGCAAGATGGACAAGGTCAAGACCGGCGACACCCTGTGCGAGCCCAAGACCTATGTGAAGTTCGCGCCTCTGGCCTTTGCTCCCGCCTGCTACGAGCGTGCCATCGCGCCCAAGACCAAGCAGGAGATCGAGAAGCTGGGCACCGGCCTGAACAAGCTGAACGAGGAGGATCCCACCTTCTCCGTCACCAACAACGCCGAGACGCGCCAGACCGTTATCTCCGGCGCCGGCGACATTCAGATCGACGTGCTGTGCAGCAAGCTGAAGTCCCGCTTCGGCGTGGACGCGGAGCTGGATACCCCGCGCGTTGCCTACCGCGAGAAGATCCGCAGCACCGTCCGCAAGCAGGGTCGTTATAAGAAGCAGACCGGCGGCAGCGGCCAGTTCGGTGATGTCCATATCATCTTCGAGCCCCAGACCGAGCAGGAGGATATGATCTTCGAGGAGAACGTGTTCGGCGGCTCCGTGCCCAAGAACTACTTCCCCGCCGTGGAAAAGGGCCTGCGCGAGAGCTGCCTGCACGGCGTGCTGGCCGGCTATCCCGTGGTGTTCCTGAAGGCCACTCTGGTGGACGGCTCCTACCACCCCGTGGACTCCTCCGAAATCGCCTTCAAGCTGGCGGCGAACTTGGCGTTCAAGGCCGCTCTGCCCGAGGCCAAGCCCGTCCTGATGGAGCCCATCGGCGAGCTGAAGGTCACTGTGCCCGATAACTATGTGGGCGACGTGATGGGCGACCTGAACAAGCGCCGCGGCCGCGTCATGGGCATGAACCCCACCGGCGACGGCGAGACGGTGCTGGAGGCGGAAGTCCCCATGGCCGAGATGATGAGCTACGCCATCGACCTGCGTTCCATGACCCAGTCCCGCGGTACCTTCACCTTTACCTTCGTCCGCTACGAGGATTGCCCCGCCGCGGCACAGGAGAAGGCCATCGCCGCTGCCAAGGCTCTGGCCGAGGCCGAGTAAATTGTAATATGCATAAAAGTCCGGTACGGCGCAGCCGTACCGGACTTCCTTACATATTTTCCGCCCCGACGGGGGAGGATACCAGTGGCTGGAAAATTTTTTTGAAAAAAATGCAAAAAACCTCTTTACAAATCCAAGCGGGTGTGCTACTATAATAATGCAAACAATAATTGTTAGCAACAAGAAAGGAGCGCAGCCCATGAACACCACACGGCACAGCCCCAAGCGGGAAGCCATATTGGAGTGCCTGCGTTCCACCACCTGCCACCCCTCTGCGGAATGGGTCTACGCCCAGCTGAAGCCCCGCATACCCGACCTCTCTCTGGCCACCGTCTACCGCAATCTGGCGCGGTTCCGGGCGGAGGGCACGGTGCAGGTCATCGGCTGTGTGGACGGCGAGGATCGCTACGACGGCAACACCGCCCTCCACGGGCATTTTATCTGCCGCACCTGCGGCGCGGTCATCGACCTGCCGCCCATCCCGGTGGAGCCGCCGGATATGTCGGAGGTAGGGGAACCGGACAGCTACGGCGTCACGTTCTACGGGCGGTGCAGCGGTTGCCTGGCACAGCAGAAAACCAGTTGACAAAGGCCGCTTTTGCGGCGTCAAAATAACAAACAAACACATTACATTTTATGGAGGTAACGATTATGAAGAAGTGGGTCTGTCCTGTTTGCGGTTATGTTTACGAAGGCGAGAATCCCCCGGCCGAGTGCCCTGTCTGCCACGTCAGCGGTGATAAGTTCACCCTGCAGGCCGAGGAAAAGACCTGGGCTGCCGAGCATGTGGTGGGCGTAGGCAAGGTATTCGGCGCTGATGTGCCGGAGGATGTCCGCAAGGAGATCATCGACGGTCTGCGCGCCAACTTCGAGGGTGAGTGCTCCGAGGTGGGTATGTATCTGGCCATGGGTCGCGTTGCTGCCCGCGAAGGCTATCCCGAGATCGCCATGTACTGGGAGAAGGCCGGCCTGGAGGAGGCCGAGCATGCCGCCAAGTTCGCCGAGCTGCTGGGCGAGGTCATTACCGACAGCACCAAGAAGAACCTGCAGATGCGCGTGGACGCTGAGAACGGCGCTACCGCCGGCAAGTTCGAGCTGGCGAAGCTGGCCAAGAAGTACAATCTGGACGCCATCCACGATACCGTCCACGAGATGGCTCGTGACGAAGCCCGCCACGGCAAGGCCTTCGAGGGTCTGCTGAACCGCTACTTCGGCAAGTAAATTAAGGCAATCAAAAAAAGCAGGGAGCGTTTCGCTCCCTGCTTTTGCGGTTTCGGCGGCGTTATCCCGCCATGATCTCGAATTTCAGCACGCCATCGGCGGCGGCGGCGCGGGTCATCAGGTCGTCCAGCTCCTCGGACATGTCCCCCGTTTCCGCGGAGATGGTGACGCCGGCGCAGCCGTTGGTGGGGATGGTCTGGTTGATGGTCAGAATATTGGCGCCGGAATTGGCGAAAATGGACAGGTAGTTGGACAGGACGCCGGGGTTGTCCTTCAGCAGCGCATAGAAGGTGATGATGTGCCCTGCGTGCATGTTCTGAAAGGGCTGCACCGCGTCCTTATATTTATAGAAGGCGCTGCGGCTGATGCCCACCAGCCGGGCGGCCTCGCCCACGGTGGCGGCCTCGCCTACCTGCAGCATCCGCTTGGCCTCCGCCACCCGGAGAAAGACCTCCGGCAGAGCGTCCGCCGCCACCAGATAAAATTTCTGTTTTTCCATGATAGCTCCTCCCCGTGTCCGCCTATTGCGAACATCTGTATTTATATGATAGCATACATATAACGGCGGCGCAAGAGGTTTTTTGCCGCATGATGGAAAAGTTGCGCGGCGTTGGGGCGGGCGGGTTAAGGCAATTTCACAACAGCGATACGCGAGAGGAAACTTCCGGCGGAAGATCCGGCGGACAAACGACGAAAATGGGCGGGAAAAGGGACACGGAGCCGGATCGTGCAGAGATAGTGGACACGGTGTCGTTCCTGGTACATAAGGGAAACGGTGCATATACATGAAGTTATACATGCAAAGTGGGAAAGGCTCTCTAATTCCGGCACTTTTTGATGTTTTTGCAACTTTCCAGCAGATTTATCGGGTTACATAACGCTGGTGGAAAAAGGTGTGGAAAATGTGCAAAACCCTGTGTGGAAAAGGTTACAGCCGGTTGCGACCCGATTATTTTTTGTGTAAACCAGTTGATTTTTACGGCTTTTGTAAGACCCTGTAAAACGGGGGAGCGACGGCACTTGCAAAGGCCGGGAAAATACGATAAAATAGGAATAGTGCCCTGCGGCACGGATGATTATACTGCACGGCGGAGAGCCGGAGGAATGATATGGCAAGAAAGAGCACATACGACAACGAGAGCATATCCAGCCTGAAGGGGGCTGACCGGGTACGGAAGCGGCCGGGGGTCATTTTCGGCTCCGACGGGCTGGAGGGCTGCGAGCACGCGGTGTTCGAGATCCTGTCCAACGCCATCGACGAGGCGCGGGGCGGTCACGGCAAGCTCATCACCGTGACCCGCTTCGCCGACCGCTCCATTCAGGTGGAGGATCAGGGGCGCGGCTGCCCGGTGGACTGGAACGAAAAAGAGGGGCGGTACAACTGGGAACTGGTGTTCTGCGAGCTGTACGCCGGCGGCAAATACGACAACGAGAGCAGCGAGAACTACGAGTTCTCCCTGGGTCTGAACGGCCTTGGCTCCTGCGCCACCCAGTACGCCTCCCGGTACATGGACGTGACCGTGTGGCGGGACGGCAAGGAGTACCGCCTGCACTTTGAGCGGGGCGAGATCGTGGGCAAACTGGAGGTCAGCGACCAGACGGGCAACAAAAAGCGCACCGGCACCACCATCCGCTGGCTGCCCGATCTGGACGTGTTCACGGACATCGACATCCCCGCGGACTACTACCGGGACGTGATGAAGCGGCAGGCGGTGGTCAACGCCGGCGTGACGTTCCGCCTGAAAAACGAGACATCCGCCGGAAAATTCGAGACGGAGGAGTTCGTCTACGAGCACGGCATCGAGGACTATATCCGGGAGCTGGCGGGGCTGGACGCCCTGACGGAGCCGGTGTTCTGGGAGGCGGAGCGCAAGGGACGCGACCGGGCGGACAAGCCGGAGTACAAGGTGAAGCTCAGCGTGGCGCTGTGCTTCTCCAACAGAACAGCGCTGTGCGAATACTACCACAACTCCAGCTTTCTGGAGCACGGCGGCAGCCCGGAGAAGGCCACCCGCTCGGCCATGGTGTCGGCCATCGACAAGTACCTGCGCGACAACAACAAGTACGCCAAGGGCGAGGCGAAGATCACCTTCCCGGATGTGCAGGACTGCCTGATACTGGTCAGCAGCAGCTTCTCCACCCAGACAAGCTACGAGAACCAGACGAAAAAGGCCATCACCAACAAGTTCATCCAGGAGGCCATGACGGAGTTCCTCCGCAGCCGCATGGAGATCTACTTCATCGAGAACCGGGACGCGGCGGAGAAGATCGCCGCCCAGGTGCTCATCAACAAGCGCAGCCGCGAGACGGCGGAGCGCACCCGCATCAACCAGAAGAAAAAGCTCACCGAGAAGATCGACATCGCCAACCGCGTGCAGAAGTTCGTGGACTGCCGCACCAAGGACGTGGAGCGGCGTGAGATCTACATCGTGGAGGGCGACTCCGCTCTGGGCGCCTGTAAGCAGAGCCGCGACGCGGAGTTTCAGGGCCTGATGCCCGTCCGCGGCAAGATCTTGAACTGCCTGAAGGCGGACTATCCCCGCATTTTCAAAAGCGACGTCATCACCGACCTGATGAAGGTGCTGGGCTGCGGCGTGGAGGTCAGCGGCAAGGCCGTGAAGGAGCTGAACCAGTTCGATCTTAACAACCTGCGCTGGAGCAAGGTGGTCATCTGCACCGATGGCGACGTGGACGGCTTCCAGATCCGCACGCTGATCCTGACCATGCTCTACCGCCTGTGCCCCACCCTGATCCGCGAGGGCTATGTGTATATTGCGGAAACGCCGCTCTTCGAGATCACCTGCAAGGAAAAATCCGGCGAAAAGACGTGGTTTGCTTACTCCGAGAAGGAAAAAGCCGACATCCTCAAGAAGCTGGAGGGCAAAAAGGTCAACGTCCAGCGCTCCAAGGGGCTGGGCGAGAACGACCCCGAGATGATGTGGATGACCACCATGAGCCCTGAGACGCGGCGGCTGATCCGCGTCCTGCCGGAGGACGCAGAGGAGACGGCGCGGGTCTTCGACCTGCTGCTGGGCGACAACCTGGCGGGGCGAAAGGACTACATCGCGGAGAATGGATATAAATACCTTGATATGATCGACGTCAGCTGATAAAGGCACGCCTCTTGCGCCAATACGTCGTTGCGGCGGCTCGACGTACACACGGTACGCCTTCGCCCTCGCGCCTTGTCTTGGCGCAAGGATCGCGCCTTTCTCCCACCTGCCATCGGCAGGACGAAAAATCCGTGCATTTTAGGCGCGCCTTCGCGCCTTGCCTTGGAACAGGGAGACTGTCATTGTGAACCAGTGCGCGCACTGGTGCGGCGATCTGTGCCCCGCGCACGTAGGCGCGGAAGCCCGACGACTGTGGCAAATACCGGTCAAAAGGTGAACATCCTCATACGAAAGCAACGAAAGGACATAGCTCCTATGGCAAAGAAGAAAACAGAAGAAAAGGAAATACGGCACGCGGGCGACCCCAACGTGATGGGGCTGCGGGGCGCGGTGGTGGAGCAGCCCATCACCGCCACGTTGGACGAGAACTACATGCCCTACGCCATGTCGGTGATCGTCAGCCGCGCCATTCCGGAGATCGACGGCTTCAAGCCCTCCCACCGGAAGCTGCTGTACACCATGTATAAAATGGGGCTGCTGACCGGCAGCCGCACCAAGAGCGCCAACATCGTGGGTCAGACCATGCGTCTCAACCCCCACGGCGATCAGGCCATCTACGAGACGATGGTGCGCCTGGCCAAGGGCAACGAGTCGCTGCTGCACCCCTTTGTGGACAGCAAGGGCAACTTCGGCAAGGTGTACTCCCGCGATATGGCCTACGCCGCCAGCCGCTATACCGAGGCCAAGCTGTCGCCCATCTGCGCGGAGCTGTTCCGGGATCTGGACTGCGACGCCGTGGACTTCGTGGACAACTACGACAACACCACCAAGGAGCCGTCTCTCCTGCCCACCACCTATCCCAACGTGCTGGTGTCCGCCAACCAGGGCATCGCCGTGGGTATGGCCAGCCAGATCTGCGGATTCAATCTGGGCGAGGTGTGCGAAACGACTATCGCCTATCTGAAGAACCCTGCCCACGACATCGCCTCCACGCTGCTGGCGCCGGACTTCCCCACCGGCGGGCAGGTGATATGCGACGGCAATGACCTGCGCGCCATCTACGACACCGGGCGGGGCGGCCTGAAGGTGCGCGCCCGCTGGCGGTACGACAAAAAGGAAAACGTCATCGAGGTGTACGAGATCCCCTACTCCACCACCATCGAGGCCATTCTGGACAAGGTGGCGGAGCTGGTGAAGGCCGGTAAGGTCAAGGAGATCGCCGACATGCGGGACGAGACGGATCTCAGCGGCCTGAAGCTGGCCATCGACCTGAAGCGGGGCGTGGATCCCGACAAGCTCATGGCCAAGCTGTACCGGCTGACGCCCCTGCAGGACACGGTGAGCTGCAACTTCAATATTCTCATCGGCGGCATGCCCCGCGTCATGGGCGTGGGCGGCATTCTGGAGGAGTGGACGGCGTGGCGCACGGACTGCGTGAAGCGCCGGGTATACTTCATCCTGAATAAGAAAAAGGAAAAGCTGCACCTGCTGCAGGGTCTGAAGCGCATCCTGCTGGACATCGACCGCGCCATTCAGATCATCCGGGAGACGGAGGAGGAAGCCGAGGTCATCCCCAACCTGATGATCGGCTTCGGCATCGATCAGGTGCAGGCGGAGTACGTGGCGGAGATCAAGCTGCGGAACATCAACAAGGAGTACATCCTCAAGCGCGTGGCGGAGACAAGCGCCCTGCAGGACGAGATCGAGGATCTGGAGGACACGCTGGCCAAGCCGGGCCGCATCCGGAAGATCATCATCACCGAGCTGGAGGACGTGAAGAAGAAGTACGCCGTGCCACGGCGGACGGAGATCGTGTACAGCCACGAGATGCCGGAGGAGCCGGAGGAGGAGCCTGCGGAGGACTATCCGGTACACCTGTTCCTCAGCCGGGAGGGGTACTTCAAGAAGATCACGCCCCAGTCCCTGCGTATGTCCGGCGAGCAGAAGTTCAAGGAGGGCGACAGCCTGCGCCAGTATTTCGAAGCCACCAACAACTCGGAGCTGCTGCTGTTCACCGACAAATATCAGGTCTACAAGACCCGCGCCAGCGAGTTCGGGGAGACGAAGGCCTCGGCGCTGGGCGACTATCTGCCGGCCAAGCTGGGCATGGACGCCGGCGAGAGCGTGATCTGGCTGTGTCTGCCCGGCGATTACAGCGGCAGCGTGGTGTTCTTCTTCGAAAACGGCCGCGCGGCGCGGGTGGCGCTCAGCGCCTACGCCACAGTGTCCAACCGGCGGAAGCTGACGGGCGCCTACTGCGACAAATTCCCCCTGGTGTGCGCGGTGCAGCTGACGGAGGACACAGAGCTGGCGCTGGAGACGAACGAGCCGAGAGCGCTGCTGGTACACACATCCCTGCTGGCGCCCAAGACCACCCGCTCCACTCAGGGCGTGCAGGTGATGAACATCAAGCCCAAGTACCGGCTGGAGCGGGTGCTGAACGCAGCGGAGTGCGGTATCGTCAACGCCGCCCGCTACCGGACGCGGAGCATCCCCGCCGCCGGCGCGGTGCTGAAGCCGGAGGACAGCGAGGAGAAGCAGCTGGAGCTGCTGTAAACGCAGAGAGGAGGGCGTGACCATGGGTAAAAGATGGTGTGCGGCGCTGCTGTGCGCGGTGCTGGCCTGCTCCATGACGGGCTGCGGCGACTTTCTCGACCGGGAGTGGTACGAGGTCAAGGATCACAGCCCCACCTACTACGAGGGTGAGGGGCGCGACGTGCTGCGGGCGGACACCTATCAGGATCTGGTGAACAATATCCTGATCCTGGTGGGCAACCACGCGGAATCGGGCACGATCTGGCTGTACTACGCCCAGGAGGGGCTGGACGCGGCGGAAGCGGCGGAGAAGGCCTCCCGCGAGGTGGAGAAGGACACGCCCATGGGCTCCTACGCCGTGTCCTATATCCAGTATACGGTGGACGACACGGCGCGGAATTACAGCGAGATCGTGGTGACCATCGGCTATAAGCGGACGGAGAAGGAGATCATCAACATGGTGCACGCCACCAACGTGTCGGCGCTGCACGACCTGCTGTCCGATGCTGCGGCGGAGGGCAAGACCTCGCTGGTGGTGCAGCTGAGCGCCTTTGAAGGGCAGTCCTATCAGGTGCGGCAGGCGGTGGCGCAGGTGCAGGCTGCCGTGGGCGGCAGCGGCTGGACGACGAACTTCTATCCCAACGCCGACAATCCCGGCGTGGTGGAGATCATCATGCGGTAAATGCCGGCATGCCCGCCCGCAAGGGCGGGCATGAGGTTTTTTACGGAAATTGGGAAAACGGGGGTTGACAAACGCTGCGATGAGAGGTATAATCTATCTTGCGTTTGCGGGCGTAGCTCATCTGGTAGAGCGCGACCTTGCCAAGGTCGAGGTAGCGAGTTCGAGCCTCGTCGCCCGCTCCAAAAAGAAAAACCACCCTTTGGCTGGTTTTTCTTTTTGGAATGCCGCGGGCAGGGTGGAGCTCGCTGCCTCGACCTGCGCGAAGCGCGTCAAATCCAGAGGTGAAGGCAGGGTTCCTGCGAATGGCTCTGCCATTCGTGGGATGCCGGGAAGCGAGTTCGAGCCTCGTCTATTTTGCTGCGCAGAGCGCGAAAAATAAAGAAAAACCACCCTTTGGGTGGTTTTTCTTTTTGGAATGCCGCGGGCAGGGTGGAACTCGCTGCCTCGACCAGCGCGCATCAGTGGACGGACTGCTGCCGGATTTCGCGTAGGGCGGCCTGCCTTCAGGCCGCCGCCGTTTATCGCAGGTGCCTTCGTTTGCCGCGCGGCGGGGTGCGGGCACCCCGCCCTACGCATGAGCGCGGCGAACCGCTCCGTAGGGGACGGCGTCCCCGACGTCCCGTCAGCGCGGCGGTGCCGCGCTGGGAACGGATTCCCACGTCGCTTCGCGCCGCGAAGCAAGTGCCCTTGGGGTACTCCTCGGAATGACAGGGGTGGGGTTTATCGACACGCTGCCACCATCCGACAGGATGGTGTTTCTTTTCTTACAGTGCCCGGAGAAACTCCGGCTTCAGGTCGCGCCGCCCCTCCAGCGCCGCGGCGATCTGCCCCAGCAGGGCGTCCCGGTCGCCGTTGAGGGTGCCCTTCAGCGTCAGGTAGTTGCTGGCGTGGTTGGCGCGGAACACCGTGCCTTCGCTGTCCACATGCTGCAAAAACAGCTCCGTCTCCTTCAGTACCTCCAGCGGGCTGAGCAGCGTAAAGCTGCCCTCCCGCACCCACTTCTCCAGCGGCGTGCCCGGCTCCACCATCAACGTCAGAAGCCCCAGATAGTCCGGCTTCATCTCGCTGACGGCTCTGGCTGTATCCACGGCGTGCTCCCGCCAGTGCTCTACGCTGCCCAGCCCGGAGATAGCCGTTACCGACAGCGCCAGCCCGCACCGCCGCGCCTTCTGTCCGGCGGCCACGATGTCCGCCGCCGTGTGCCCCTTCTGCATTTTCTCCAGCACCGCGTCGCAGCCGGATTCCAGCCCCATGTACACCATCTGCAGCCCCTTGCTCCGCAGCAGGCGCAGGTCGTCCTCGGATTTGATCTGCAAGCTGGTGGGGGAGGCGTAGCACGTCACCCGTTCACACTCCGGGAACAGGCCGTACACCAGCCCAAGTATCTCCACCAGGTCGGCGGTCTTACGCATCAGCGCGTCGCCGTCCGCCAGGAACACCCGCTCCACCCGGCGGTATACCCGCCGCGCCAGCTCAAAGTCCTCCCGTATCTCGTCCATGGGGCGCATGGCAAAATGCTTGTCGTCATACATGTCGCAGAAGGCGCACCTGTTGTGGCTGCACCCGTATGTCACCTGCACGATCAGGCTGTACGCCTCGCTGGGCGGACGGTATACCTTTCCCTTATAGCGCATGGTCATCACTCCTTTGCCATGTATTATGCCATATCCGCCGCCGTTTGAAAAGAGGTATATTCTCACCCCGGCGCACATACAGTGAAGCATCTCAACAAACGAGGTGTGCCTATGGAGCTGAACTATAACCGCGTGGAGCTGCGGGGTACGGTGGACGACGTGCCCGCCCTCTCCCATGTGAACCACGGCTGCGCATTCTACCGCTTTACCCTGTCGGTGCTGCGTCTTTCCGGACAGGCGGACAAGCTGCCGGTCATCGTGCCCAAGTCCCTCCTGCTGCTGACGCCCCTGACCCCCGGTGACACGGTACATATCACCGGCCAGCTGCGCTCGTTCAACAACAAAAGCGGGCTGGGCAGCCGTCTGGTGATCTCCGTGTTCGCCCAGACCCTGACCCCCGACGCAGGCCAGCCCTTGAACCGGATATTCCTCAGCGGCATCCTGTGCAAGCAGCCCATCCTCCGCCGCACCCCGCTGGGGCGGGAGATCTGCGACATGATCCTGGCGGTGAACCGCCGCTACGGACGGGCGGATTATCTGCCCTGCATCGCGTGGGGCGCTGTGGCGCAGCAGACAGCGCTGCTGCACACCGGACAGCGGCTGACGGTGGAGGGTCGCGTCCAGAGCCGCATCTACTCCAAGACGGAAGACGGCGTTACCAGCGACCGCACCGCCTATGAGGTGTCCGTCATGCGCCCGGCGGAGCGGGAGGAGTTCCCGGAATAATGACTGTTGCGCAGTGGGCGGCGGTATGGTAAAATTCCTGTAAAGAGTCTTTACGCAAGGAGTACACGCCGCCATGCGCCATTCCGGACATCTGCATCTGCCGTTCCATACCCACCACCGCCCTGCCCGCTATGACGTGGACATGACAAAGGGCAGCATAACGAAGCATCTCATCAACTTTGCCCTGCCCCTGATGGTGGGCAACCTGTTCCAGCAGCTGTACAACATGGTGGACACATGGGTGGTGGGCAACTTCGTCAGCAACGAGGCATTCTCCGCCGTGGGCACCGTCACGCCCATCATCAACATGCTGATCGGCTTCTTTCTGGGGCTGTCCAGCGGCGCGGGCGTGGTCATCAGCCAGTATTACGGCGCCCAGCGGGAGGAAAAGGTGCGGCAGGCGGTGCACACCTCCATGGTGCTGACGTTCCTGCTGGGCATCGTGTTCACCGCAGCCGGCATTCTCATGACGCCCCTGATGCTGCGCCTGATGAAGACCCCGGCGGAGGTGGCGCCGGAGCAGACCACCTACCTGACCATCTACTTTGCCGGCGTCATGGGACTGCTGATCTACAATATGGGCTCCGGCATCCTCCGGGCGGTGGGCGACTCCCGGCGTCCCTTCTACTTCCTGCTGGTGTCCGCCGTGCTGAATACCGGACTTGACCTGCTGTTCGTGCTGAAGTTCGGCATGGGCGTAGAGGGCGTGGCCTACGCCACCATCATCGCCCAGGCGGTGTCCGCCCTGCTGACGGTGTGGGTGCTGCTGCGCGCCGAGGGCTGCATCCGTCTGGAGCTGCGGGCGCTGCGCATGACGTGGTCGGTGCTGAAGCAGATCGTGGCCGTGGGCATCCCCGCCGCCCTGCAAATGGCGGTGACGGCCTTCTCCAACGTGTTCGTGCAGGGGTATATCAACTATTTCGGCGCCGACTGTATGTCCGGCTGGACGGCGTATACCAAGGTGGATCAGCTGGTGATCCTGCCGGTGCAGTCCATCTCCATGGCCGGTACCACCTTCGTGGGGCAGAATCTGGGCGTGGGCGACACGCCCCGTGCCAAGAAGGGCGTGCGCACGGCGCTGTATCTGTCCTTTGCGGTGACGGCGGTGCTGCTGGTGCCGGTGCTGCTGCTGGCGCCGGAGCTGACGGCCTTCTTCAACCAGAAGCCGGAGGTGGTGTCCTACGGCGCGCTGCTACTGCGGCTGCTGTCGCCCTTCTACTTCTTTTTCTGCATCAATCAGGTCTACTCCGCCGCCCTGCGGGGCGCGGGCAACAGCCAGGTGCCCATGTGGATCATGCTGGGCTCCTTCGTGGTGTTCCGGCAGATATACCTGTTCGTGGTGGCCAACTATGTGGCCAACGAGATCATCCCCATTGCGCTGAGCTATCCGGCGGGATGGTTCCTGTGCAGCGCCGCCACCCTGATCTATTACAGCCGCTGCCGCTTTGACAAGCACCGGCTGGTGGAGGACGTGTGATGGACAAGTGTGAAAGCTGCGTGTGGTACAGCTACGACGAGGAATACGACGACTTCGTGTGCGAAATGGATCTGGACGAGGACGAGATGGCGCGGTTCCTCTCCTCCCAGGCCGGGGACTGCCCCTACTGGCGTCCCGGCGACGACTATCGCACCGCCCGCAGACAATAAGCAAAACGCTCCCCCTGTGAGAGTTGATCTCTCATAGGGGGAGCATTTCGTTGGGGTACCGTCCAGGGCTACGCCTTGAGACTTCCGTCGCCGCCCATCAGGGCGGTCATCTCCTCGATGCGCTCCAGCGGGAACGGCGGCTCACACAGGGGCTTCATGGCGATGGACATGAGCTTCATGGGGTTGTCGTCCGCTGCCACGCGGTTGGAGCTGAGCGCGCCGCAGCGCTTGCAGCGGTGGATGATGGCCCACTCGCCGCCCCTGCGCACCCATACGGCCACCGGCTCCATGATGCCGCCGCAGTCGCTGGCGCGGTCGCCCGGCTCAATGTCCACATGCAGGCTGCTCAGGCAGTTGGGGCAGTGGTTGCGGTGGTCGCTGCCGGCGCTTTCCGGCGTGCAGAGCCGCCCACAGACCTTGCAGGTGAAGGTGTCGCGGCAGGCGTGTGTCTTGTAATAGCCCTTTTCAAAGGTTTTCCGTTTGTTTTCGCGGTTCATGTTGGTTCCTCCTGAACGTGCTTTCGGCTCGCCGGGAGGAATGGCGTGTGAATAGATTTGCCAGACCTCCCGGTCAGGCCACACGCGCCGGTGACAGATGATTGAGTTTCAAACATGTCCTCTTAACTAATATTAGTTAGTGCCATTGCAGCACAGCAGCCCCGTGTTGTCAAGCGTGTCTGCCTTGATCGGCAGGGGAGACACAGACCGGCGGCGATCCGGTACCGCAGAGGTATTTCACCGCTAAAGGGAGAAATGAGGAAAACTGAAATTTAGAGCACAAGAAAAACCTCGTAACCGGCATGGTTACGAGGTTTTCATCTGGAGGTGACACCCGGATTTGAACCGGGGAATGAGGGTTTTGCAGACCCTTGCCTTACCACTTGGCTATGTCACCGTGTCAGCGAAAATCATTATACTATACCAGCATGCCGGTTGTCAAGAGCGAAATGCCGAACTTCCGGAATTCTTCTGCTGTGTGCGGGACAGATTGGAGTGTCTGTGCAGAGAGGACAAAAATGGAAATTTTGTGTGCTGCCCGTATTGCGCGGACGGATGGGCTATGGTAAAATAGACATATATACAAATAAGGAGGCGCGTTCTATGATCTCCATGGCCATGCTGCACGATGCCCAGCGGGTGCTCAAGCCCGTTATCAACCGCACGCCGGTGATCCCCACCAAGGGGCTGGTGCCCGGCTGCGACTTCTATCTGAAGGCCGACTGCCTGCAAAAAACCGGCGCGTTCAAGCTCCGGGGCGCGTACTACAAGATCGCCACCCTCTCCGACGAGGAGAAGGCGCGGGGCGTCATCGCCTGCTCCGCCGGGAACCACGCCCAGGGCGTGGCCTACGCTGCCCGGGACATGGGCATCAAGGCCACCATCTGCATCCCCGAGGGCGCGCCTATCTCCAAGATCGAGGCCACCCGCAGCTACGGCGCCAACGTGGTGCTGGTGCCCGGCGTGTACGACGACGCCTACGCCGAGGCGGTGCGCCTGCGGGATGAGCAGGGGCTGACGTTCATCCATCCCTTCAACGACTACCGCATCATGGCGGGGCAGGGCACCATCGGCCTTGAAATTCTGGAGCAGCTGCCGGACGTGGACATGATCTTCGTGCCCATCGGCGGCGGCGGGCTGGTCGCCGGTCTTGCCTACGCCGTGAAGAACCTGAAGCCCGACTGCCGCATCGTGGGCGTGCAGGCTGCCGGTGCGCCCAGCATGGCGGAATCCCTGAAGGAGGGGAAGATCATCACCCTCTCCAGCGTGGACACCGTGGCCGACGGCATCAAGGTCAAGACCCCCGGCGACCTGACCTTCGACATGTGCCGGGAGTATGTGGATGAGGTGGTGACGGTCAGCGAGGGCGAGATCGCCAGCGCCATCCTGACGGTGCTGGAAAAGCAGAAGCTGGTGGCCGAGGGCGCGGGCGCCGTGGGCATCGCCGCCGCCATGTACCACAAGGTGAACACCGAGGGCAAGACCGTCTGCGCTCTGCTGTCCGGTGGAAATGTGGACGTGACCATGCTGGAGCGCATCCTCACCCGCGGCCTTGCCAAGGAGGGGCGGACGGTAAGCTTCTCCACGGTGCTGCCTGACCAGCCCCACGCGCTGGCGTCGTTTCTGGAGGTCGTCTCCTCCATGGGTGCCAATGTGCTGGACGTGAACCACGAGCGGCGGAACACCAAGGCGGCCATCGGCTCCTGCGTGGTAAATCTGTCGGTGGAAACGCGGGATAAGGCGCACATTCAGGAGCTGTTCGGCTGCCTGCGGCGCAAGGGCTATGTGGTAGAGGAACAGTAAACAGTGATGACCGGCTCAGGAGGTGCCAAGACGCTATGACAGAGAAATGCCCGTACTGCGGAGAGGACATGATCTCCGGCAGGCTGTGTGCCAACCAGAGCGCATCGTTGGAGTTCAACGGCGACGCGCCCCACTTTCCCGAGGACTTCTTCATTGCAGGCCCCTATTTCCTGCGGCGGGATATTCAGACGGACGCCCTGTGCTGCAAGGCATGCCGGACGATCATATTCCACTACAAGGAAGCAGACAAAGCGGAATAAGGAACAAGCAGCAGCCCCCGCCGAAGGCGGGGGCTGCATCTCTTGTACGCTCACACCATCACTGGCGTGGTGCGGTAGTCCTGTCCGGGAGCGGACTGGGTCAGGTCGGGGCGCGCCAGCACATAGAGATCGGTGCAGCGTCCCTCCAGCGCGAACAGCGCCGCCGCGTCCGCGCCCAGCGACGATACGTCGGCGGGCTTGGTGAGCACCGGTGCGCCTGCGTCCCGCAGGCGGCGCAGGTGGGCACGTCCCGCCGCCGTCGCCGCCAGTACCCGGATATACGGCACCTGCGCCGGTGCCGGCGGCAGCTGTAAATAGGCTGCCAGCGCCATCCGCCGCAGGCGGGCAAGAGGATAGCGCTTCGTCTTGGCGGCGGACAGCAGCCCGTCTACCGTGCAGGCGCTGCGGGCGGCCTGATACAGCCGGTGGTACAGCCCCTCGCCACCGGGGTCGTACCCGCGCCAGTCCCCCTCCGTCATGACGCGCAGGCGGGAGAGAACGGCTCGTTCGCAGAGTGCGCTGTCGGTCACGCGGCCGCGCGACAGCTCCCGCCGCAGGATGTCCGCCGCCTCGGGCGGCGTGAAGCCGCAGGCGGCCTCCCCTTGCCCCTGCCGCAGCAGCTGCCGCAGATACGAGGCGGAGGCGGTGCCGCCCTCCGGTGCGCCGTCGTGGGCGGCGCCGGTGCGGAGCAGGGTAGCGGGCGTCATGGATGTGCCGGTGCGCCGGAGGGCGCGGAGGTACTCCACCGCCAGCGTGTTGTTGGGGCTTTCCAGCAGGGCGGCGTCCGCATCGCCCAGCAGGGCGGCGGCGGCACGCTGGCGGCGGACGGCGAAGGTCGCGCCGCTGTCAGCCGCCGTCAGGCGGTCGGCAAAGGCGGGACTGTCCAGGCAGTCCGCCAGCCGCCGCAAGGCAGACAGCTCGCCGCACTCGCTGCCGAACAGCAGCGTATCGACGCCGGTCAGCGCCAGCAGCTGCACACCGCCCCGCGCGAATGTCTCCGCCGGGGACATGGCCCAGACCGTGGGCAGTTCCACCACCAGATCGGCGCCGCAGCGGACGGCCATCTCCGCCCGCGCCCGCTTGTCCAGCGTGGCAAAGCTGCCCCGCTGGGTGAAATTGCCGCTCATGGCGCAGATCACCGCGTCCGCACCCATGGCGCGGGCGTGGGACAGCAGCCGGGCGTGGCCGCTGTGGAGGGGGTCAAATTCGCAGATAATACCGATGTACATGGGCGGCTCCTTTCCTTTTTTCCTATTTTACAGGGGAACCGGACAAAATGCAACTTGACATTCCCGAGGTCAGGTATTTACAATGGAGAAAACGAGAAAAGTGAGGTCTTTTTTATGCTGACAGGACTGCTGTACGCCATGCCGGGCGAGATCAAGAGCCTGCTCCCGGAGGGCGCGGAGCCGGAACGGGTGGAGGCGGGCGTGCCCTTTTACCGCATCCGGGAGGACGTGGTGGCCTGCTGCGGCGGCGTGGGAAAGGTGAATGCGGCCATGTCCACGCAGCTGTTCATCGACCTGTACCACCCGGCGCGCATCGTCAACGTGGGCGTGGCCGGATGCTTCGAGGATGTGCCCATCGGCACGCTGGTGCTGGCGGATCGCTTCATGCAGCACGATGTGGACACATCGGGCATCGGCGATCCGGTGGGGCTGGTGTCCACGGTGAACCGGATGGATTTTCCCACCGCCGAGCCGGAGCGCGCCAGAGCTGCCATGGATAAAACCGGGTACCCCTACCGGGTGGGCAGCGTGGCCACCGGCGAGTGGTTCGCCACGGAGTGCGACCGGGCGCGCTGGATCGCGGAGACGTTCCACCCGCTGCTCATCGAGATGGAGGGCGGCGCGGCGGCACAGGTGTGCTATCGCAACGGCGTGCCGTTCATGGCGTTGAAGTCCGTGTCGGACTGCGTGCTGGCACACCACGACTTCTATTTTAACTTCCCCGAGGCCATGAAGGATCTCAATCGCGTGGCTATGGCGTTTTTGGACGCGCTGGACGGATAAATGCGCCGGTATTCCCGCGAAAAAGGGATATTTTCTCTCAGTTTTTGCAAAAACAGCGTCTTTCCCTGTTGACAAGCGGGAAAGACGCTGTTATACTTGATAAGCCGCTTTGAATGGGTAAGCAAGCGCCGGCATATCCGGCCGCCCCCGACAGCGAGTCCGTAATTAAGGAAAGGCAGGTGCAACAAGGTTATGCAGGCTATTATCGTTACCGGCGGTAAGCAGTACAACGTCAGCGAGGGTGACACTCTGTTCATCGAGAAGCTGGACGTCAATGCTGGCGACGCTGTGGTGTTCGATCAGGTTCTGGCCATCGTCGATGGTGAGAACACCAAGTTCGGCACTCCCGTGGTGGAGGGCGCGAAGGTGGACGCCACTGTGGTGAAGAACGGCAAGGGCAAGAAGATCCGTATCTTCAAGTATACCCCCAAGAAGGGTTATCGCAAACGGCAGGGTCATCGTCAGCCCTACACCAAGGTCGAGATCGGCAAGATCACGTTCTGAGAAGGGACATGACCACTGCAACATTCCTCACGGAGGAATCGCGTATCATCGGGTTTGAGGTCAGCGGGCACAGCGGCTACGCCGACGCGGGCGAGGACATCGTCTGCGCCGCCATTACCAGCGCCGTGCGCCTGGTCGAGGCCACCGTGAACGACGTGATGGGGCTTTGCGCCGCCGTCAAGGTCAACGAGCGGGAGGCATCCATCGCGCTGCGGCTGCCCGGAGGACTGGCGAGCGACGCCGAGAGCACCTGTCAGAATCTGCTGGCGGGGCTGATGGTGTATCTGGCACAGCTCCACGACGAATATCCCGACAACATCGAAGTCATGGAGGCGTAAGCCTTCTTCCTCGATCATCTTACAGAAAGGATGGTACTTGAAAATGCTGAACATTTCTCTGCAGTTCTTCGCTCATAAAAAAGGTATGGGCTCCACCAAGAACGGCCGTGATTCCGAGTCCAAGCGCCTTGGCCCCAAGCGCGCCGACGGACAGTTCGTGCTGGCTGGCAACATTCTGGTGCGTCAGCGCGGCACCCACATCCACCCCGGCACCAACGTGGGCAAGGGTACCGACGACACCCTGTTCGCCAAGGCGGACGGCGTTGTTCGCTTCGAGCGTCTGGGCAAGGATCGCAAGCAGGTCTCTGTCTACCCCGCCGAGTAATTGGCATATCAAAAAGCCTCCCGCTTTCGCGGGAGGCTTTTTTCAGCGTGTCGATAAACCCACGCCCCTGTCATTCCGAACCAGTGACCGATGTCACTGGTGTGGGAATCCGTAACCTTTTAGCTGGGAATCTGCGGAAAAGTGCAGGAATTATGCGTTAGGGCACTTGCTTCGCGGCGCGGATTGGCTCGCAATGACAGGCTTTTTTCTATCCGTGGGACACCGTCCCCGGCGCTCAGTGGGCGTTTTTGAACACCGTCTCCGGCGCGGAGATGACCACCCTTGTGTTGTCCGCCACCGACCCGGTGAGGAATGCGTTGCCGCCCACCACCGAATGCTCGCCGATCACCGTCTCGCCGCCCAGAATGGACGCGCCGGAGTAGATGGTCACATAGTCGCACACCGTGGGGTGCCGCTTTCCCGGCAGACTGGCGTGACCGGCTCTGGGGGACAGCGCGCCCAGCGTTACGCCCTGATACAGCTTCACATGGCTGCCGATCACCGTCGTCTCGCCGATAACGATGCCCGTGCCGTGGTCGATGAAGAACCACGGACCGATCTGTGCGCCGGGGTGGATGTCGATACCGGTGCGGCTGTGGGCGTACTCCGTCATCATCCGGGGGATCATGGGGATGTGCCGCAGGTACAGCTCGTGGGCGATGCGGTATACGAATATGGCGAACAGGCCGGGATAGGCGAAGATGATCTCCTCCTTGTCCGCGGCCGCCGGGTCGCCGTCAAAGGTGGCCTCGATGTCCGTCATCAGTGTCTCCTGGATACGGGGCAGCTGCTCCAGTATCTCATGGGTCAGCGCACCAGCGGCGAAGGACTGCTCCTCCGGCAGCGCCAGCGCCACCTGCGCCGTCAGCGCCGTTTCGATGCGCTCCAGCAGCAGCGCCGCGTAGTTCTCCGCCGGCAGCGCCATCAGCTGGGGATCCCCGAAATACGCCGGGAACAGCAGCCGCCGGAACTCCTTGATGATCCCGATGATGGCGCCCCTGTCCGGCAGGCGCATCTTCTTGCCGTACAGCGGCACCGCCGCCTTTGCCATATTTTCCGCCATGGCTCTGGCAATATCTGCATTGGAAGTCATAGTTCCGATCTCCTCTCGAAAATCAAAACGGCGGAGGATGCCTGCGCATCCTCCGCCGCCTGTGTATACAACAGGTGCGATGCCGGGTCTATATCCCGGCTCCGGCAGAAAACGCACAGTCCCCGCAGACGCGACAACACACGCCCGCACAGCAAGCGGACGTACAACAGGCGCAATTTACGGCAAACAACGTTCTGTTCATGCGTTTTCTCCTTTTTACAGGTTCCTGTCTATTATACCGTTTGTGCTCCGCCACCGTCCACTGTCATGTTTCACAAAAACCATACCGTTCCGGTGGGAATTTTGCATCTCTCCATCCATGCCGCCGCGGGATGGCTTCATGCCGAAATCGGATATGGCATTTTTCGACAAAAATTTAGCACTTTTAACCGCGAAAGTATGGCTTATCTAACGGTTGACTTTCGCCGCCCGCTGCGTTAAGATAGCGCCAACATAAAAACCAGCCGTTCACCGGCGGAAAGGAGACACACTATGGCACGTCACATGATGCAGAACGATATGCTCCATAACGACATGGCCGACAACCGTGCCGCTGTCTCCTATTATGCCGGTACCAGCTCCATCTTTTGGGGCTTTTATTGGTACGCCTATTTTAGCTACCGATACCAATCACCGGCTGCAAAGAACTGATACCCTTTCATCCATTTTCATCCCGAAAATGTTTGTTGAGCGGCTTCGTCTTTCAGACGGAGCCGCTTTTTATTTTACCTTCCCACCCATTTTTCAAAATCAAAGGAGAAGAAAATCATGACTGCAATTATTTCAGCGGCTGTCATCTTCGTGGTGTTCGCCGTAGGAGATATGATCTCCGCCAAGACAAAAGCCATCGTATCCATGCTGCTGGTCGCCTCCGTCGTGTTTCTGGCGGGCTTCTGGATCGGCATATTCCCCACCACCCTGTTTGCCGATTCCACCCTGCTGAGCATGGCCGGTCTGCTGGTCACCATGCTGCTGGTGCATCTGGGCACCACCATCAAACTCCGTGACTTCGGCGCCCAGTGGCGCACCGTCATCATCTCCGCCGTGGCCTGCATCGCCATTTCCGCCGCCGTGTTCTTCATCGGCCAGCTGATCATCGACCGCGGCTTCGCTCTGGTGGGCGCGCCCATCCTGTCCGGCGGCGTGGTGGCCACCCTGACCATGCAGGACATGGCGCAGAAGGCCAATCTCCCCGAGCTGGCTGTGTTCGCCACGCTGGTCATGTGTGCCCAGGGCTTCGTGGGCTACCCCGTGGCGTCCCTGTGCCTGAAGAGCGAGGCCAAGCGCATCAAGGCCAAGATCGACGCCGGCGAGCTGAAGGTGGACGTCTCCGCCGGTGCGGTGCAGGCCGCCGCTGCCGGGCGCAGGAAGCTGATCCCCGCTCTGCCCGACAAGTACAACACCCCCAATGCCATCATCGCCAAGGTCATTCTGGTGGCGCTGCTGTCCGTGTGGGTGTCCAGCCTGTTCAACGATGCCATCAACAAGCTGGTATGGTGCCTGATCTTCGGCGTTCTGTGCAAGGAGCTGGGCTTCCTGGATGAGGACGCTCTGGGCAAGGCTCACGCCACCGGTATCGTGATGCCCATCATCACTCTGTCCATCTTCACCAACCTGGCCTCCGCCACCCCTGAGATGGTGGGCAGCATGGTGGTGCCCCTGCTGGTCTGCGTGGTCATTGGCACCATCGCCTTCTCTGTGGTTTCCATCCTTGTGGGTAAGATCTTCGGCTACAGCTGGCAGATGTCCGTGGCCATCGGCAGCTCCTGCCTGTTCGGCTTCCCCGGAACCGTCATCATCTCCAACGAGGTGTCCGAGTCCACCGGCGCCAACGCGGAGGAAAAGGCCGCTATCAATGCGGAGATCATGCCCAAGATGCTGGTGGCCGGTATGGTCACCGTGTCCATCACCTCTGTGCTGGTGGCCGGCGTTATGAGCGCCTGGCTGTAAGCCGGCACTTCTGAAAGGAGTTCCTTCAAATGTCTGATATTCGTACCTTTGTCGATCGTATTTTCGATGAGCTGGTGGCCATCCGCCGCGATATCCACGCCCACCCGGAGACCGGCATGCGCGAGACGCGCACCGCCGCTCTCATCCGCTCCGAGCTGGAGAAGATGGGCGTGGACGAGATCCAGCAGCCCCTGCCCACCGCAGTGGTGGCGCTGATCCACGGCAAAAAGGGCGCGGGCAAGTGCGTGGCGCTCCGCGCCGACATCGACGCCCTGCCCGTCCACGAGGAGACGGGGCTGCCCTTCGCCAGCGTGAACGAGGGCGTTATGCACGCCTGCGGCCACGATCTCCACACCACCATGCTGCTGGGCGCGGCCAGGACGCTGTGCCACATGCGCGATCAGTTCGCCGGCACCGTCAAGCTGATTTTCGAGCCCAGCGAGGATCTGATGCCCGGCGGCGCACGGGCGCTGGTGGCGGCGGGCGTTATGGAGTCCCCCCATGTGGACGCCATCTTCGGTCAGCACGTCTGCCCCTCCGAGAACGACTCCGTGGGACGCATGCAGCTCTATAAGGGCTACTTCACCAGCGCGGTGGATCTGTTCCACATTGCCGTCCACGGCAAGAGCGGCCACGGCGCCGCACCCCACACCGCCCGCGATGCCATCGCCTGCGCCGGATACCTGATCACCGTACTGCAAACGGTGGTATCCCGCCGCATCGACCCCATGGACACCGCCGTTCTCACCGTGGGAACCATGTCCGGCGGCGACGCCGTGAACATCACCGCCGGTGAAGCCCGCATGGTGGCGGTGCTGCGCAGCTTCAGCGACACCGGACGCGACACCGCCATTCAGGAGGTGCAGCGCATCTGCAAGGGCATCGGCATCGCCTTCGACTGCAACATCGAGGTGGAGCTGGAGGAGGGCTACGCCCTCCAGTACAACGACCCTGCCATGATCGAGCTGGTGGACAAGGCCGTCAACGGTGCCGGCGGCAGGGCGGAGTACATCGAAAAGCCCTTCTCCGGCAGCGAGGACTTCAGCTTCTTCGGCAAGCTCACAGGCACCCCCTCGGCCTTTATGATGGTCGATGCCGGCCGCGGCGACGAGCTGGTGTCCCTGCACAACGGCAAGATCGTTTTCAACGAGGAGGTCATCAAGCCCGGCGTCACCGGCCTGACCGCCATCGCGCTGGAATATCTGAATCAGTGATTTGCTTCCTCACAATTGGTATATACGCAAAGAGGCGGAGCTGCAGAAGCTCCGCCTCTTTGCACGCAAAATGTCCCGGCCGCCGGTGCGCCGGTGTTGTCCCTGCTTTCGCTGACGCGAAGCAGCCCTTACTTATCCCCGTTTTCAGCCACCCACTGCCGCACATAGTCCACGAACCGCCGCGTGGCGGCGGACATTGCCTTCTTGTCCTTCACGCCGATGCCGATGCTGCGGTAAAACCGCTCCGGCGCGTGGCAGGCGGTCACAGGATAGGGGCTGTGCCGCACCATCAGCTCCGGCAGCAGGCTGATGCCCAGCCCCTTGGACACCATGGCCAGCATGGTGCGATCCTCCCGGACGGTGTACTTGATGTTAGGGCGGATGCCCATTTTGTCCAGTGCCGCCGTGATCTCGTAGTCCTGTCCTTCCTCCAGCCGGATAAACGGCTCCGTGGCCAGCGCCGCGGCAGGGAAGGGGGCGCTGCCCGCCAGCGGGTGATTGCACGGCAGGATCACCTGCAGCTCGTCCCGGTGCAGGGGATAGGTCTGCAAACGCTTCACCGATGGCAGACGCAGAAAGCCGCAGTCCACCTTGCCCTGCAATATCCAGTCCTCGCTCTGCCCGTAGTAATCGCCGGTGAGCACCTCAAATTCGATGTTGGGATACCGCTCGCCGAAGCTCTTCAGTATGGACGGAAGCCACTGCGCCGACACGCTGGAGAACGTGGCCACCCGCACATAGCCGGCGTCCATGCCCTTCAGCTCCGCGGCGGAGCGCATCAGCTCGTGGTGGGCGGCGCACAGCTTCTCAATCCGCGGCAGCAGCAGGCGGCCGTCCGCCGTCAGCACCACGCCGCCCCGGTTTCGGCTCAGCAGCGTCACGCCCAGCTCGTTTTCCAGCGCCTGCACCGCGTGGCTCACCGCCGACTGGGTGAAGTTCATTTCCTCCGCCGCCTTGGAGAAGCTGCCGCACTCCACCGTTTTCAGGAACATCTGGTACTTGTTCACGCTCATAGGATCGCCTCCTTCGTGTGCTTATTATAATACTTTTCTTCATATTTGCAAATACAATTATGCGTTTTACAACTTGCAAGCTTTGTGGTAATATAAGGACAACAAAACAAAACAAGAATATGGAGGTAAAAAATTATGGCTATTGTTTCCAAGATGACCCGCTGCGCTGCCTGCGGCAGCACCGCCGTGACCTATTCCGAGGGCACCAAGCTCTATCGCTGCGCCGACTGCGGCGCCGAGCGTCCCGATTCCATGCCCGCCGCTGACCTGGCCGCTGTCAACAGCATTCTCGCTCTGGGCGATACCGAGGGCAAGCTGGACGAGCTGCGCCGCCGCTATCCCAATCTGGACATCACCAGCTGGAGCCGCGAGAACCGCGTGCAGATGGGCTGATATCCAAATTCCATACCCCTCACAAACGAAAAAGAACCGCCGCAGGCGGTTCTTTTTCGTTATCGGCGCGTTATTCAAAGCGCACCTCTGATGCCGGCCAGCAGCTGGTCGTACTCCTCGAAGGCGGGCAGGTCGGGGTAGTCCTCCTTGATCTTGTCCGGCCCCCGGAACAGGAAGCCCGCCTTGCTGTGCAGGATCATCTCCAGATCGTTGTAGCTGTCGCCGCTGGCGATGGTGTCGTAGCCGATGGACTGCAGCGCCTTCACCGTGGTCAGCTTCGAGTGCTCGCAGCGCATGATGTGCCGGGTGATATAGCCCTCCTCATCCACAGCCAGCGTGTTGCACAGCAGGGTGGGGTAGCCCAGCTTGGCCATCAGCGGCATGGCGAACTGGTCAAAGGTATCGCTGAGGATCACCACCTGCGTGTCCCTGCGCAGCTCGTCCAGAAACGCCTTGGCGCCGGGCAGCGGGTCGATGCGGGAGATCGTCTCCTGAATGGCGCTGAGCTTCAGCCCCCGCTGCCGCAGCAGGTCGATGCGCCAGCGCATGAGCTTGTCGTAATCCGGCTCGTCGCGGGTGGTGCGGCGCAGCTCAGGGATGCCGCTCTCCTCGGCAAAGGCGATCCATATCTCCGGGACGAGAACGCCCTCCATATCCAGACAAACAATGTTCATAGCGTTGTATCCTTTCTCTTATTTCAGCACGTCGCTGAGCACGTAGTTCAGCATGTCGCCGGTGTCGATCACGTCCCTGTGCCGCACGGGACGCCCCTCCAGACCCCGCAGGTTGGCGGGGATGTCCGTGTCGGTCAGGGCGTGGAGCTGCTCCATCATGGCGAACTCGTCGCTGCCGGTCTTTTCGCCCAGAGCGCCCAGCACGGCGGCGGGGAACTTGTAGGGCGACGCGGTGGACAGCACCACCATGGGCGCTTCCCCGCGGGTGTGGCTCTCCGCCACCGACCACGCCACGGCGGTGTGGGGGTCGCACAGGTACTTCTGCTCCCGCCACAGGCGGCCGATGACCTCCGCCGCGCCTGCGTCGTTGCAGCAGCCGCAGCCGAACACCGCCTGCAGCCGGGCGAGGATGTCCTCGCTGACCTGATACCAGCCCTGTTCATTCAGCTGCGCCATCAGCTGCGCCACATACCCGGCGTCGCCGCTGACCAGATACAGCAGCCGCTCCAGATTGCTGGACACCAGAATGTCCATGGACGGGGAGGTGGTCTTGTAGAAGGGACGGCGCTTGTCGTAGCGGCCGGTGGTCAGGAACTCCGTCAGCACATCGTTGGCGTTGCTGGCGCAGATGAGCCGACCCACGGGCAGCCCCATCTCTTTGGCGAAATACCCGGCCAGAATGTCGCCGAAGTTGCCGGTGGGCACGGTGTAGTCCACCACGTCGCCCATTCTGATGCGCCCGGCCTTCACCAGATCGCCGTAGGCGCGGAAGTAATACACCACCTGCGGCGCCAGACGGCCGATGTTGATGGAGTTGGCGGAGGACAGCATGGCGCCGTGGAGATCCCTGTCCTTGCAGGCGGCGAAGATGTTCTTCACGCCGGTCTGGGCGTCGTCAAAGTTGCCCCGCACGGCGCAGACACGGACGTTATTGCCCTCCTGGGTGGCCATCTGCGCCTGCTGCACCGCCGACACGCCGCCGTGGGGATAGAATACGGTGATGCGGGTGCCGGGCACGTCATGGAAACCCTCCATGGCCGCCTTGCCGGTATCGCCGGAGGTGGCGGTGAGGATCACCACGTCGCCCTTCATGCCCTCGGCCTTGGCCGCCGCCACGATGAGCCGGGGCAGCACGCTCAGCGCCACGTCCTTGAAGGCGCTGGTGGGGCCGTGGTACAGCTCCAATACATATTTATCCGCCACCGGCGTCAGGGGCGTCAGGTCAGAGGTGGGGAACTTGCCGGCGTAGCTGTCGCGCACCAGCTGCTCCATATTCTCAAAGTCCGGCAGCAGCGCGTGGAGGATGTCCGCCGCCATGGACAGCGTGTCCTTTTCCAGCGCGGCGCGCCAGTCGAAGTGCAGCGCCGCCGGATCACAGATGTACAGGCCGCCGTCCGGGGCGATGCCCTGCAATACCGCGTGGGTGGAGGACGCGGTGAGCTGTTCGTTTCGTGTGCTATGATAGATCATAAAAAGCCTCCGAAAAAACTTTTGAAATTGGGTCTTGCATTTCTGATAGGGCTATGATACACTGTCTCCATCAAAAAAGCAAGTGTTTTTCTCTCGTGAACAAAAAATATTTTTTTGTCACCGCGAGAATTCCCTTGCACCAAATAACCACAGCGAAAGAGGCGAATATCATGTTAAAAGTGTTGAAATTCGGCGGTTCGTCCATGGCGGACGCCCAGCAGCTCAGCAAGGTGCGCTCCATTGTGGAGTCCGATCCCAGCCGCCGCGTGGTGGTGGTCAGCGCCGCCGGCAAGCGGTTCAAGAACGACCATAAGATCACCGACCTGCTGTATCTGTGCCACGCCCACCTGCAATACGGCGTCAGCTGCGACGCGGTGCTCGACATGGTGCGCAGCCGCTATCTGGAGATCCGGGACGAGCTGGGTCTGTCCACCCCGCTGGAGCAGGAGTTCGACGCCCTGCGCCAGAAGATGGACAAGGGCATCTCCGCCGATGAGCTGGTGAGCCGGGGCGAGTATTTCGCGGCGCGGCTCATGGCCGACTATCTGGGCTTCGATTTTCTGGACAGCACCATGTGGCTGCACTTCCGCATGGACGGCACCGTGGATCAGGAGGTCAGCTATCAGGCGCTGCAGCGGGCGGCCTCCGGCCGCCGGGTGGTCATCCCCGGCTTCTACGGCGTGCTGCCCGACGGCAGCATCCACACCTTCTCCCGCGGCGGCAGCGACATCACCGGCGCGCTGGCGGCGGCGGCGCTGGACGCCGACGTGTATGAGAACTGGACGGACGTGTCCGGCTTCCTGATGGCCGATCCCAAGATCGTGCCCGACCCGCGCCCCATCGAGCGCATCACCTACGCGGAGCTGCGCGAGCTGAGCTACATCGGCGCGCAGGTGCTCCATGAGGGCACCGTCTCCCCGGTGCGGGAGAAGAACATCCCCCTGAACATCCGCAACACCAACCAGCCGGAGCACCCCGGCACCATGATCCGCGAGACGTTTGACGACACCGAGGCGGAAAAGCTCAGCGGCAGCATGATCACCGGCATCGCCGGAAAGAAGGGCTTTTCCGTCATCACCCTGACCAAGAACGGCATGTCCTCGGAGCTGGGCGCCATCCGCCGTATTCTGGAGATACTGGAGCGCTACCACATCAACGTGGAGTATATCCCCTCCGGCATCGACTCCGTGTCGCTGGTGGTGGAGACGGCCAAGGCCGCGCCGTATCTCTATCAGGCGCTGGGCGACATGGAAAAGGAGATCAAGCCCGACGGCCTGCACGTCACCGACGGCATGGCGGTGGTGGCGGCGGTCGGCCGGAAGATGGCCTTCCAGCCCGGCTCCTCCGGCAAGATCTTCGGCAAGCTGGGTGAAAACGGCATCAACATCCGCATGATCACCCAGGGCCCCGAGGAGCTGAACATCATCGTGGGTGTGGACAGCACCGACTTTGAAAAGGCAATACGCGTTCTCTACAACAGCTTTGTGAAGTAAAGCGCGTCTCCTGCGCTCATACTTCGTTGCGCTAAGGAGACTCAAACCGCCGGTTTTGGGCAGGCCGTCGGAGACAAAAAAGAATAAATAAAGGAGTAATCACTATGAAACAGTATAAAGTTGCTATTCTGGGCGCGACCGGCGCGGTAGGCCGCGAAATGATGAAGGTGCTGGCTGAGCGGGACTTCCCCATCAGCGAGCTGCACCTGCTGGCCTCCCAGCGCTCCGTGGGGCAGGCCGTCCACTGGAAGGGACACGATATCCCCGTGGAGGTGGCCTGTGACGCGGCCTTTGAGGGTATGGACATCGTGCTGGGCGCGGCGGAGAACGACATCGCCAAGCAGTTCGCTCCGGCCATCGTCAAGGCGGGCGCGGTGTTCGTGGACAACTCCAGCGCCTTCCGCATGGACCCCGAGGTGCCCCTGATCGTCCCGGAGATCAACCCCCAGGACGTGAAGAAGCACAAGGGCATCATCTCCAACCCCAACTGCACCACCATCGTCTCGCTGGTGGCCATCAACGCCCTGAACCACGACAGTCCCATCGAGAGCATCGTGGCCAGCAGCTATCAGGCGGTGTCCGGCGCCGGCGCCGGCGGCCCCATTGAGCTGATGGACGAGGTGGAGCTGCTGCGGGAGGGCAAGAGCGTCCAGCCCAAGGTGTTCCAGTACCAGATCGCCTACAACGTCATCCCCCAGATCGGCGGCGAGGCCTTCGAGGGCTACACCTCCGAGGAGATGAAGATGCAGAACGAGGGACGCAAGATCATGCACCTGCCGGAGCTGAAGGTCAGCTGCACCTGCGTGCGCGTGCCGGTGGTACGCAGCCACAGCGTCAGCATCGTGGTGCGCACCAAGGAGAAGATCAGCGTGGAGCGCGCCCGTGAGCTGATCGCCGCCGCCCCCGGCTGCAAGCTGGTGGACGATCTGGCCAACAAGCGCTATCCCATGCCGCTGGAGACCAGCGACCAGGATCTGGTGTTCGTGGGACGTATCCGCGACGATCTGACCAGCGACAACGGCCTGAATATCTGGTGCTGCGGCGACCAGGTGCGCAAGGGCGCGGCCACCAACGCCGTGCAGATCGCCCAGCTGCTGATCGAGGAGTAAGGCGCAGAAGAACTTTCGTAGGGGCGGACGACTCTGTCCGCCCTTACACCGGAATAGACCCCCATTTCCCGCAAAAGCTGAGCCGCCCATTCGGGCGGCTTTACTTTTTGACCGAAACCGTATATAATGGAGGAAAATCTGTTCCCGGAGGAAATTCGCATGAGACATTGGAGACGGGCGGCGGCGCTGCTGCTGACCCTTTGTATGGCGGCATCGCTGCTGGCGGGCTGCGGTGGGGATCCCAACGACGAGGTCAAGGTGTCGGTGGTCATGACCGGCGGCGTGACCACGGTGGATCCGGCGCTGGCCACGACCCCGGCGGAGCGCACGGCGGTGCTGCACCTGTTCGACAATCTGTACCGTCTCACCGACGAGGGCGCGGTGTCCGCCGCCGCCCAGTCCTGCCAGCAGCAGGACAACGAGGACGGCACCCAGACCTACACCTTCCACCTGCGCGCCGACGCCAGGTGGTCGGACGGCAGCGCGGTGACGGCGGAGGACTTCGCCTACGCGTGGCGGCGGCTGGTGTCGCCGGAGACGGCCAGCCCCAACGCATCCATCCTGTCCATGGTGCAGGGCTACGAGGACGCCGCTGCCGGCGACAGCGAGGCGCTGGGCGTGGCGGCGGAGGACGAGCGGACGTTTGTGGTGACGCTCAGCGCCGCCTGCCCCTATTTTCTGGAGAGCGTGTGTACCGCCCCGGCCACCATGCCGGTGCAGCGCGCCGCGGTGGAGAGCGGCGAGGATTGGGCGGGCAGCCGTACCTGGTTCGTGGGCAACGGCCCCTTCCGCCGCGCCGGTGACTGGAACGACAGCCAGATCCTGACGCTGGTGAAGCAGACCGACCACTACGACGCCCGGCGGACGCTGCCCGACCGCATTGAGATCCTGTTCCGCAGCACGGCAGAGGCGGCCAAGGCCGCCGGCAGCGTGGATGTGGTCATCGGCGCCGCCGGCGAGGGCGGACAGACCGGCGGCGACCCCACGGTGGGCGTGCTGCTCATTAACCAGATGGCCACCAACATGGAGCGGGATGGCCTGCGGCAGGCCATGAGCCTGGCCATCGACCGCGCGGCGGTGGTCAAGTCCATGGCGGACGGGGATCTCATCCCGGCGGAGGGGCTGGTGCCCCACGGCATCCGCACTGCCGAGGGCGGCGACTTCCGTCAGGTCAACGGCGCGGTCATCGACAACGACCCGGACACCTACCAGCAGCGCTGCCAGCAGGCCGTTACGCTGCTGCGGGAGGCGGGCTTCACCCGGCCGGAGGTCATTGCCTCTCTGGGCACGGTGACGCTGCTGCACCGCAGCACACCGGCGCAGACCACGCTGGCGCGGCAGCTGCAGCAGGTGTGGCGTGACACGCTGGGCATCAACGTGACGCTGCAAAGCGCCGACGAGGAGGAATTTGACAAGCTGCTGCACGGGGGCGAGTTCACGCTGGCACTGACGGAGATCACCGCGCTGTACAACGATGCGGCGGCGTATCTGGACATGTGGCGCAGCGGCAACAGCTGCAACTACGCGCAGATCGGCATGAACGCCTATGACATTCTCATGCGCGTGGCGGCCGCCAGCACCTCCGACGAGGCGCGGGACGCCTATCTGAAGGATGCGGAGGGTCTGCTGCTGGACAGCGCCAATGTGGTGCCCCTCTACGGGCGGCAGCAGCCGTACCAGATGGCGGAGAACGTCATCGGCGCGGTCAGCGACGGCCTGGGCGCGTGGTACTTCGGCACCACCCGGCGGCTGGCGAAATAAGCAAAAAAAAGAACGCCTAAAGGCCGCCTGACACAAGAAAACACACGGTTTTGCCTGTGTCTATCCGGCTG
>ENA-UOJE01000191-UOJE01000191.1-human-gut-metagenome-genome-assembly--contig:-C23-NODE-191-length-75472-cov-9.592254_pt1 | contig 75472 bp, 50 predicted proteins | sample MGYA00242341_ERZ723888 | MGnify/ENA metagenome assembly ERZ723888 | reverse complement strand
AAATAAACACTCCTGCCCCTTAATTGTTTTTCTTTATTCGTATTCTATTCCGTCTGCGGTTCTTTCCGCCCGACATCGAAACTCACGGTCAGTTCGGTCTGCTGTCCGAAATTATCCCGGACGATGAACCGTACCTCGGCGTTTTTGTCCGACAGGCTGCGATATCACAGGGTAAACACCTGCCGCATCGGATCGCTCCGGTCGATCCCGGCATATCGTCCAGCGCATGGAACTCGCGGTTTACCAGCAGCGTATGGAAGCGGGCGACGGACGATCCGCTCTCTTAGCGTCAGCAACTATATAGTACCTGTTGTTTTCGATGACACGATTTGCATTTGTAGCGTTGCCTGCCGTTGCTCTGCGTTCCGTCTTTTACACATACTCCTCCGCAATATTTACATTCTATTTTTACTATTCCCTAGTTTGAAACATGAAGGTCAAAAATCCACTCGGAGAATTCATTTTCGAAGGATTTAAGGGTGCAAAAATAATAAAAGCGACTGAAATAGTCGCTTTTAATTTGTTGAAACGATGAAGATAATTCTTGGTAATCAATGTTTTAATCATTTGATTTTATCAATCCCCTAATTTGAAACATTACCCGCCCATAAAACAGTCGGGATTGTGTTGACCGACACTGCGAAGTTAACCGGAATTTGTGTAACGACAAATCAGCTTCGCGTTTTTGATATAATCTAATTACCTTATTTTATAAATTGATCCGGAATTAACAGCAAATGCCCTTCAAATGCAAATTTAGGCGAGGTTTAAGCCAGCTACGCAGTTTCGTCTACCCGTAATCCTCCCATTACCAAGATTCAGTCTATAAAATCTTCATTATATCGTCATCGAAAGTATCTTCGTTTACGGCCCGGCCCCGGGCCTTGCTTCTGTAGTTATACACCGATTGGAGCGTAATGCGGAAAAAGGAGGCGATCTGTTTGTTATCGGCAACGCCCAGTCTTACCAGCGCCAATATACGTAACTCGGTATTCAATTTATTGGCCGAATTCTGATCGTACGTATATAATTGATTCGGCTTGAGCAGTTTATTGACCTCGTCGGCAAAATGGGGAAAAAGGTCGGTGATCGATTTGTCAAAATCGGCCAATAGGCTATTATAATCCTCGTTCATATCGAACATAGAGGATATATCCTGCTTTATTTTTTCGCAAGACGTACTGCCGTTTAGCATTTTCAATAGCTGTTTTTTGTATTTTTCTGCCTTTTCTATCTGTACTAAATTTCGGTTGATGAATAATTTAAGATATGCCTCCATCCTCAATGCGGAATCCTGCAGGCGGGCATTCGTTACCGACAATTTTTTACGGTTGTTTTTGTTTTCTTTGTTGCTGCGCAGCAACAAAAACAGAAAGAACCCCAGCGTCACTAAAAAGATGGAAACGACAACAGCGACTATTTCTAACGTTTTTTTGCGCGCTTCAGCTCTCTCCAGATTGATCTGCAATGTGTAATAATAGGTGGATTTGATAAGATCCGCTCTATAACTGTCTCCGAAAATAACCGCATCTTCGACGGCAACATTTATGTATTCATCGGCCATGTATGCGTAAGGATTGTCAGAATTGATCAGCAATCTGCCTACATATAAAAGTGACAGCAAATTTGTCATAGCCAACTCATTGGAAATTATCGCGCTTCTTATGAATGCTTCGAGAGACACACGCTTATAGCTATCCCCCAGTTCGAGATAAACCAACCCCAGATAATACAGATATTCGGCACTCATATAAGGCTTGACGTCATCCCTTTTCTGCAGGGTTTTAATGGTATTGATGGCTTGTTGGTAATTTTTTTCCAAATAAAATTTGTAAGCCTGGACACTTAAATATTCCGATTCGTCGCCTCTTTCCAAGGCTAGGTATGAATCCGCATTCCGAAGCGCCAGCTCTATGTATTTATCCCTGTAGTGAGAGTCATTCTGAAGCTTGGTGTAACTGTGGCATACGTGCATATACACTTTATAATACGTTTTCCGTAATTCAACGGGCAGCTTATCGGGATCAATTGATTCCAGGATGGAGAGGGACTCGTGTGTAAGCCCTGAAAAGCGCAGGTAGTTTGCCCGGCGCAGGAGAGATTCCGTAATGAGGTTCCGGTCGCCCAATTGCCTGGCTATCTCCAGACATTGGTCGGCATAATATAATGTGGGGGCGTTTTCATAATTGCTGTATTGAGAGACCAATTCTTTGGAAAGCTCATATTTCTGTTCCAGCGAAGCAGCATTGAGCAACCGGTTTTTGAGCTCGATCAATGTATCGTTCTTTTGCTCTATGTAAAACGAACGGTTAGCGATCGACGCATCCAACCTGATGAAAAGCGAGTCTGGCGCCAATGATTCTCCGGACGCCACGCGGCACCCCAAGAGACATAATATCAAAATTATAGTCTGTTTCATAATTTCCGTCACAAAAACAACAATCCCTTAAACATGTTGACAACTGCCGTTCATTCGTGAAAGTTACACGCGGCTATATGAATTTGAATTGTATGCCAAAAGTATGCATTTTCCGTGCAACTAATCCCCATACCCTTTCTCAATCTGCATTTACCTTCAATCAATCGAATTAGAGACCTACTATACTACATAACATATACATAACATTATATAATTGTAAATAATATGTATGTAGCTGATAATTAATCGTTTTTCTGATTCATGGCACTTAACCAAAATACTAATATTACAGCTAATTACCACAAAATCAGGCATAACAAAGTCTAATTTTACAGCGTTTTTCACTAAATCAAAGATGACAAAATTTAAAGAGTTTATCCGCAACCAGTTATGGCATTCTCTGTACTCCTGAAACTGATTGAACACGAATATATTTCTTTGTAATTATCAGCACCACATTAATAAAAAAATGAACAGATTGAACAGACATATATTATGGCGCACGCTCATGTTGTCCTGGATATCACTGTTTTTTGGGGCGACAAACTACAGCTATGCCGCGTCTCCCGGGTATCGGCAGGATACATTGACTGCGGTATTTTATTTTGCCAACAACAGTTCGCTTCTGATGCGGGAGTACTGCACCAACCAGGCCGAATTGAATAAACTGGAAGAAATATTCCGGGATATAACGGTTAGATCCGCATTGGATTCCATTGTCATTCAAGGAAGCTCTTCCCTTATCGGATCGTTCCGGACCAATTCACGCTTATCGTACGAACGTGCCATGGCGGTAAGAAGTCATATACGATGGAAATTCCCCGATGTGGAGTTGAATGAACAGAAAATATTTATAAAACCGTCGGTTATCAATTGGAGCTACCTTTTCGAACAGGTCCGACTTGACAGGATGGTTCCATACAGGGATGATCTTCTGCGCATACTTTCGATGCCGCTTGATGAAGAATCGAAGTTCATTAAGATGAAGCGTCTGGGCGGCGGCGCAACAGAGAATTACCTGACACGCAACTTTGCCAGGCTTATGCGGTCGGGAACAAGCGTTGTTTTCTATTTAAAGGAAGAAAACCCTGAAAAGGCGCAGCAACGGGAAGAGATTGTCACGGTACCCGTCCCGTCAGACAGTCCCGCGATAGAAACGACTATTGATTTTCCCGGGCAGGTGGTGGGGCCGGAGGCTGGCAATGACTCGGTAAACGATCCGAGCGACACCTTGTCAATTCCATCGTTGCCGACAATGGCACGCAAACCGCTTTTTGCGATGAAAACCAACCTTCTGTACGATTTAGGATCTGCGGTCAATGCCGGTATCGAAATCCCCATGAGGGAGCGCTGGTCATTGGCTATGGAATGGGTGTTCCCGTGGTGGCTTTTTGAAAAAAAACAACACGCCCTGGAAGTGCTGAACGGGAACATGGAATTGCGTTACTGGTGGGGCGAGCGTACAGGACGCAATCAAATGACGGGATGGTTTACGGGCCTATATGCGGGCGGCGGTTATTATGATGTGGAATGGAAGACAAAAGGATATCAGGGCGAGTTTGTTTCAGCGGGTATTACCGGAGGTTTTGCCCACAGCATCAGCAAAAACTGGCGGATGGAGTATTCGCTCGGTTTAGGATATATGGGAAGCAAGTACAGGGAATACGCTGCCGAAAAATGCGGAGAGGACGATCAGTGGCACCTTATTCTCAAGAGCCGGGGGAACTTCCACTGGGTTGGTCCGACCCAATTGAAGGTATCCCTGGTATGGATGATTAACCGCGGTTACCGCAAGTAAGAATAAGAAAGCGAATAATGAAACGCATATACAATGAATATACAGTATTGATACTGGCCGTCGCGCTGCTTTTCAGCAGTTGCCGCCGCCCTATTGAAGAAGTGGTGGATCTGCGTGCCGTTATCCCCATGGGAACGCTGTGGGAGAAAGCCGGTATAGTCCCGCAAAACGTAACCGCATTGTTTTACAGTAAAAATGACGGCAAATTGGTTCTGGAACACCGTTTTGAAAACAGCGCCAACCGGATACAGACCTATGCCTATGTGCCCGAAGGGGGCTACACGGTTGTCGTTTTCAATGAGATCCGGGGACAGCTATATGGGGTCGGTATACGCGGATATGAGAATCTGTCGACACTCGAATCGTACGCCACGATCAATTCCAACCCCACCGTACCGTTAAGGTTGGGCGATGTTCCGTACGTTTACGAACCAGATATCCTGGCTTCGGTTACGGTACGTGATTTCGAAGTGAGTTGTGCAATGGTCAGGTATACCCAGAATCCAGAAGGGCAGACGCCTTCTCCGGGGATGCAGGAATCCATCGAAGCCCTGGTAGGATTGATACCCGAACGTAAGGTGCACGAATTGAATGTCACTGTCCATGTGGAGGGTTTGAATAATGCCCGTATGCCGGCATTGATCGATTTGAACGGGATGGCGGGGGCTTATAATTTCAGCGGGGACAGGAGTACACTGCAGGCCGTTAGCCAGCAGTTCACCATAAACAACAGAACCTATAACCCCGGCTCGACCACGGCGGGTACGATTTCAACCACTGTCCGCACGTTCGGGATCCCGGGCCAACAGCCCTCGTCGCTTACTCCCCAGCCCGACCGTCAGATCGCAATGGACTTTTTCTTCATCTTAAAGGACAGAGACCGGACCGTTGTGCACCTGCGGGCGAATGTTACCGGGCTGATCCGGTATCTGCCGGGGCAGCATGGGGCGACGACTCTCGAAGTGGAGGTGGACTTGCCCGAGCGGCTGCCCGATGTGGAGCCCGAGGAAGGAGGTTCCGGTTTTGACTCGGAGCTTATCGACTGGGATGTGATAGATGTACCCTTAACCTCGAAATAAGATATTGGTTATCAATAAATAATATTGTTTAAAGACGTGATAAAGTAAAAAAAAGCGATTACCGACCGGACAGGGGAACACTCCTAATTTTCACCTTTGCAAGGCGAAAGTGAAAATAAAGAAAACAAAATTTTAAAAGATTAACGAACGACGCATAATTCGAATCAAAATGAAAAAAATCTTAATGGCTCTGGCAGCGGCGGCCATATTAGCAGGCTGTTCGAAAAACGAACAGGAAAACGTTGACGGATTCACTCCGAAGCAGATCAAATTTACCAACCTGAACGACAAATTGACCCGTGCCGCAAACGATGGGAATGATCCTTACCGGGTTTATGCGGCTTGGAGTGGTGGGACAGGCTGGTTTATCAACGATCAGGTAAGTGCAAGCGATGTCCCCAGCGGCGGCCCTTACTACTGGCCCGCTTCCGGTAGTGTGGATTTTTACGCATGGGCTCCGGCAGACGTTGCGGCGACCGGAACTTATCCGACTCTCTCAATCGCCTATGAAGTTCCAGCAAATGCCAACAAGGATTTTACCATTGCCGCTCCTCAACTGGGCCTGACTTCCGGCACTGTTGGTTTGGCTTTTTCCCATATGTTGGCCAAAATCACCGTTACAGCCCAATTGCATGATGACTTGTCAGATGCTGGCTACCAACTCAGCACAATAGGGCTTACTGCCAGTCTGGATGTTCAATCGACAGGAGGAACAATTGATCCGACGGCCACTACTCCTGCATGGGCCTCTCCTAATTCAACGTCTGCAACCTATGCAGGAGCAGCGTCTTACATGATTATGCCGCAAAGTTCGGCAGGATGTAAAGTGAAGATTACAGCCGGCATAACGATAACGAAAAACGGAACCACAATCTACAGTGGCGATCTGCAGCAGTATACGATTGCGACTGGCAATATCCCCGCCGATGAGTTCGAAAAAGGCAAGCATTATTTGTTGAAGATGATTATTGACGCCGATTCGCACGGCGGCGGAACGGATCCGATTTTCAATATAATCGAATTCGAGTCTTCCATTGCTGAAGATTGGACTGCTGTGACGCCCGATCCCGAACTTCCTCAGCCATAAATAAAGGAGACGTTTTGGTAACACAGACCGGAAGAGGGTGATACCTCTTCCGGTCACTAAAGATTTAAAAATAGATACGGTTATGAATACTATCAGATTTATAATAATAAGCTTGACCGCAGCTGTTGCAGCTGTGTCCTGTACTAAAAACGAAATGGAAGGTTGCGGGTACGGTGACGGCAGGATCGGTTTCATTGGTAACCCGGGTGATGCCTTCACCCGCGGAATGCCGGTGGAATCGGTAGCGGACATCCCGAATATGGGAGTATTTGCATATTATACCGGCAACGGAACATCCAATAACTGGGCGGCGAACGGAGCGACAGCGACCCCTGATTTTATGAATAACGTGAAGGTTTCCCACAACAGCGGCTCCTGGACCTACGACAATCCGGCCTACTGGCCTCAGGCCGCGGATGCGAATATCAGCTTTTTCGCTTATTCGCCCCACGCTACCGCTGCTAACGGGATAACTCCAAATGTTACTACCGGCATTCCGACCATCAGCTATACCGTTCCCACGAACTGCTCCGACCAGCCTGACCTAATGGTTGCGGCTCTTGTGGCAGACCGCAACAAAACCAATAACGGCTCTGCACCTGTCAATTTCCAGATGAGACACGCTCTGACATGCATCGGATTCAAGGCTTCCGGCAATGGACAGCAAATCACTAAGCTTGAAATACAGGGGGTTAAGACCAACGGCATCTTGACAACCAATGCAGACGGAACATTCTCATGGAATATCGCTTCCTCCTCCACAGGAAATTTCGAAGCCACGGTGGATACGGATGTATACTTGGATCCTTCGTCGCAGCTGGTCAATACCGGCGGCGGTTACTTGATGATGATTCCGCAGACTCTCCCGGCCGGCGCCAGGCTGATCGTGGGTGTCGATGACGGGCGTCCGGATGTTGAATTCGACCTGAGCGGAATTACATGGTCGTCCGGGCAGCGTATCAATTACAGTTTATCCGTATCCCCCGATGCCATCATTATGCTTACCCCGGAAAGAATCGTTCTTCCGCCTATGGGAGGGTTCTCGCAGTTCAACGTGATCGTGCAAAACGAGTCTCCCAAGACCTGGACCATATCGGGCACCAATTTCTATATCTGTGACAACTTCGCCGACCTGCAGGGCTGGGCGGCCGGAACGCTCACTGCCGCCAATGTGAAAAATCTGGATGGAACCATTCCGGTTATTGGCTCTTACAGCGGATCGGGAACGACGACGCTCTATGCATGGAAACCCACCTCTAACAACAGTACGACGAATGAAATAACCGGGACTATTGTTAACACGGACGATACGGACATAAAAATCAACCTTGTGCAACTGCCCGACTATGCGTCATCAGTGATACACGCCAGCTATATCCACGATCAATACGTCGGAGCATACTGGAAAAACAATCAGAAAGGGGAGCGTATCATACGCATACCTGTCAGTTCATCATTGCTTGCGGGAAGCTGGGATGCATCGGTGTTCTGGCTGGGCGACGGATGGAGCCCGGGTGATATTGTATTCAGTACGGAGGATTCCGACGATGCGGGCATAACTTATAACCGCAGTACTGAAACTCCGGTCGATATGCTTTTGCCGGCCAATGACGCCACTTTTAGCGTTTCCGGGCATTTGTCTTCGGCCTCAGGAAGCGTTGTCAGCGGAGCCGGCAACTATATTTCTTTCCGCATAGGCCTGACCTCCACCTATACGCCTACCACTTCTGTCCCAGTCCGCTATGCTTTGGTGTTGCTGCGTTACGGGTCTCCCCAAAAATATCATGTAATATTTATACGGCAAGGGGAAGAGGCCGACTACCTGATGTACCCTGGCGATGGCGGTCGCGGTCTATCGGCTGTGCGTTTTTCCGCCTACAATGCCACGGCATCAGATATGGCCAATTCCAGTATTTATACCGATATCCTGGGAAATCTGTCGAATGCCGCGTTCACGGATTATCCTTCACAGGCCGGCGCTCTCTTCCAATGGGCACCTCTCTCTTATCCGCGACGCACTTATAATGCCGACATTACGACGGTACCGACAGGGTGGTTGTCTCAAGCAAACCCAAACTTTTGGGAAAGTATAAAAAACACATATGAAACTTGCCCCCCGGGGTACCGCCGGCCGAATGACGGTTTGACTTCTGCAGTCGCGTTGAATAACTCGGCATCAAATATATCCAATTCGGAAATCAGGCAGTCTTTGTACGCCGACCCTCCCATTGGGGGGAATCAATCAAACGGCAATATGAGATGGGGCTTTTATGCGGACGGTTTTTTTGACCGGAGAGCTCACAATAACCCCTATGTAGGGCCAGGCGTAAATGGGTATGATGTCAGGGAAGGCAATACGGCCGTGGCATGGGGTACCAAAGACATAGCCTATATAGGTACGCTGTTCTTCAACCCATCAACGAACAGTCCCCGCCGGAATGCGTCCATTTTTGTGCCGGGCGCCGGATACAAATATTCTTTCGACGGAGAACTTATAGAAGCTGGACAGTGCGCGGCCCTATTAACGGCCTCGGCTCCCGACACAGAGAATATGTGGTATCTGATAGGTACGGCTAATGCTCAACAACTTGAGAGTTCGAAAGCTTCCGCTATGAGTTTACGGTGCGTCAAGGCGGAATAAGAAGGGGTAAAATGGAGGGATATTCGATTGTACAGGATAACGTAAAATCTGCGCAAACCAATATCTTGTTGCTAAGATAACCGATCTCTGTTTTTATACCCTCCTGCGTCAATCTTTTAAAAAGCTACATATTGTATCGCCTTAAAAAATTTAACCGCATTATAATCCCGACAGGTACACTTTATAGTAGGCAGGAGCCGTATTCTCTTTTTCGAGGAACATCGCCATATAGACGGGAGCATAGACGATCTTACCCGCGACCCTCAGGTTGTCGTTATTGAATACGACAGCCTGCTGCAGGTCGTATTCCTTGCAATCCATAATGTTGGACAGGGCGCGGTGCGTTTCGTAGTCCTTGCCCGACTTTACCTCGATGGGCAGAACCTTACCGCCCAGTGCGATGACGAAATCCAACTCGCCCCGTTTCTTGTTGTTGTAATAATATGTGGCGATGCCGTGCGCCGCCAACTTCTGCGCTACGGCGTTCTCATAAACCGAGTCGAAATTGATGTCCTTGTCTCCGTTGATAATGCGTAGCTGGATGCCCTCGGCATACTGGCTGGCCAACAGTCCCACGTCATTTTGGAAGAGTTTGAACAGGTTGCGCGAACGGGCCAGTAAAAGCGGGACTTTCGGTTCCTCCACGTTATAAACCGGCAACGCCGTTCCTGCGTTGGTCAGCCACAGAAAACTGCTTTCGACCCGATCGAACTTCGCATGTTCGTTCAGCCTCTTCAGAATGAAGCGTTTGTTTTTGGCATTCAGCTCGGGCGGAATCAGGTTGAAAATCTCCTCGATATAGAGTTTGTTGCCCGGGTCGTACCGGGCAATGTCCCGTTTGTACAGGCGGATGATGTCTTGCTGTACGGCCATTACCTCCTGAAGATTATTGCTCTCGATGTACCTGCTCACAGCGGCCGGCATACCGCCCACGATGAGATAGAGCCGGAACAGTTCCATGATCTTGCCGTGAACGAACTCATTGACGGCCTCGCGGCGCTTCCACGCTTCGCGCAGCGACCCGATCACGGCATCGCTGATACCCACGCATGAAATGAACTCCTCGAAATCGAGCGGGTACATATCCTTGACACCAATATATCCGACCGGCTCCGAACGCAGGTCTTTCAACTCCACCCCCAACAGCGAACCGCTGAGGATATAACGGTACGAGCCTTCGTCCACAAGGAATTTGATCGCCGTAACGATCTCGGGACACTCCTGTACCTCGTCGAAAAAAACGAGCGTTTCCCCCTTGATAAGCGGTACGGAAGTCAGGGCGGACAAGCGCAGCAGCATATCGCCGCTGCTCTTCGCCCCTTTGAACAGCTCCACCGCTTCGGGCATCTCGATGAAATTGATCTCGACGAAACTTTTGAACGATTTGCCGAACTGACGGATCGAATAAGTCTTGCCGATCTGCCGTGCGCCGGTAACGAGCAGTGCGTTACGGGTCGTTTCATAATAATTCCGGATGTAGTCGTCTGAGCATAACTGGCTTTTATTAAGGCTGTCTGCCGACCTATTTGGTACTGAATGCCGTTTTTCCAATGATAATTTCCGCGTATTCGCCTCTTTTCAAAGATAAACGTGTTCGTTATCATCGCGGCTTGCGATTTCTTCGGGCAAATGCCAGGAGGTCAGCCGGAAGGGATAAGCCTGCTTCACGTCGATTTTATCGTTGCAGGCCCAAAGTGCCAGCGCGGTCAGCAAGACCGTACAGCCGGCCGCTATCGTCTTTACCATAACGGTTTCCATTTTTTTCGTTTCTAATGAATCATAATCCTCAGCCCCGCGCCCAGCAGCGTATGGAAGCGGGCGACGGACGATCCGCCCGTTACCCGCTCTCTTAGCGTCAGCAACAGCGCCACCCGGTCGCACAGATACGCTTCGCCTCTCAGGGCGATCTCCCCGCCGTAGACGAAACCGTTTCCGCTGACCAACGTAGCCCCGTCATAGAGCCGCTTCCCGCCCCGGTTGACCGTCTCGTACCCCAATACCCCGGAGAGCCCCGCCGTTACCAGAAAATTGTCCCGGCGGTCACGCGCAACGGGAACGAAGTATCCCACCCGGCCGTAAACTGCTCTTTGGGCAGCATCGCTTCCCGATACGGGTAGTCCTTTCTCAGATACCCGGCTCCGAACTCCCAGTAACGGGTTTTCCGGACATAGCGGACTACCGACAGTTCCGCATGAAAGCTCCACGCTCCGTATTTGTCGCGCAGCAGGAAACCGCCGCAAGCGCCCCCGCCGAGCTGAACGCCCGTCTGTCCGGGCAGACACCGCTGTGCGGATAGTTCGGCCGCCGGCCCCAGCAGTCCCGCCGCGGCCAGCAGAATAAAAATTCTCCTTCGCATCGCCTATTCGATTTTCAGTTCATCCATCTCGCGCGCTCCGACCAAACGGACGTTTTCGATTTCGAAATGCTGGTGACGTCCGCCGCCCCGCTCGTAAACCTCCATGACCAGCACCTTATCGTCCGGAATCGTAAACTTGCGGAACACGAATACGTTCCTTACCATAGCCTCCGCATCCACGCGCGTGATCTCGTCGAATACCCGTACCGGGTTCACGAAGGTCTCCTGCACGGCCGTCCGGCGTGCCGTTTTCCGGTCGCAGACCTTAAAGCGTATGTAGTCGATGTCGAAAGCCACCTTCGAACGGTTCCGCATCAGCACGTGCAGATAGAACAGATCGCCGTGCACGTAGACTCCGCGCAGCAGTACCTCCATTCCGAAACGCTTGCTGCCGACGCTTCGGATGTCCCGAGCGTTCCGCCTGAGAATCGTGTACATGATCCGGTTGACCGTAAGGGGCGTCTCCCCGGCGAGTTCGTCGAGACGTATGTACGTCTGCCGGTTCGCAAAATCCGAGTAGGGATCTTTGTGCAGTCAGTCCTCCATCTCGATGTTGAGCCGGGAAGGATTTTCGGAATAGACCGCCGTGAAAGAGTAGAAGCATCCGTCGGCCGTGATGACCGAAAAGTTCGTCTCTTCCTCGAAGCCCTGTTTCGCGGCTTTGACGCGCACGACGTTCCGCGCCCCGTCCGCCTTGTCCGCGATCAGGTCGAGACTCCCCAGATCGACATAGACCGCCTCCGAGGGGAAAAGGATGTGGAGCGTTTTGCTGAAAGCGACCTCCACCCGGCAGGGCTCCACGACCTGCCGCTGTGAAAACGTGCGGACGGTATCCTGTGCCGGTGCTTCCGCAAAGTGTGCGGCTGCTCGCTGAAAAAGGATACCGACATCGAGATCAATCCCAAACCGACCCTCGTGGTGGAATACCGGTACACCGATAAAAAGGGAAATAACACGACGCATGAAGAGGTCGGACATATGGCCTCCCTGCTGTTCGATCCTACGGGAGTGTTTCTGCGGGAAATAACCGCTTTCGGGGAACGCTTTACCGACTCGATGGCCTTGCGATCGGAAGAAGAGACGATCGCAGAGATTTCTTTGTCCGACTACCTGGCCCGGTACGGCGAACGGATCGATTATCACTGCGGTAAAGAGGTGATAATTCCGATCCACATCGACGTCACATCCTCTGAAATTACCGTTACGGTCAGCGACTGGGACGAAGGAAAGGTGCAGATTCCCGTGCTGGGGAAATAGAATTAAGGTAAATGTTACTCGGGGCTTAATTATCACCTCGTAAATACAGAGGGTTTTAGCAAATTGATCCGTTTATTGTTAGTATTCATATAGTAATAAAAGCTACACAATAACTTTTTTTATTTATCTTTATTTACAACTACAACCAGAGGACTTGTTTTGTTATTTCCGCAGGAGCGCAGGAACACTGTGATAAGCTTTATTTTTATCAACGTCGGAATACATGCTGATTCTAAATTCTACAATACCCCCTTTAATTTGGAGAGTTCATCGGAGGTAAGCTGAAGCTTCTTGAGTTTTTGAATAGTTTTCATGATTTTACGTTTTTAATGTCAAACTAAGTAAGAAGTTATTGTGTGGCTTTTGTATAATTTAAAATGTATTCATACATACCTTTATACGAATCCTCTTTTAAAATTTTAATTTTCTCCGATGGATTACATTTGTTTGCATCAAAATTCCCAGAATAAGAATGTTGACTGCATGTGCCGAAGCAAACAGGGACTAAAATGTAATTTTTACATTTCGTATTGTCAAAGGGAATCTTTATGCGTTCATAGTAAGATTTATTCCAAACCGGAATGCCATCGTTTTGTAATTCTCCAACACAAGCTTTAGAGTCTTTTCAAAAATCACAAGCTGTGCATTTATATAATATTTCTATCGTAGTTAATGACAATTTGATTGTAAGAATCAGCATGACATCTGTATTTCTTACCATAATCTCCTTGATTATAATCCTCACAAGTAGTGAATAAGCATCTTTTAGCTAAATCATATAGTCCATAATTATGCTGTCATCAGTAAGTTATGGACTTTTTTATGAATTCACCATATGTAGCAAAACCGAAACACAAGGGTAAAATGCATCCCTATGCGTCCCAGGTCTTCGTGTTTCAGGCTATTCGGTTAGCAAGGGTATGTGGTCCGTTATAACCTCTATGTGACCCAAATCCTCTCCCCGGCAGTCTGATAGTCGGTGAGCGATCCGGCTGGCACTTTAACGCAATCATCTGAAATAGCGTTATTAAATGGTGTCGGATTATTGGAAACAGTGACAACTTGCAGTATGTACCTTGCCCGGCAAATTACCTTTTTTACCGATTCCCGTTCGAAAACGATTCTTCTGGGGCCGTTCGATTGTCCGGAAGAAGACGGCCGCAGATGTCAGACCCTCCGTTGCATGTCGACAAACAGACAAATAAGCGTATCTTGGGGCCCTTATGTATCATTTCAGACACGGGTAATGCCGCAAGGAAACAGAGAAAAAATGGAAAACTACAAATACCATCATGCAGAATTCCCGATGCTTCCATTCGAAGGGCCGTAGTGGGAACACCTGCACTTATGCTTTCGGGTGTGCTTTACCGGTGTTTATCGCAAGAGTTTATAAACCGATCAAAGCACAACGCAATGAAAACCTCCATTACCCCCAGGCTCAACTACCGACCAGACTCGGCGGGGCGCCGTGCGCTCATCGTCCAGGTGATCCACAACCGCCGCCGCAGCATCCTGACCACCCCTTACCGCCTGCGCCCCGAAGAGTTCGACGCCCGGAGAGGGCGTGCCGTGGCTACGAACCGCGGCAAAGCCCACCTCACCTTGATCCGCGATGCGAATGAGTGCATCGAAGAGTATATCCGGCAACTGCGAGCCATCGCCGACCGCCTTCACGAGACCGGCAAACCTTACACGGTATCGGACATCACTGGAACGTATAAGCTCGGCGGCGACAACCGCTACGTGGAGATCTTCGCAGAGCATGTTGCCCGCGAACTCGAAAATGCTGGACGCTTCGGCACGGCCCGCTCGTACCGCTCGCTCCGGAGCGCGTGGGTCAAGTTCGCGGCCCACCGCCAATGGCGCTTTTCGCAGCTCGACGGCGGTACGGTCTCCGCCTTTGCGGCCTACCTCGAAAGCCGGGGCCGCAAGCGCAATACGGTAACATTCTATCTGAGGACCCTGCATGCACTCTACAACCGCGCCCGCGTGTACGGCTGCGCCCCCATCCACCGGGACCCGTTTCCGAACGTGTCGTTCAAGCCCGCCCGAACCCCGAAACTGGCCGTCAACCGCAGTCTGCTGCGTATCCTCGCCACCAGTGATTTCGGGGACCGCGAACTGAACGAGGCTCGCGATATGTTCCTGTTCAGTTTCTACGCACGGGGCATGTCTTTCGTCGATATATGCTATCTGCGTAAGGAGAATATCCGTGGCGGCACGCTGCACTACGAGCGGCAGAAGACGCACCAGCCGTTCAGCGTGGCCCTTACGCCGCAACTGCAGGAGATCATCTCCCGCTACGACGATCCCGCCTCCCCGTGGGCGCTTCCCTGCATGGGGCGGGGCATGATCCGCTCGGCATTCAGAAACGAAGAGATGGCTGGCGACATGCCGCCCGGAAAACTATATACCTTTTACCGCATGGCCCTGCAATACTATATCACACAACTGAAGAAAGTCTCGCGGAGCGTGGGCTGCCGCCGGCTGACCTTTAACGTGGCCCGGCATACGTGGGCGACCGAGGCTCGGGGCATGGGCGTCCCGATGCCGCATATCAGCGAAGGCCTGGGCCACACCTCGGAACGGACGACGCGATGCTACCTGGCGCAACTCGACAGCGGCACGGTGGACCGGATCAACGAAAAAGTCACGAAGCTGTATTGAAAAAGAGGGAACGGGGGAAACCGCCCTAAGCATGCGATTTGCTATGTTTAGCGAAAAACCAAAGTAAAATCGCTATGTTTAGCGAATCTTGTCTGATTTCGTATCCTTGCTGCCAACAAACAGACAAAACCGGACTGGTCTTCATTTTATGATACAAAAATATACATTATCTGCGTTTTATGCAAAAAAAATATAAGAACAGTAAATCAGGATAGTCCGGGTACGGAGTTTTCTTGATAAGTCCGTCCGTTTTACCGCGTCCCCAATTGTTTTACCGCATCGTGTCCTATTCGGACCTATTATCGCCATGCAACCGATCCCTCCACAAACCGCACAGTAAGCGGTCTGGAACGCTTTTTTTCGTACATCTCCGCGCCGTCTTGCAGCGCATTGTTTTACCGTTTCGATATTTGCCGGTCTCCCGCAGTCTGGTTATAACCAATGCATTATGTCTCGTATCATTTACCCGGAAATGCGATTGCGTTCCGGTAAAACATTGTCCGTGATATTTCAGGCTGTGTATAAGCGCATTATACACAGCAATTGTTTCTGGTTTTTCGCTAAACATAGCGAATCGTTGTACAGTCCCTCTGCGGGCCTTTGTTAGATTGCGGCACACGGCACCATAACCGGTTAGTTTTTAACACAAAACGAAACCCGTATATGGAGAAAAGGCTGTATATGCTGTGTCTTACTCTCTGCCTGTGTTTCATAGGTGCAGGGGCTTTCAATCTCCTTCGCGCCCAACAGTCGGCGTCAAGGCCGATCTATCGTACGGAGAGTGCTGTCATCGGATACCGATCGGTTACCGGTATCTATGGTCTTTTTATAAAAAAATCACAGTTTTTTTTCGAATCCACCGGCTTGCATGGTGGGGATGCCAGTTTCCGATATAGTTCGGGAAAGACACCGCATGTCGTACGGTTCTCGGGAGAGGGTCCGTACCGGTGTTTAGAGAATGCGATTTGTGCCGGCAATGCTTTGTACGCCGGAACGAAGGCGTTCTTTGTATCAATTGACTCCCGCCGCTTTCCGGAGGTGTCTATCATCATACCTATCAACGATACATGCCAGACCATGGAGTTGCCGTGTCCGTCTGTATTGCCGCTTTTTATTGCCTGGACTGAAGCATCGTAGTTAGATATTTGAATAAATGATATGGTAAAACGATAAATAGAAGATAGAAAATGAAACGCGCGCTTTTATTGTTTACGATAGTCGTTTCCTGTGTCTCGCAGGAACTCTATGCGCAGAAGGTGGCGGTGAAAACCAACCTGCTTTCCGATGCTTTTTTCAGCCCGAATCTGGGTGTTGAAGTAGGATTCGCCCCCAGGTGGACATTGGACGTGAGCGGACAGTTCAACGGATGGACGCTTTCGCATGACAGGCGGTGGAAGCACTGGGCAGTGCAGCCGGAAGTTCGCTATTGGCTATGCGACCGCTTCGGCGGACACTTTTTCGGTGCGCATTTACATGGCGGACAGTACAACATCGGCGGATTCGACGGGAAAATCAATATGTTGGGCACTGACTTCCGGAAGCTGAAAGATACCCGCTATCAAGGCTGGTTTATCGGTGCGGGCGTATCATACGGCTACGCCTTTATCCTTGGCCGCCATTGGAATCTGGAAACGGAAATCGGTTTGGGCTACTCTTATACCCGCTATGACAGGTATCGGTGTAGCGGATGCGGCAAAAAGGTGGAAACGGACAAGCCCCACCACTACATAGGCCCCACCAAAGCGGCCATCAACCTGGTTTATCTATTCTAAAAAATGCAACTAACATGAAAAGAACAATACTCATACCGGTAATCCTGTTGGGATTGGGACATTTGCCAGAAGCGGTAGGACAAAATACCGATACTGTCATACCTGGTGTTTCCGTCGAAAATTCCAACATGAATCGAGAAGGAAAATACCTTGCCGTGGAGATAAATTTGGATATAAACAAACTCGATGTGGATGCCAACCGTACCGTGCTGCTCACGCCGCGTTTGGTCAACGGGACGGATTCTCTTGACCTGCCCTCGGTGGGAATTTACGGGCGCAGGCGGTATTACTATTACGTACGGAACGGCATAGGCAGTATCTCGGGTGAAAATGAAACGGTTTATCGCGCGTCGGGCAAACCGAACAGTCTGGCATACAATAACCTTACGGAGTACGAAGACTGGATGGACGGGGCAACGCTTAAATTCCACCGCAGCGATTGGGGGTGTTGTCACGAGATATTGGCGGAATACGAAGGCGTATTGGGGCGTCATCGAGAGGCTTTCTTCCCGGAATTGATATTTGTGCAACCCGAAGCGGAAATCATGAAAAGTCGTTCGTTATCCGGATCGGCATACATAGACTTCCCGGTCGACCAAACGGCGATTTATCCCGATTACCGTCGCAATACGGTCGAATTGGGCAAGATACAGGCGACTATCGACTCCGTACGCAACGACAAGGATGTCTCCATCACTTCCGTGTGGCTGAAAGGTTTCGCTTCGCCGGAAAGTCCCTACAAGCACAACACGGAGCTGGCCATCGGGCGTACAGCCGCACTTAAAAAGCACATCGGGCAGCTGTACCACTTTGCAGACAGTATCATCCGGACAGACTACGAACCGGAAGACTGGGCGGGCCTGCGCCGTCAGGTGGAACAATCGAACATTAACCATCGCGGGGAGATTCTGGCTTTGATAGACAGCGACATGGAACCGGATGCCAAGGAGGCAAAGATCAAGCGCACTTACCCGGAAGAATACCGCTTCATGCTGCAACATTTCTATCCGGCGTTGCGCCATACGGACTACCGCATAGACTACGCCATACGCACGTTCAGCGAAGTGGAAGAGATAAAGCGCATTATGGCTGAGCAGCCGCAGAAGCTAAGTCAGAATGAGTTCTACCTCGTTGCCGGAAAGTATGAACCGGGCACAGATGAGTTTACCGATGTCTTTGAAACAGCCGTGCGTATGTTCCCGAACGATGAGATTGCAAACCTCAATGCCGCCAATGCCGCTATCCGGCGCGATGATTTTGAAACGGCACATAGGTATCTCGACAAGGCAGGCGACTCCGCCGAGGCTGTCTATGCACGGGGCGCATTAGCCATACGCAAGAAAGATTATAACACGGCACGCCGGTACCTGAGCAAGGCGAAAGAGATGGGATTTGAAAAGGCCGGCAGGACGCTCGACGAACTGAACGAAAGATTGCAATGACCTCAAATAGACAGGATAAACCAAGAGATAAGGAACAATATTTTCAAACATTTTAATTTATCGACAATGAAAAGAAATTTTTTATTCATGTCCATGCTGGCAGCCCTGTTTATGGCAGGATGCTCACAGGAGGAGATTACTCCTGGCGGCGAGGACAACGGTAACGGTGAGGCCAATACCAGCTATATGGCCGTAAACCTGATGTCCTCTGATGTGACAGGTACTCGTGCCGCTGCCGGTTACGAGGATGGAAGTGAAGCCGAAAACGATGTTGAAAAAGTCCGTTTTTATTTCTTCACCGCGAACGGCGCCGTTGCTAACGTTAAACTTTTAAACGGCAGCTATGTAAACTTCTATGACTGGGAACCCACTGATGCGGATCAGACGTTTCCTGACGGAAATGGCAACGATGATATCGGAAGTAAACTCAAGGCCACGATTGTCATCAGTACCAAGGACGGAGACAAACTTCCGCAGAGAATTGCGGCTGTGCTGAATCCTCCCAGAGATGATGATGGTAATGTCCTTTTAGGTAACACATCAATGAGCCTTACCAATCTGAAGGCTGTTGCCGCCGATTATGCCGCCACCGGTCTGACCACAAAAGGCAAATTCGTGATGTTCAATTCCGTATATGGGGAAAATAGCGCAGAGGTATGTGCTGTCCCTATCAAGTCTAACCATCTACAGAAGACCGAAGCCCTTGCTAAGGCCAACCCCGTCACAATCTATGTTGAGCGTAGCGTGGCCAAGGTCAGCGTTGCCCTGGGTTCTGCTGTAAGTGCTGCCGGCAGTGACAAACTGGCACTGAAAGATAAGGATGGTAATGACCTCAAAGTACCAGTAGGTGGAGAACAGGTTTACCTGAAACTCAACGGTTGGAGCCTGACCGCCGAAACCGATGAGGGCAGATTGGTCAAGGCTATTGATCCCGCATGGACAAGTAGTTGGTGGAACGGCACACACCGCAGTTTCTGGGCCATCAATTCTGAGGATGCCGCGAACGACTATAATACTTACAACAACACTATCAATAATGCCTTTAGCACTTCATTGTACACCAATGAGAATGCTTTGGATTATGCGAGTTCCTCTATCAACCGCACCAAGGTTATCCTCAAGGGTACTCTTTGTAAGGCAGACGGTACAACGCCTTTCACTATTATAAGACACTTGGGTATCTATTCTGCCGACACATATTCTACGACCGAGTCTTCAAACCTCCCCGTATTGAAGGCAAGTATTCTCAATCAATTGACAGCCGGTGGATATACTTACTATTCGGGAGACAACACGACACGTACAGGGCTTAGTGCCAGCGATCTTAAGATTGTAATCGTGGGACAGGCAACATCCGAGCCAAGCGATGGAAAAGCGCGCAACTGCTATGTATATGCCCAGTTGACAGATGTCGCAAAAGCGAAGAAGTGGTACACTTCTTCAAACACCGCCGTGACGGCAACTGTTTCATCCGATGTTATTAACGGCAAACTTGCAGACAAGGATATAGTTGACAGGGCTCTGGTCTGGAAGTCCGGTATGACCTACTATTACTATGAGATTATTCATCATAAAGAAGCTAATCAAACTAACGAAACGGCTACCAAAGGTGTAGTTCGCAACCACATATATAAAACAACCGTGACTAAGATCGCCGGTCTCGGCACCCCTGTTTACGATCCCGACCAGGTAATTTATCCCGAGAAGCCCGACGACAATGACCACTACATCGCTGCTGAAATCGACATCCTGTCTTGGCGCATTGTCGAGAACAACTATGAGTTGAAGTGGTAATATGAACCCGAACGCCCGAAGGCGTTCCTGATACATACAGTGTGGGAGGCGGCTCCCGTCTCCCACACATATTAATTAAACAGAATAACAAATACAGTACCCGCCCACCGGTACACAAGGGAGGTGCGGCATCGGAGACCTGAACGCAAGACAGGTATCCCATTTGACGAGAAAATCCGGATGCGGAAATTCCGCACACAATATATAAATATCAAGAAAGAGTAAACGATATGGATATACGGGCAATGATAAGGAATTTGGCAGCCAAGGTCTGCATGGCGTCAGTCTGCCTGTCGGCTCTTCCGTCCTGCGACAGATGGTTCTACGAGGAAGAAGGCGACTGTTCGGTATATTACCGGCTCAAATTCCGTTACGATAAGAACTTGAAGTGGGCTGATGCTTTCGCAAACGAGGTTTCATCAGTTCACCTGTATGCCTTCGACAAATCGGGTGTACTGGTATGGCAGCGTGAAGAACAGATAGATCCGACTACGGCGGAGAACTACTCGATGTCGCTCGACCTGCCCGCCGGCGATTATCGACTGTTGGCATGGTGCGGTCTCCGGAACGATGGCGAGCGTGAAGAGTCTTTCTCCGTACCCGAAGCCCGTGTCGGCGAGACCCGTATGAAGCAGTTGCAGTGTGCCCTGAACCGTAAGTACGACGAGTCCGGCGCATACAGCAAAGAAAGGCTTTACCGGCTCTTTCATGGCACTTTGGATGTGTCGCTGCCCTCGAACGATGACGGGGGCAGTTACGATTACACCATGTGCCTGACCAAGAACACCAATCATGTCCGCGTCATACTGCATCACCTTTCGGGAGAGGATGTGGATGTGAATCAATTCGTCTTCCGTATAGAGGACGAGAACGGTTTGATGGCTCATGACAATGAATTGATGGAAGACGAGAACATTACCTACCGTCCTTGGAAAACGCAGAACGGCGAGGCTGGCGTAGGAAAAGATGATACCCGTGCCGTCATCCAAGTAAAGGGGGCCATCGCCGACCTGACCGTGGGACGTATGATGGAAACACATCGTGAGAAGATGTTTCTGACCATCGCCGGCAAAGAAGACGGCGAAACGGTGGCCCGCATCCCGGTGATAGACTATGCGCTGTTGGCAAAGGACTATTACGAGGAAGAGTACAACCGTTCGATGACCGACCAGGAGTTCCTGGACCGCGAGGACGACTATGTGATGACATTCTTCCTTGACGAGGACAACCAGTGGATCAACAGCTACATACTGATTCACTCTTGGCGTGTGGTGCCGAGTAACATTGAAATTGAATAATCAGGAAGAAGGGTTGGACTGATGAAACCGAACATTATACATAGCATTGTAATCTGCCTGACGGCATTCGCATTGCTTTTTATGGTGGCGTGCAGCAGTCAGGAAGAATCCTTGCCGGACAACGTTACGGAAGCTGCCCTGTATCTGAATATCGCCACCATAGGACAAACAAGGGCGAGTACGGCAGAACTGCCCGACAACGAGAAGATGAACAGTGTACGCGTGGTTGTACTACATGCGGCTGACGGAACGGTGGAACATAACCGCCACTTTTCGCTGGAGGGTGCGCAGGCACAGAAAACCATCTTACTCAAGGTAACACCGAACGAAAAGAAGAAGATATTCCTCTTCGCCAATGAAGAGAGCGTGTCCACGGTAGAAGGTGTAACTGTAGAGGGTGAAAATCAAACGCTGACCGCTTTCTTCAACAGTTATACAGAAGGAATGCCCGGCTTTGAAGCCGCGGTGAACAACCTCTATTTCGCTCCGGACTATTCGGGCGGAAAACCCATCCCGATGTCTTCCATGTACGAGATAGATTTTCCTGAAAAAGGGAATTTCGACGGGACGTTCTACGTGGTACGTGTCGCCACCAAATTCATGGTGAACTTTATGAACTGGCGTGGAGAGGAAGTAATTGTGGACAATTTCACCATAGCGAGCCATGCCGACAAGAACTTTCTGATGGCGCATGTCAATGACAGCGAACAAAACGAGCAACTTTTCAACGGAAAAACTTGGATAGATTGGTTGAAGGAGGTTTCCGACGCCTCGTCCGAAAATGACGATTACGCCGTCACGGAAGCCGCCGGCTGGCTGAAAGACTACGAACTGCCGGCACAAGCGGATAAGGCAATCACCTATACCCACGGGACGGTTACCGTTGGAAAACCGACAGTGGATATAGACAACCCCGATAACTCGAAACCGGGTGTGGCGAAGAATATTCCCGTTTTCTACCTGCCCGAAAGCAAAAGCCCCAAAGCGGGAGCAACAGACGGCGAGCAGGAGTACACCCTGACAATCAAGATAACCGGAAGGGATGAACCTTTCGTCTGCAAGTTACCCAACTTGAAGGCACTTTTCCGCAACACCCATGTCGTGGTGGATATAACAATGTATAATAGTAATGAAATCATAGTGGATGTGATTCCATATAGCGAGGTAATCCTTGAACCGGAATTCGGATTATAAAACAATAAATAAGTATATGAAGCATTTTGTACGACATACCGTTCTCTTCCTGATGATTTCAACCGTTACAGGTTGTTATGACGAATTTATGAAGGAAGAAACCATAGGTGAAGGCAAGGCAAGTATATCTGCCACGCTGGACTTCAAACCCATGTCCTCGGCACTGAGCCGGACACGGGCTGCCGGAGATGCATTAAAGGGTATCAATAGCTTGCATATATTGTTGTATGATCACAGTACAAAGAAGTTAATAAACAGTTGGGAGATAGAAGAATATTCCGTGTCCGATGAAAAACGTGATGATACGAATGCTGAAAACGGGAACAGTGCGGAAACAAGTACCAAACGCGCCACTTTCAAGCTGCCGGAGGAAATCAACTTCGGCAAATATTATATGTATGCCGTGGCGAACATCCCAGACCTGCTTACAAATACGGCCTATTCTGATGCCATACAAACGATAGACAAGCTCAAAAGTATTCCCCTCACATGGGACTCTAAAGACGTGGTTAACAATGGTCAGATGATTGGCTTTTTCACAAAAAGCTCCGTTCCTGCTCTATCGGCGGACGACGAGTCTCTTGTAGTAAATGAAAAAAGCGTAAAACTCCACGCGTGGCTACGCCGTGCGGCTTCCAAAGTGACCGTGGCATACGACGGTAGCGCATTGAAAGAAGGAGTGTTTATCTATCTCCAATCCGTGCAGATTAAAGATATTCCTTTGCAATGCTATTTGGGAAAGGAAAATAATGTGGGAAAAGATGGGTACACCTTGAGTGTGCCAGAGACCGGGCCTGATATGATTGATGGAGAAATCATTACTTATCATGAAGGAGATATAACAGAAGGTTTTGAATACGGAGAAGGCTGTGCAGACCATCGTGTCACGGTAGGTAGTCCCCATTTCGGTTCTCACGATGAAACAGCTCCCGCACTATACTTTTACGAGAATATACAGGGAGCGGGTAGTAGTATGCCTGACAAGAGGCAGGATTCAGACGGTAACGGGATATTGGATTTCCCCGGATTGCCGAACAAGCCGGATAAATACCCTGATTACCGCCTAAAAGATAACGTACCTTACGGTACATACATTGAGGTACATGCGCACTACATCTCCAACAATTCCGAGCGATTGGGTAACGGGCACATCATTTATCGTTTCATGCTGGGACAGGACGTGATACATGATTATAACGCCAAGCGCAACTGCCACTACAAGCTGACATTGAAATTCAAAAACTTCGCGAACGAGGCGGACTGGCATATCGAGTACGAGGAGCCGGAGCCGGGCGTGATGACTCCTGAGCCCTATTATATCTCATACCTGTACAACCATTCCATGATGTATCCCATTAAGGTGAATACTGGCGGTCGAAAGATAGAGTACATAAAAGCGGAAATCAAGGAAAACAATTGGGCGCCCCATAACGCCAGCAGCGATATTTATTATACGGGTGCTCTGAATGGTGTTGACGCACCGTGGAACGGTTTCCTGTCATTACATAAAACAACGGAAACGGTCCTATATGCAGATAAAATCGGAACAAATGAGCAATACTACAATACTGTTCCTAAACGAGGAGAACGTGAATATAAAGATTTTACTTTGCCCGACGGTAAAATATCCGAAGATTTTACGACTGCCGGTTCTGAATCGGACGATAAATACCGTGTAGAGAAACATCCTACGGAAGAGAATACATACAACATATATATTCCTATGTACACGTGCGCCAAGCAGATGATATCAACGACCGGATACACCGGAAACAATCCTTACGTGGCATATCAGAGATTGGCGAGAGTCGAGATTACAACTAAGCTGGAAGGATTGGATGAGTGCTTTTATAATGAAGTTCCGATATACCAGGTACGTCGTGTCGTGAATCCGAAGGGCATATATCGATCTTCCGAAAATAATAAGTCGTTTCATGTCGTGTTGAAGCGATTGCCGAGAGAGAATGACCAAATATTCAAGACATTCCAATCCGAAGGCCCATGGAAAGCCTATGTCATCAAGAGATATAACGGAGATGGAATCACCCTGTCGGTAACATCGGACAAAACAGAGTTAAAGGATGATCCGGAATATGGAAAAGCCATATATGGTAAAACCGGCAGCGAGATTGACTTCAGCGTGGATTTCTCCGGGAGTTCGACAGAGAACCGTTACGCTATTATCCGCGTGGAATATCACAATTATACCTGCCAGCATCTGATTTTCATACGGCAAGGTGACAAGCCTGACGATTTGGTTACAGGCGGCGTGAAGTGGTATGCCAAGAATATGAAGACTTCGACCGACCTGGCTTCCACTCCGTTGGACGAAGGGTCGCTGTTCAAATTCGGAAATTGGAATCAGCCGATAGACGCATTGAGTAATAAAAACCCATTTGAACCGTGGATAAATGTCACGCCGGAAGATTTCAAAGTATATCCTGAAGATGGCTTTACCAATGCAGGAACTGGAGTCAAAATGGAGTGGACAACCATTACTAATCTTGGTAAGGACAATAAGTTCGGTGCTCCTCAAATGGCGAATGCCAGGGTGGCTACAGCCGCAGACTTTTGGGAATTGAGGGCGGATAATGTAGAGCAGGGATACGGTGTATTGTACGGAGATGATGCCACGGAAACGGCCGATGATATCGTAGATGCTTACGGCTATGACTATGAACACAGTACGTCTGGACGTGGAATGAGAGGCTGTTTCGCGTATAACAGCGATACGGGCAAAAATCTGTTCTTCCCCATTGGCGCCTCCGGCTACGGACACAGAAAACAAAGCTATACTGCCAGTTGGGGAGATCCTGAAATCCTCAATGGAGTATTAAGATATGCTGCCGGCCGAACAAAATTATATCCAGATCCTAAAGATCGTCCGTTGTTTTACGACATATACAAACGACCGGGAGCCATCTATTGGTTAAACGCGGAGATTCCTAAAGACTACTTTACGCCGACGGATGGTGCCAGCCTGGGATGGGATATCAACTATTTTTCATTTGATTTCAATTTTATCAGTACGGACAACCTAATTAGATCCGGAGGTTCGGATGCTTGCTTTGTGCGTTGCGTAGTAGATCCATAATCATGGGAGAAGAATCAAATTTGACGATTAGCGGTGATGTAAGTAAATTGTGTATCAACGGGAAAAGTAGAATAAAATCGGAGCAGCCTTAAAAGAGAACAAATGTAACCGGACAAGAGAGTGCAAGCTGGAGATGGAAGCAAAATATCATCCGACACTGAATTGTACGCAGCCACCGACCTCTCCTATATCGAGATATGTCGGCAGTGCGGGGGGACTCTCAACGGATTTTCCCGTTATGTCAGTACCTACCATCGCCATTTGATGCAGGAACGCAACGGTATCAAATGAGTCCTGAGGAAGCCGGTAATATCAAGATGAACCAGCGGCACGGAGTTCTGAAACCCTACCTCGACAGTCTGACTGAAGCGTTAATTAAAAGGGTGAAACGTGGGAAGAAAGGTCGGAAATAAACGGCCGGGCGGGGATTGCATTCCCAATTACGTGTCCTGTGTAGGTTGGCAATAATAACATAGGCAACACAAAGAGAAAGGACAGAGTTTAAAACTTACGCAAGGCACATTGAGTATTCAATGAAAAAGCACTTGCAAAGGAATTTGCAAGTGTTTGATTTTTAAGCTCCTCAACAAGAAATTTTGCAATTTTTACAGTGTGGTGTATTTCAGTCTTTTATAAAGATGTCTTTCCCGTTTTTCTCCGATTTTGCACTATGCCAGTCGCTTTATACTTCTGACTTTTGCACATCATCAGTTAATATTTGGTCTTTCCAAGATCAACTTCATTTGCAAATATATATGTGTTTTTTGAAAAATCCTAGTATCGTCTTTATTTTAGTTTATGCTTTTGATATATTTGTAAATAAATAGTTCTAATGTACATGCAATGAAATTTAAGAGCATAATATCTCACATTGAATCTTGAAGTTGCTATGGTTAAAATTAATACTAAAGAAAAGAAATTCACGCGTGTTGGTATAAAATGCCTGATGGAGCAAAAATCTATCATATCTAATATTAATTGAAATAAAGAGTCTCATAATACGTTCTCAAAAAATTTTATAAAAATGATTTTCTTATCTCACAATTCAAATGACAAGCCTGTTGTAGAACAGGTTGCACTAAAATTAAAAAACATTTACGGACAAGATAAAGTATTTTATGATTCATGGTCAATTCAGCCCGGGGAAGGGATAGTTGACAAAATGGATGAGGGATTGACCAATTGTAGATACTTTTTCTTTTTTGTTTCTGGTAATAGTTTAAAAAGCAATATGGTTAAACTGGAGTGGCAAAATGCCTTGTTCAAAGCTGCACAGAACAGAATCCAGTTCATTCCTATCAGAATGGACAACTCCCTAATGCCCGCTTTATTAACTCAGTCTCTGTATATAGATTTGTTCTCTCATGGATTAGATGTTGCCGTGAGACAAATTGTTGATGTCGTTAACGGAAATAATACTTATCGAGAACCTCTAAAAATGTTCTCAAATATGGTGGCCTACAAATACAGAGACGGCGATAAGTTAGTCGTGGAATGTCATGCAGAACATTTTTTTGAACCTATTTCGTCGTTTTTGTTTTGCACACAACAGAATGTAAATTCCATTTCTGCTCACATTCGAAAAGCAACATTATACAGAACTAATGAAATGAATGATTTCCGATTGGAAAATGGCTATAAAACGAATGTGATCATGCGAAGTATTCCAAACGGAACAGTGCCGGGGTTTCCTTTTATTGTTGAGTTTAAGTCTAAGAATAATACTCCTTTTGATATTGAAATTGTTATGCATGAAAAATCTCAAGGTATGTATTATCCTATTCCAATAATTAATGGTAGGAAGGAATAAGACAACGTTACGGTAATTCATGCCGGAGACGCTGATTGTATTTCATTGACAGATATAGCCAATATAAGTCGAATGAATCGGCTATCGTGATCCGAAACTGGTTACGAAACCGAAAATTATTGAATATTTAGGGATATGGGAAAGTTTATATAACCCCGGTTTTAAACCCCTCGAATTCGAGGGGTTTAAAAAGCAAGCCGGGTTAAATGCTTTTACGCTTTCGCCTCAGAAATAGGTTAATGCAACCGGGGCTATCGGTATCATATCCATACCGACGCCGTGAAACAGCATCTTGTACCGCCGCAGCTTACTCCAGCCCAGAGCACAGCGTCGTATCGAGCCAGAACTACCTCGATAAAAATCCCGACAACCTGATCGACGAATCCGGGATCGTCATACCGGAAAACGACGAGTAATCATAGATCACCCCCTTATTGGGTGGCTATGCTATAATTGATTTTCAGCTCGTCATTATGGTATCTCCGGCGTAAGAAATGCTGAATTTCATGCACGTATTCAAAGTCCTGTTCGCGTACCAAATCCTGAAGCGTTTTATCGGAATTTTCTAATTTTACTTTAGCAAAGGCATCGAGATAATACGTGTAATCCGTAGTGTGAACCGGGACAGGTTGACCGGGAAGAACAGTCGATCCGGCAATGATCGGTCTATAATAAATAATACGGTCTTCTATCCCGTCGATTTTTATCGGAAGAATATCTTCTGTCGTTACGGCTTGTTTCAACCCGGACAAATTGAATCTATCCGGATTTACAGCAGCAATTTTAAATACATTTTCATTGAAAATGAATGATTTGTCTATTTTTTGGGGATTGACGAGTTTGACTATATCCCCGATCTCGAATGAAGTGTTCATAATAATGTAAATAGTTAATATATTACGTTTTCCGCAAAGGAAAAACCATTCGGCACAAAAAACAAATTTCTGACGGAATAATTTGTGTATCTTTTCTTTGTCTAATTCAATCAATTAAAAGAATGGCAAGATTGAACTGTTTTAAAATAAGTGTCAAAAAATATGTTGCCCGAACTAACGTTGTTATCTTTGTATTTTGGAAGATGATAAAAAAAGGCGGGTGTTATTTGTGAGAGGGGACGTACTTATGTACGGAACAGGGGATTTACTTTCGGTAAATCCCCTGTTTATGTTTTGCGGTTCGCAAGTACGCAAACCAACGATCCGTACAATTTTAAAGTAGCGACGCGCAAATATTCCGAATTGCGTCCAGACGGGCAAGCGTTTTTTGATCTTTACGGGCGAGGGTAAAGTTGTAGCGGGTTTGCATCCGGCCCAACAAATCGGCACTGATTCCTAATGCAGCTTCGACACTCAGGGCAAATTCGGCGGAAACCGGTCGTTTGCCATTCAGTATTTCATTCAACATAGAATAGGGCATACTTACTAATTCGGCGAATTTCTTTTGTGAAATCTGCCGGTATTCCAATTCTTCTTTAATAACCGCCCCCGGATGGGTGGGAATATATGCTGTCAATTCGTTCATGGCTGTTATTTATAATGGTTCGTAATGTCAAGTAAAATACAAATAACGATTATCGGTTCTTTACCCTCTTGGTCGATAGTAAATTCCAATCGGTACTGATCGTTTATCCGCACGGATGAAATTCCTTGTTTATCCCCTTCGAGGGTTTTATAGTTTAACGAGTTGAGCGGAAATAGTTGTTCCACATTCTCCGCATCACGAAGCGTATCTACCCGACGAATATAATTTTTAATCACTCCCGGTTGGAACCGGTGTTTTTTATCCGAACATTTACCCGTAGCATAGATTTCTTCCAAATACTCCTGACTAAATTTTTTCAGCATCCTGTCATTTGTTTAACGTAACAAATATAATGCTTATTATCGAATATTCACTAAAAAAGTGATTTCCTTAGTGCTTCGATGAATTTGTAAGGAATCTTTAAAGGTTCGATTTCCTGAAAAAGATCATTGTAAAAAATTACTACTGCAATATTCTGATTCTGAGAAATTAAAGCGGCAGCCCTTGCGGATTCCAAAATAATCCGTATGTTTGGGCCGTTATATTATCGTCAAACTTGATTGATTATGGAGACTATTGCAGATAGTGACAGGTGTGCCGATAGGCGCATGAACCGTAGCAAATAGTCCATTCCCTCACCCGGCATGGACTGTTTCGGCCCGTGCCCTTTCCCGCATCTTACCTACAAAACTGCCTGAACCCGCGCCCTGCGTTTGGTCCGGGAGACTGGCTGGCTTTATCCGAAACGGGGCATTTCCTTTCCGGTCCGATTTGATGCAAACAAATTGCGAATCAGAAAAATGCCCGAAATCGCGGAAAAAGCAAAATAGTTCTTAAAAAGACACAAAATCGGAATACTCGGTTGTTGTTCATTGCGATTTGTTTCGTATATTTGAACAATGATTCGCCGAAATAGGTGGGTTGTTGGCTTTGTCCGCCCTTAAAATCTGGTACATTTTGAGAGACGAAGCACAAGAAAAGCCCTCACGCATTGGCCTACGCCTAATGCGGGGCATCCGATTTTGATTCCACGCATAGGCGTGGGCATCTTGTGCTTATATTCTCAGTAGGTTTACCAGAGCCTTAGGGTGGTATTTGTCACAATGATGCTCACGTTCTTTTTTTCGACGGATAGGAAACTTTAAAAATTATAAAGTTATGCTATCTTTGTGTGGTCACAATACGGTTTAGATCGTAACATATTGTAAAGGTTAAGACACCTTTATGCCTTTGGGTAAACTTACGAACTGTTATAGCGATATAACAGGTTTAGTCCGGCGTAAAATTGTCTGAAACCTGAGCTATGCCCCGGCACGTGCTGTCGGGGCGGGCTTGGGCGTAAGGATGATTACCGGAGAAGGCATCGTAAGGCCGACCCAAAGGGATTGTCCAAGCGTCCTCGCCCTTTTTTTATTGCCTTACCGCAACGGGCCGGACGCCGGGAAATCGAATGAAGTATCAACTTCTATCCCGGTTACTATGTTACGGCCAAAATCGAAACCCTGTCATTTATCCGCAGCCGGAGAACTCCGGCCATGCGCGGCGTATTCCGATCCGAGCGTTCGGGAAAGCCCCGTATTTCCAAACCGAAAACTAAGGGAGTGCGCGGCGTTCGCCTGTTCCTGTGGGGGCGGCAGGCCGGGCAATCCCGTGCCGTCGCACTCCCTTTCCAATACAATTTTTCTCTACACCGATATAGGCCGGACACGCCCTGATCGGCCTTTTCTTATTCTTACCCACCGCTATGAGAATCGAATATGACAACCTGCAAATCCTGAGCGACATCGATCCGTCGCGTGCGGCAGCTTTTTCAGGCTACCGAAAGGAGAAAATCAAACTGACGGAAACGGATGCCGATTACACGTCCGTCCGCGAACGCATTGTCCGGCGCACGGCAAGCGCAGTACTGCTGCTGCACGATCAGGGGTACGATACTTTCCTCTGCGGCATGGCTACGGGCTTCGACCTGTGGGCGGGGTTGGCGGTGCTGTCGCTGAAAAAACAACTGACCGACCTGCGGCTGATCGCCGTGGTGCCGTTCCGGGGGCAGGCGCAAGGTTTTCCCTACGAGTTTAAAGAGCTTCATTCCGCAGTGCTGGCCGCAGCGGACTGTCGGGTGTGCCTGCATCAAAACTTTACTCGTTCGTGTTTCCATGAGCGCAACCGGGCGATGCTCGATCATGCGTCTGCGCTGGTGTGTTACTACGATGGGCAGCCCGGCGGCACGGCCTACACGGTGGACTTAGCCCGTAAGCGGGATATGACGGTACTGAATCTGTGCGACGACGCACCGGAGTATAACAACAAAGCGGACGACAGACTGATTACGGAGATAATGAAGATAAAATAAAAGTGATGTATTGTGTTTATAACAGGGCACGAACCGAACTTGTCTTTGCTGCGCAGGCGATTGGCGTTGCCTTGGATGCTGAAGGCAATACGGTTTGCGCTTTTTTTATTAACCATTTTATTTAAATAATTATGAAAACGAAAAATCCACAATTCAAAGGTTCGCCGGTCGCTATCGCTAATTTTAGGTGGAGCATCGACTTTTTCCAGAACCACGACGTTACGACCGTCGGGTACAACCTAATTCCCGACGAGGTGCTGGAAGCATGGGTCGCGCCCGATCCACAGCAATTACTTTCCGACATGGCCGACGGGAAGGCCGATCCGGACAGCACTCTGCCGTTCGCCGTTTATTCGTGCGCCTACGGTTATCACGACCAGATTTATGCCGCCAAGCTCAATGATGATTCCTACCGGACACCCTCCGAAAAGATCATCGAAGATTTTTTTCTGTTTCAGGAAGCGTTGCATTATATCGTGGAAATGAATAAAAAGCGGTTTTATTTCCTGACGTTTCCTATCCTGCATTTCAAAGCCCTGCCCGAAATGCTTCCGCTGTTAAGAGAAGCCGCCCGAAGATTCGGCATTTTACAGAAATAAAGCCGATTTGTCCGTGCGGTAATCAGGCTTACTTTCCAATTCCGGACAAATCGGCGGGGAACGGGACGTACCGGGATACCCGTTCCCCTTTTTACGGAACCTACTACCTTTTCATCATAGCCCGAACCGTTTACCCTCTAAGCTAACCTGATGAATGAAAACGGCGACGACCCAAGCCGGACGGAGCGATCCGACCGGCTTTTTTATTTACCGCTACATGATTCTGTAACTATATCGGGCCACAGTGAACGAAAAATAATCACAAAAAAATCAGACTTCACAGAAAATGCGGACAGATTGCAGATACGAAAGGTAAAAAAAGAAAAATGATTAGTTAAAGATTAGCGTTGTTGTTCCGATTCATATATGGACATAAATGTTTCTATGTTTTTTTCTTTCCTTCTTAATGTTGGAACACGTTCTATTTCTTTTTGTAACTTTTCGTAAACTAGTTTTTTATCAAACAACTTACAGAATGGTTCGTAGTATTTAGATTCGCCATTGTAAATTAATGTATTAATTAATTTTGCGATATTGAAATCATCTTGGGGGATATGTCGACGTATAAAATCTTGATATTCCTGTTGGTTTGCTTTTTGCCACACGGGAAATAATTCGAGTATGCAGATTTGCCCTAAATCAAATAAAGCGGTTTCAGATTTTTCTTTAATGAATCGTTTTATAGCAACCATGACAATTTCGTTTAATCTGTCTTCGTTTCCATAACCGGCAAATCCTTTTCTTAAAAATTCGACAACAACAAACAGACTAAATAAAGCTGGAGAATATTTAGTGATTTCCTGTAAAGTCGTAAGGATCGTATCGAAGTCTTTGATAGGCGAACCTTCGTTGTCATAATTATTTATATGGATATTGAGCGTGTCTACAATAAAAAGCTCCCATTGTTTGGCATGATCTGTTTCCGTGAATCTAGTACGGGAGCTATTGCTTTTTAATAATGATAAAGCAACACATAGTTTGCCGATATTTTCTTTTTGTAAAGTTCTTTTATAGAGAATCAATTGTAATACACGGGTAAATTCATCTATGGAATACTTCTGGATATAGTAATCGAACGTACTATTTAGGCGCTTTGCATCAATTGATGTTTTGATTTCGTTGGTTAAAACATCAATATTGTCTTCAGAAATAATGTTCGAAGGAGTGTCGTATATAAAATACTTTTCAAAATATCTTTCAGAACATAATCTTTTGGATGAGTCATATTCTAATGTAGGAACTGTGGAAGAATAAAAATATGAAGGAAGAATTTTCCCAAGTAGATAATGTAACTCATATTGGTAATGATGCGGAGTATTTATTGTTAACATTTCTATGAAATCCTGTTTTTCTTTCTCTGCGGCCTCTTTTCTTTCTTGATCAGAAGCAAAGCGAACTAACATATAGACACCATCAGGCATTTGACCTAAAATTCTTGCTTTGTTGTTTCGTATTGTTTTATATGCTTCGGGACTGACAATTTTTAGCGCTTCTAATAAGCATAAATCCGAGATGTTAACTTCGGTATATAGTAGTGGCAACGAGAATGACAAGACATTAATGTATTGAATTATTTGTCTGGCAGTTTCAAATAAAGGTAATGCATATTTATGAATGTTGTATTGAGCTTCTAATATTTCCCGCTCGTCAATTAAATCTGTATTTGGCAGATTGGACAATATTGCTTTGAATTTTAAGGTAAAATATTGTAACAACTGACCTTGCGAGATTTTTGGGAGGTACAACTGTGCTTGGATGATCTTTTCTATGAAATTATGTCCAGCTTGAATGTCTCCGTTTTCATAAAATGAACATAGTGCTTTCGCAACCATTTCTTTATCCATAGCAATAATAAAAATGGTATTGTCGAAACTAGCCGTTTGTTTAATCAATTTGAATAGTGCATGTATTTCACTCTTATCAAGTCGATCAACGTCATCAATTATAATTACTAAATGTTTCTGAGATTTTACAATCTCTTCACTTAGTTGTTTCTTTCTTGAATTAACATTTTCTTTTAAATCAGGAAGTTTGTCTATAAAGGTTGTAACACCTTTCTCCATCATTGTTCCTGCGCCCGGAGCGAAAATATTGACTAATCCCGAAAGTCCTAAAGATACAATTGGGGCATATTTTTTTAATCCCTTTACAAAATCTTGACTTATATTTTTGCCGTCTATCGAATTGAAGAAATCTAATAGTAAGGATTCTTGATCTTTAAATAACCATGGGTTGAAACAAGAAATAATTATATTTTCTTGTTGGTTTAACTGTTCAGAAATGAGGTTAAGAGTCGATGTTTTACCGTCTCCCCATTTTCCGTATATTCCAATCGTAAAACAAGTATGTTTCGATTGAGATTTATTGATAATAGTCTGTACAACCGCGTCAACAATTCGTTTACGTCCGAATACGTCATCTTTTGCTGTTGTTATAGGAGAATCTTCTGAAATGTTAAATGATAAATTGGGATTCATAGTTGCTTATACTTATGTATGTTAATACAAATATATGATATAGTCCGTAAAAAAATACACACGTAAAATCAAGTATTATATCAAAATACAATCTCGTTATTTTTTACACCTCGTTTTATAGATTGAAACGGTCAAATATTAGTAGGTTACAATACTAATATACTTGCATTTGAAAATGATGGTTAATTTACCGCACTATACAATCTCCCTAAGGGAAAACCTTTAATTGGCCGTGAGTTAATGAATTGAGATCAATAAGCCTGCAAAATAAATTTAAAAACGCTTTACAAATTTTATGTAAGGCGTTTTTGTAAGTTGTGTGCAAATTGTGTGCACCAAAAAGAAAAGGGGTTGCGATTTTCATCGTAACCTCTTGATTTTCTGGCTCCTCAACAAGGACTTGAACCTTGGACCCCCTGATTAACAGTCAGGTGCTCTAACCAACTGAGCTATTGAGGAATATGTTTCCAAAAGAGAGCGGTTGAAGTTTTTTAATCGAACCCGATGTTTCTCTTTTGCAAGTGCAAATATATACCAAATAATTTATTCTGCAAACAGTTTTGGTAAAAATATCTTCGCTTTTTGCTATTACGACCGCGGGCGTGGCGTATCGGGAATATTGGTGTCGGTCGAGGCGGTCTTCCGTTCGAATGAAATAAAAAAATCCGGAACGTTTCTGATCCTCAGAAAACGTTCCGGATAGGGTCGGGATCGGTTACGGGAACCGGATCCGATCGACGGGCAGCGAATTGTGGAACGCCGTCCGCCGGTCGTTATTGCTGGAAAATTTCTTTGTACTTGTTGATAAAATAGACCGGTGTACAGCTCCAGGCATGGCAGTAGCTGTTGATCGGGTAGAAATTATAGGGGGATTTAAAGTCGTCCTTCGGATCGTACACTTCCCAGAAAGTGTCGGCTCCCTTGCGGATCATACTGCCCCAGTAATCGACCAGCAGTTCTTTTGCCTGCCGGTTCATGCCGCAGTGCAGCATTGCTTCGATCAGATAGTGGTAGGCGTAGGGAGAGCCCGGATAGCAGCTTGCCGGATCGGCAAATGCGGCTTCGAGCGCCCGGACGCTCTCTTTTTGGGACAGCGTGCCCGAAAGAATCATCCATACCTGCGATAGGTAGGAAACCTGCCTGTCCGGGCCGGATACGACGACTCCGTTTTTCGAATCGTAGAAGTTTTTCCGCGAAGCCTTCCGCATGGCTTTGACAACTCCGGGCCATTCGGCCACTTCCTGTTCGCGTCCGAGCATCCGAGCGAGTTCGTAGCTCCGGTCAATGGCGAAAGTCATCAGCCCCTGCATCGGCGCGTGGCGGTTCAGGTCTTCTTTCCAGTCGAAAACAAGCCACCATTGCGGTTTCTTGTCCATGTCGTAGATGTCGTCTTTGAGGTAGGTGCGGGCGAATTCGATCTGGCGCACCACCACCGGCCATAGATCTTCGGCGGTTTCGCGGTCGCCGGTGGCCTTCAGGTATTCGTACAGGGTCACTCCGTAGAGCAAGCTGTAATCCATGCAGTGTTGCCCGGTTTGCGGGTGCGGGTCGGGGTATTCGAACACCGTCGCATGCAACCAGCCGTCTTCGTCGGCCAGCGCGGCGAGCAGGTAGAGGCAGCGCCGGGTAAGTTCATGGTTCTTGAACGAGTAGGTATTGGCGAGGGATTCGAGGTACAAGTCGCCGATCCACAGCCGTTGGTCGCGTTTCGGGCCGTCTTCGTAGACGGTCTGCATACACTCTTTCAGCGTGATCAGGCCCATCCGGTTGATTTGGGCGATTATGGGATCCGTGGTCGGAGCCAGTTCTTCGGGCGTGCCGCTCGCCGACGTTACGGCGGTAAACTGCATGTCGGTAATGGCGAAATCGAACGACGAATGGGCCAGCATCTCGATCTTTACATAACGGAAGGCCATACGGCGGGGCAGCGTGACCGTCGCCGGCGCGCGCATCACGGTGACCACTTCGTCTTGCAGCCATGCGCGGCTCAGACCGCCCGGATAAGGATCGAAGGAGGTATTCAGTTCGGCGGGCACCTCGGCGAACGTCAGGCGGAACCGCAACGGAGCGTCGGCGTCGGTGTTCAGTTTGCCGATCGTGAACGAGAAGTAGCCGGTAAGATGTTCCCCGAAATCGACGGTCACCTCTTTCAGCGCCTTGAACGATTGGTTGTACAGCGTTTCCATGCCGTCGGTCTCGACCATCTTCCAGCCCTGGAAGGCATCCGGATCCTTTTCGCTGCGGACGAGGCATTGCGGTTTTTTGACGGTTTCGGTTAGTTTCGGCATGTTGTCGGCGGCTTTGCGCAGCCAGTTTTCCCGTTCTGCGGCGAAGGCTACCGGCTGGGCATGCACCGATGCGGCGGTCGCCCCGAGAAGTACTACGGATTGCAACAGGTGTACGATTTTTCTCATCAAGTCAGATTTAGGTTAAAAAATATATGCGGTTAAAATATGAGTCCGTATGTCGTTTCGTGTCCGAAAGATCAATTCCCCAGCGAGCGGACGAATTCCAGAGCCTCCTGGCTCAGGTAACGGTCCGTCCGGTCAATCCAACCCGATTTCGGAAGTTCCGTACGCTGTTTGTCGATGCGTCCCGTGATCGGATAGGTCGGTTTGCTCAACGTTTCGTAACGGGCGCGCTGCGACGGACGGATCGTTCGGGTGAAGACCTGCTCTTTGGTCGGCTTGCGCTCGATTTCCCATTTGAATCCTTTCATCAACTGCGACTGCGTTTCCGGAATTTTATCCATCGGGTAGATCGAATAGGACGGGTTGCCTCGGTAGACGATCTCGCTGACCTGCCGCTCGGTGAATCGGAACGTGATGTCGGCGCATTCCGCGACCAAGAATCCGCTGATGTACCGGTCGGTACTGTCTCCGTCCTCCATGTAGTAGTAGGTTTGGCCGTTTCCGTTCACATCGGTTTTGAAGATCTCCCCATTGTTGAAGTAGGTTTCGATCACTTTGCCTTTCACCTGGTTGAAATGCGTCGAATCGACCCTTGAGCACATCAGCGGTTCCCCTCTGAACACCGCTTTTTCGATGGTTTGGTTTTTCGTGAAGATATCGACCGTCTGGGCCGTGATTTGGTTTTCCCCGTTCCACAGCACCGGATTGGTGTACATGTGGATCGTCGAGTCGATCGAGAACCCCACGATCGAGTCGCACACGGCCTGGAAATCCGAGCGGTAGATGCGCACGTTGTAATATCCGCGGACGATCCTTACCAGCGAATCCGCCGGATCGACGATTGCCGCCGAATCGGCGGCCGCTTTTACCGTCGCCGAGTCCGCGGCAGGGGCGGGGGACGGCGCTTTCTGCACGGTCGAATCCGGGGAGGCCGCCAGCGTGTCCGCTGCGAAAACCTGTTGCAGCGAATCCAGTTTCAGCAGGGCCAGCGTATCTTCCGAAGTGGCTTTGCCTTTGAGGAACCGGCGGGCCAGCTCTTTGCGCTGCCGCGCCCATTCCTGTTCCTGCTGGGCCCGGGCGATCGCCGCTGCTTTTTCTCGCGAGGCTTTGATCTTCGCTTTGATTTTTGCGGTGCGTGCTTTTTCCTTTTCCTTTCGGAGTCTCTCTTTTTCGAGCTTTTTGGGGTCTACCGGCCGTTCTTTCGCCTTTCGGACGGAGTCGCTCATTGATACGGAGTCCGGTACGGGGGGCTCCGATTGCGCCAGGGAGTCGGCCGTTTCGCCCGGGATGTTCCGTTGCGCGGAGTCGGCCGGGGTTTCCGTGTCGTTTCCGGCCGGAACCGGGGGCGGAGCGGGGGCAGACGCAGGTGGCGGAGCTTGCCCGTCCGGGAGCGTCGGAATCGGCGGACGTCCCGGCCCGTTCGTCGCGGGACGGACCGCCGCGCTGTCTGCGGCAGGAAACGGTGCGGGAGTTTCCGCTGCCAGCGAATCCGCCGTTTTCTGCGTCGGAACAGAGTCGTTGCGGAAACGGTTCAGCGTATAGATGAAGATGCTGTCCGAGCGCATGAAAACGGTATCGGGTTGTTCCCCCTCCTCGTAGCTAAGCACCGATGGGTCGCGGGTCAGCAGGGCTTGTTTTTTATCGCCCCAGTATTGGCCGTAATCGCCGAAAGCCATGGCTTTTTGTTCCTGGTCGGCGATCTGGATGTTGTTTCGCAATACCGCGTCCTGTCCGGTTTGCCGGTACACGATTGTGTCGGCCCACAGTTCCTGGGTTTTGGTCATGATATAGGAGCTGTCGGTGAACGTATAAAGGTCTTCCTTGGCATTGTAGCTGCCCCGGCGGGCCGTGAGAAATTCGTCCTGGTCGTTCCAGATGTAGGACGGCGTATCGAAAGTCGCGATTTCGGTGTCCATGTTATACGTTACCGAATCGGAGCTGATCGTATATTGCGGGTTTTGCATTTCGACGTTCCGTACGCCGATCAGCTCGCGGTTGTCGGCGTAGTAATACCCTTCGTCGGACTCCATTAGGTTGTCTTTCTGCGACATGGTTCCCCCGCCGTAATAGCGTCCGATGTTGGTCAGCGTGTTGAACGTAAAATTATAGGTGTACAGCGTAGCGTCCTTGTCCACCATTTTGATCAGCGGGGAATAGATGCGCGCTTCGTTCAGCAGCCCGTTGTAGTCGGCCTTGTCGCCGTAGATGAACGTGCTGTCCTTGTTGACGACCACGTTGCGGTAACAGTCCATCATGCGGTCGCTGTACCGGATTGCGCTGTCGCAGGTAATGACGGCCCCGTTATGGAAAAAGACGACGTGCCCGACCAGGCACAGCGCCGTGGAGTCGGCTATCTTGATGCTGGACATCACGTCGGCCCGGAAGTCCACGGTCGTGACTTCCTGCCCCCGTACGCCTGCTATGCAGGCCAGCAGCAGCACCGCGAACGCGGCGGCTATGCGACTTCTTCGGATCACCGGCAGCGAATTATTTAAGGAGTTCTTTGTGCTGGAAATCGCAGTCGTGGAATTCCTTGTCGATCCGGATGTACATTCCCTCGATCTTGCTTGCGAGCCACTTGTCGAAAACTTCCTGCTGTTTCTGGACGAGGGTCAGTTTCTCGATCTGCTTGTAGTCTTCGTTCAGGTTGGCCGAATGGGTCGGGATGACCTCCTTGAGCATGACCAGCTTGCACAGCAGGCTTCCGTGCGTGTCGACGGCGGCGAAAGGTTTCGACACCTCGCCGGGGGTCAGCGCTTGCAGCGCTTCCAGGTCTTCCCGGTTCAGGTTTTCCTTGTAGAACTTCGTCGAAGCTTCCGACGGGTCGACCATTCCCCGGTAGTAGAATTCGAGTTGTTCCAGATTGGATACGATCCCGCCGTTTTTAGCGGAAAAGCGGTCTTCCGAATATTTTTCCACGGCTTTTTCGAACGTCAGGTTGCCGGCCTTGATCTCCCTGCTGACGCTGTCCAACAGGTCGTAAGGTTCTTCCATATCTTTCTGGGTGTACTGCGGCTTGATCAGGATGTGGCGGACGTGGTACTGGCTGCCCGTTTTGTCGATCATCTGGATCAGGTGGAATCCGTATTCGGTCTCCACGACTCCCGATACTTGTCCCGGTTTGAGCTGCGACATCGCCTTGGCGAACGGCTCCACCATCATGTCTTTGGTAACCGTACCTACGTCGCCCCCCCGAGACGCCGATCCCGGGTCTTCGGAGTAGATACGCGCCAGCATGTCGAACTTGTCCCCTTTCAGGATCCGCTCGCGCAGTTCGAGCAGGCGTTCCTGCGCCCGCATCTTGGCATTTTCCGCCGCGGAAGGATAACGGACGATCTGCGCGTATACGTATTGTTCCGGGATGACCGGAATACTGTCCTTGGACTGTCGTTTGAAATATTTTTCGACTTCACCCGGAGTGACGGTGACTTTGTTCTTCACCGTATTCTCCATTTCGTAGGCGTAGCTGTCTTCCTGGGCGCTTCTCTTCATATCCGCCCGTATGTCGAATATCGGCTTGTGGTAGTACATTTCGAGCGCGGCCAGCGATCCGAACTTTTCGGTTTCGTCGTTCAGGCGATCCTGCACCTTCTGGTCGATGATGCGTTCGTTATAGATCTTGATCGAGTCGATCTGGGACTGGTTGTAGAGCACTTTCTGGACGATCAGGTGTTCGAGCGCCTCGCAACGCGGGTCCCGTCCGGAAGTATAACCCGTCTCTTTCTGCTGATCGATCAGCGATTGGGTCAGCCTTTCCAGGTCGGAATAGAGCACCATCGAATTCCCGACCACGGCGATCACCTTGTCCGCCGTAAACTGCTGCTGCGCCGCAGCCCGGTTACACAAAGTGCAGGCGAGCAATCCGCCCAGAACGATCTTCAATTGATATCCACGCATCGTATTTTAATTTACATTTACTACTATTTCCTTGTTGTCCAGCGCCCCGCGGTACAGGCTGTCCTCGTGGGCGCGGATGATTTCCTCTTTTCGTTTGTTGAAAATGACCCGTTTGATGACCTCCCGCACGCTTTCCTGCGGCGCATACTCCCCGGCCCTGCAAACGGACAGCACCCGGACGTAAAATATGAAGTCGTTCGCTTCGAACTCATTGACTTTCGCCGTGTTGAGTAGGTAGTCGTAATCCTGAGTCTTGTCGACCGGCAGCAACGACCGCAGCACCGCGAAGTCCGTCCATTGGTTCAGTTCGGTCAGTTCGAAATTGTTTTTGACGCACAGGTCGAGCAGATCCTGATAGCCCTCCTCGCGCGGGGTGAGCATCAGCTCTTCGATCGTCTTTTTCTTGTCGTAACTGCGCGGAATACGTACGATCCGGGCCTTCACCAGGGTCTTGTCTAGGATGAAATCGGCCTTGTTCTGGTTGTAATAGTCCGCAATCTGCATATCGGTGAAAAGCGTGTCGATGTTCTTGTCCACGTAGAACTGGTCGACCTTGTGGGTCAGCAGCGAATTGCGGTACTCCTGCACCATCTGGTCGATGTCTTTCTGACTCTCTTCGAGCATCCGCTCGGCTTCTTTGATTTTCAGTTGTTTTTTGACCCATTGGTCTACGTAGGAACGCAGTATTTTCAGGCTGTCCTCGGAGGTCATATTCGGCGTGAAGATCGGGCTCACGTCGTGCAGGTACAGTTTTTTGTCCTCCACTTCGGCCAGAATGGTGTTGTGCTCCGCAAACGGATTCGGAAAACGCTTGCAGGAGTAGGCCGTCAGCAAGACCGCTACCAATAATATTTTCGGGACAAATTTCATCATTCGTTTGCTGCGATACAAAGATATACGATTCCGGGTAAACAACGGTTATTGCGGACTTATATTGTCATTTTTCCCGAAAACTTTCCCGTTTTCGGACGCTTCCGCCGCCGGAACCTCCGCGTTGCGATTCCGCCGGAGCGTGCGTACGATGCCGGCGACGGCCAGCAGCAGGACGACGCAGGCCGCGGCGTACAGCACATGGTAACTCCGTTCGCTCCCGAACATCTCCTTCGTGAAGACGATCTTTTCGCCGCTGAGCATCCAGACGAAATAGGAGACGGCGTTGTTCAGCGCATGGATCAGTATACAGGGGATCAGCGATTGGGTCTTGTAGTAGATGAATCCGATCATCGCGCCTACGAAAAAGGCGTTCAGGGCCTGCTGCGGGATGCCGTGCACGATGCCGAATATGGCCGACGCGATCAGAATGCCGCGCCAGGGGCCGTATTTGCGGGTCAACGACTCCTGGAGGATGCCCCGGAACAGGATCTCCTCGAGGATCGGCGCGACGACGACGGTCGTAAGCATCATCCATCCGCCCAGTTTCATCTGGTCGCCGAGCCATTCGAGCCACCGGCTCGGGAAGAGTTCCAGCAACGGTTCGATGACCAGCGTCGTGGCGAGGACGGTAATCACTCCCCATAGCACCAGCGCCGGATCCGTCTTCCTGAATCCGAACCGGAGCAGTTTTTCGTCCGGCCCTACGCGCAGCCGCTTGGCGAACAGCGCATAGCAGATCGTGCTGAGGAATGTCAGCGCGTAGACGAGCGCTACGACCGGCCCCTGCGACGCGATTCCGAACCGGAGCAGCAACCCACCTCCCAGGTTGAACGCCAGCATCGCTACGAGGTAGATGCCCAGAATGGCGAGCAGGTCGCTCCAGGTCGGGTAAGCCCCTTTCTGCGGATTGGTCTTCATAGGTCGTTCTGTCATCCGGCCGACCGGTTAATAAACCTGGTCGCCCAGCGTGGCTACCATGACCGCTTTGATCGTGTGCAGGCGGTTTTCGGCCTGGTCGAACACGACCGATGCGTCGGACTCGAACACCTCTTCGGTCACTTCCATTTCCGAGATACCGAATTTGCCGAAAATATCCTTGCCGACCGTGGTTTCCATGTTGTGGAACGCGGGCAGGCAGTGCAGGAACTTCGCTTCCGGATTCTGCGTGGCGTCCATCACGGCGCGGTTGACTTGGTACGGGCTCAGCAATTCGATGCGGTCGCGCCAGATGTCGTCCGGTTCGCCCATCGACACCCATACGTCCGTGTAGACAAAGTCGCAGTCGCGTACGCCGTCGATGCGGTCCGTCACGGTAATCCGGGCGCCCGAGGCTTGCGCCAGTTCGCGGCAGGTTTTCACCAGCGCCGGGTCCGGGGCGCACTGCGCCGGGGAGATGGCTCTGAAATCCATACCCATTTTCGCCGACGCGATCATCAGCGAATTGGCCACGTTGTTGTGCGCGTCGCCCAGAAAGCACAGTTTCATTTCGGACAGCGGCTTCTGCGAATGTTCGCGCATCGTCAGCATGTCGGCCAACGCCTGCGTCGGGTGAAATTCATTGGTCAGGCCGTTCCATACCGGAACGCCCGAGTATTCGGACAGCGTGTGCACGATGTGCTGCCCGTATCCGCGGTATTCGATTCCGTCGTAGATGCGCCCCAGCACGCGGGCCGTGTCTTTCAGCGACTCTTTTTTACCCATCTGCGAACCGGTGGGGCCCAGATAGGTGACCCGTGCGCCCTGATCGTAGGCCGCCACTTCGAACGAACAGCGCGTCCGCGTAGAGTCTTTCTCGAACAGCAGCACGATATTTTTGCCCTGGAGCGTTTTTTTCTCTTTCCCGATGTACTTGTCCGCTTTCAGCCGTGCGGCCAGATCCAGCAGATAACCGATCTCCCCCGGCGTGAAGTCGAGGAGCGTCAACAAACTTCTTTTACTTAAGTCAACCATAACCATTCCGTGAGTTTTTCGATGCTCCGGCTCCGGTTCCGGGCCTGCGGGCATCCGCCGTCCGTGTCCGGGCGGCCGTTCAAATCAGCTTCAAAGATAAAACATAAATTTATAAATCCCTATTCCCCGCGCCGTTTCCTGTTGTCCGACCCGTCGTACCGCAGGATATGCCGGCGCCGCGACCGTCGTCGGCCGGCAGTCCGAAAAGTTCGCCGGTCGGGCGGATGTTGCCTCGATTTTGATAAATTTTGCCTATCTTGCACCGGATTTGGGGCCGGATGCGGCTCCGGACGCACGGCAAGGCGTCCGTTGCGGATGTACAATTATTAAAACCAAAAGAAATATGGGCAAAATCGTGGCGTTGGCCAATCAGAAGGGCGGGGTAGGAAAGACGACCACGGCCATCAATCTGGCGGCCAGCATGGCGGTGCTGGGCAAAAAGGTGTTGCTCGTAGACGCCGATCCGCAGGCCAATGCGACTTCGGGGCTGGGACTCGACATCAACGGAAAGGGGATTTACGACTGCATCACCGGACAGGCGCAGCCGGCGGAGATTATCCTGAAATGTCCGGACGTCAAGAAGCTGGACGTTCTGCCGTCGAGCATCAACCTGGTCGGGGCCGAAACCGAGCTGCTGGAGATCGAAGACGGGCAGCGGAGGCTGAAGGCGATCCTGGAACCGCTCAAACCGCAGTACGACTTTATCCTGATCGACTGTTCGCCGTCGCTCGGGCTGGTGACGCTGAACGCGCTGGTCGCTTCGGACAGCGTGCTGATTCCCGTACAGTGCGAGTATTTCGCGCTGGAAGGGCTCGGTAAACTGCTGAATACAATTAAGATGACCAAAACGAAGCTGAATCCGGGACTGGAGATCGAAGGGTTTCTGCTAACGATGTACGACTCGCGGCTGCGGCTGGCCAACCAAGTGGCCGGCGAAGTGCGGGAGCATTTCGGCGACCTGGCTTTCCGGACGATCATCCAGCGCAACATCCGGCTCAGCGAAGCGCCCAGTTTCGGCAAGCCGGCGCTGTTGTACGACGCTTCGTCGACCGGCAGTATCAATTACCTGAACCTCGCCAAGGAGTTTATTAAGAAAAACAAGAGTTAAGCGATATACGATGAATCCGAAAAACAAGGGCCTGGGCCGGGGCTTGGGCGCAATTTTTGAAATAGAGGGTTCGGCGCTGCCCGAGAAAACGAAGGGAACGGCGTTCGAGGAGATCGAAATCGGACGGATCGTCCCGAACCCGAAGCAGCCGCGCACCCGTTTCAACGAGCAGGCGCTCGACGAGTTGGCCGATTCGATCCGGACGCTGGGCGTGATACAGCCCATTACGGTCAAGAAGGAAGCAGACGGGAGATATATGATTGTCAGCGGAGAACGCCGCTGGAGGGCGTCGCAACTGGCCGACCAGGCGACGATTCCGGCCTACATCCGCGAGGTGGACGACCAGGCGTTGCTGGAGATGGCCATCGTGGAAAATATCCAGCGTCAGGATTTGAACGCGATCGAGGTGGCGCTGAGCCTGCAACGGTTGGTGGACGAATGCCGGCTGACGCAGGATTCGCTGGCGGAACGCGTCGGTAAAAAACGCTCGACGGTAGCCAATTACATGCGGTTGCTGAAACTTCCGGTCGAGGTGCAGTTGGCTCTGCGCGAAGAACTGATCTCGATGGGACATGCCCGTGCGCTGGCCGGGCTCGACGACCCGCAACAACAGATCGCACTGCTCAAAAAGATCGTAAAGAAAGGGTTGTCGGTGCGTCAGGCCGAGGAGCAGGTGCAGAAGATCCGGCAGGAAAAACCCGTCCGGGACGATGCGGACGAGGAGTTCCCCGAGAGCTACGTCCGGCTGGTCGATTACCTGGAGAAGTTTTTTACGCAGGAAATCAGCATCAAAAAGAATAATAAAGGCGGGGGAAAGATCGTTATCGGTTTTGAATCGGATGCGGATATCGAGGCGTTTATCGGCAAATTCAATGAATTTAAGAAGTAACATAGCCGTTTTCGGAAATTTTACGCGGAAGGGCGTTGCGACAATCGTTCTTTCTACGGTGCTGATCGTATCCCAGTCCGGAGTTTCGGCCCAGGAGCCGGGCGTCCGGTACAAGGTGGAGGGGGGCGTCCGCACGTCGTTGACTCCGGCCGCAGCCGACAGCAGCGCGGTCGCGCGGGATTCGATCGTGCGGGAGGCGTCGCCCGTCGAAATCGATACCGCGACTACGGCCCGCGAACGTCGCCGGCTGGAGCGCGAGGCCCGGGATACCGTGACGGTGCGTTACAGCAGGCTGTTCCGCGATACCATGCCGATTTCGCGAGTCTGCGCCATTTCGGCGATCGCACCCGGGTTCGGGCAGCTTTATAACAAACAGGCGTGGAAAATTCCGATTCTGTACGGAACGGTCGCTACGACGGCCTATTTCGCTTTCCAGCAAAACAGTAAATACAGGGGTCTCAAACGCCAGTACGATGCGATGAAGCGCGAGAACGCCACGCAGGAAGAGACCGATCCGATCCAGTCGCAGATGATCCGGCACAATACGGCGCGGACGCTGCTGTTCGTCGGAGCTATCGGTTCGTATCTCTATTTTATCGGCGATGCGGCTATCTGCTACAAAGGGCCGGTCAATAGCGTCAAAAAGGCGACTACGCTGTCGACGATTTGTCCCGGCGCCGGCCAGATCTACAATAAAAGTTATTGGAAGATGCCGATCATCCTCGGCGGTATCGCCACGATGGGCTACGTGATCAATTTCAACAACCGCGGGTACGAGCGTTTCAAGCTTGCCTACGATCAGGTTGCCGCCGGCAAACCCGACGAGTTCAACGGTCGTTATACGGCCGACTACCTGCGTAAGCTGAAAAACAATTACCGCCGCAACCGCGACCTTTGCATCATCATCACCGCCGGACTTTACCTGTTGAACATCATCGACGCTCACGTGGATGCCCACATGAAGGATTACGACGTCAGCGACGACCTGTCGATGACGCTCGAACCGACGGTGACGAATTTCTATACGATGCGAACCGGCAATTCGAACGGTTACGGACTCTCCTTTAAACTTCGTTTCTGATGCCGAAATCCCTGACCGCCTTACTGATCCTGACGCTCCTCCCGTTGTTCGCCAAGACCCAGGCGGATCCCAGGGAGCAGCTCAACATCGTCGGTTCTCCGACCGTTTACGACTCGGTCGTCGCAAGTTGGCGGACGGACAATATCAACGAGACGTTCGGGGACTACCTGCGGGACTACATCGAACTCGATACCACGCGCTACCTGCCCGCGGTGTCGACCGTTACCGACAACGTTTGCCGGACGCGGCTCAAAAACATGGTTTCGCCGATCTACCTGCCTTATAACGACATCGTTAAGAAACATATTGTGGCTTACGCGACGACCCATAAATCGGTGACCCGCCGGATGCTCAGCTACGGAAAGTACTACTTCCCGATGATCGAGCACGAACTGGCCAAAAACGGCCTGCCGCTGGAGCTGAAATTCGTTGCGGTGATCGAATCGGCGCTGAATCCGACGGCCACGTCGCCGAGCGGAGCGGTCGGCCTGTGGCAGTTCATGCTGCAAACCGGTCGGCAGTACGGACTCGAGATATCTTCGATGGTCGACGCCCGGCGCGATCCGGTGCAGGCGACGGCCGCCGCCTGTCGTTATATGAAGGATCTTTACGATATCTACCACGACTGGACGCTCGTGATGGCTTCCTATAATTACGGCCCCGGCAATGTGAATAAGGCGTTGCAGCGGGCCGGGGCCAACGCTTCGACTTACTGGGACATTTATCCTTTCCTGCCGAAAGCGACTCGCGACTATGTTCCCGCGTTCGTAGCGCTCGTCTATCTGTACTATTATCATTCCGATTACGGGGTCGTCCCGTTCGCTTCGCCGCTGCCGTTGGCAACCGATACGGTGATGGTCAGCCGCCGGATCGACTTGAACCGCGTTTCGGAAAAATTGAACTTGCCGTCCGAATTGGTGAAGTTGCTGAATCCGCAGTATAAGCAGGATGTCATTCCGGCTACCGTGAAAAGTTATCCGCTGGTGCTGCCGCAGCAGGAGGTCTGTCGTTTTATCGAGTGCGAGCAGGCGCGTCTTGCGCAGGCCGACACGTTGCCGGCCGATACCGTTTCGGACGGACGACTGACAGCGTCCGCCGCTTCATCGCAACAAGGCGGTTCGAACGGAGACGGTTATTCCGGCCCCGATCCGTTGACCTATAAGGTCAAAAAAGGCGATACGCTCGGAGCCATCGCGCATAAATATAAGGTGACGGTTTCTCAATTGATGAAGTGGAATCAATTGAAAAACAGTAATCTGAAAATCGGACAAACCCTGAAAATCATTCGCTGACGATGATCGAGAACGATACGATAGCCGCCGTTGCCTCCGGGGTCGGGGGAGCCGTTACGCTGATCCGCGTCAGCGGCGGCGAAGCCATTGCCGCCGGCGACCGGATCTTCCGCGGGGTACGCGGCCGGCGGCTGGCCGATGCCCGGGGGTTTACGATCCTTTACGGGACGATCCGCGACGGCGAAACGGTTGTCGACGAAGTGCTGGTTTCGGTATTCCGCGCTCCGCACTCCTATACCGGCGAGGATATGATCGAAGTTTCGTGCCATGCGTCGGCGTATATTCAGCGCGAAGTCATGCGGTTGCTGGTCGAGTCCGGAGTACGGACGGCCCAACCCGGCGAATTTACGCTGCGGGCATTCCTGGCCGGTAAAATGGACCTTTCGCAGGCCGAGGCGGTGGCCGATATGATCGCGGCCGACAACCGGGCAGCCCATGCGCTGGCTTACGAGCAGATGCGCGGCGGTTATTCGGACGAGTTCGGGCAATTGCGCGGCCGGTTGCTCGAACTGGTGTCGCTGGTCGAACTCGAACTTGATTTCGGCGAGGAAGATGTCGAATTCGCCGATCGCACGCAGTTGCTCGACGTGCTGTCGTCTGTCGGGCAGCGGGTGGATCGCCTGATCGCTTCGTTCGGGCTCGGCAACGTATTGAAAAACGGAGTGCCCGTTGCAATCGTCGGGGTTCCGAATGTCGGGAAGTCGACCCTGCTGAATACATTGCTTTGCGAAGAAAAAGCGTTGGTTTCGGATATCGCCGGCACGACGCGCGACGTGATCGAGGATACGCTGAACATCGACGGCGTGACGTTCCGGTTTATCGATACGGCCGGGATTCGCCGTACGGACGATCCGCTCGAGAGTCTGGGGATCGAACGTACGTTCGACCGGATCGGCCGGGCGTCGGTAATTCTGTTGCTGACCGACGCGCGCGACAGCGTGGACGATATCTATGCGCAGTACGCTTCGCTCTCTTTCAAGGCGGGGCAGCGTATCGCACTGATTTTGAATAAGTGCGACTGTCTGCCGGACGAAGAGCTACGGCAGAAAAGGGAACGACTCTCGTCGAAAATCCCGCATCTTGTCCTTCCCCTGTCGGCCAAGCGGCAAATCAACCTGGACGAGCTGACCGATTTTTTGAAACGGAGCGTCGATTCCGAGACCCTAAACGGCGACCGGATCGTGGTTTTCAACAGCCGGCACCATGAAATCCTGCTCCGCGCGCGCGAAGCGTTGCAACGAGCTCGTGAAGGCATCGAATCCGGACTCGCCGGAGACCTGCTGGCGCAAGACATCAGAGAAGTTTTACATTGTATAGGCTTGATTACCGGTGAAATAACGACGGACGATATCCTCGGGTCGATTTTTTCTAAGTTTTGCATCGGTAAATAAACGCGTGTAATTAATTGATTATCAATATATTACATAATAAACAATGAAAAATAAAAGAAGGGACAATCCAACTTAGATAATATTGATAATCAACACATTAAACACACAGGAATAATAAAGTATTGTATCAATTTTTCATGATTTTGTCCCCCGTTTGTTCCCTGAACGGATACAAGAGACAAAATTCTGTCCCTCATGCAATTTAACGGTGGTAAATAGACAAATTTTATCAGCACCACTAAAACTTATCCAAATTACAGACAATATTCGAATAGGACTGAATTGTTTTTCAGCCAAAATATATTCTGATAATCAAGCGATTGGTATATCTGAATATAACAACAGAAATCATCGCCAATGAGATTTCATATAATACATTTGATAAATATTCCAAACCATTATTGCGAAGTATTCGAATAATAGTACATTGAACATCCTCTTAAGTCTCACAGCGATTGTTATAGGGTAATTTGATGAATTCAATAAAAAATATTTGGAGTATTGCGAGATTATTCTGTACATTTGCACCACTTTTGAAAATTTATGATGCTGCAAAATAGAATGAACATATTATCCCAAACGACAATTCGAGGCAAAAAATGCTTCGGAGTTCGGTCGTATGTTCTTCATGTTTGGAGCATTGAAACGTCTGCAAATTTCATAAATACTTTCCAGCGAACACATATAGGAGATAAGATGCGATAGATGCTCGTATCTTGATCTTAGAATAAACAACAGAATAGTTGGAGAGTCCTTACCGAACTTTCCAACTATTTTGTTTTATGCCCATTGGTGACTGTTTGCTCCGTGCAATTCCTCTCCCGTCATTTCCGTCCAATGAGCGCAAGAACAACCAATTTTAATTAACCGCACAGCGATGTGCACAAAAGAGAGCAAAATGAATTACATGTTTGACGGAAGCAAGGTGTATTTACATCGGACACACACTTTTATCATTCGAATATCATTGGCTTTTGCAAAAGGCCATTCAAAAATGTAGAAGATATGAATGAAACGCTGATCGAAAACTGGAACCGGGTAGTTAGTCAAGATGATATCGTGTTCCATCTGGGGGATTTTTGCTTGGGAGGATCCCATGAATGTACCAAGATTCTTAACAGACTGAATGGGAAAATCTATCTTGTTCTCGGTAATCATGACATGAAAAATATCAGGCAAGGGTACGCCAGCAGATTTGAATTGACAATCATGCAAATGCACATAGAGGTCGACAAGCAGAAAATCTACCTGAATCACTGTCCGTTCCTCTGCTATGGAGGTGCTTACGGGAATACGTGGCAACTGTTCGGGCACGTGCATACGAGCAAATATAACACGGGAAAAGACGCTTCACGGCTGGATATGATTTTCCCGACGCAATATGATGTGGGAGTGGATAATAATGACTTTACTCCGGTCTCATTCGCGCAGGTAAAAAGGATAATCCAAAAGCAGGTTGAACAATCGAATAAAAAACAGTAATATGAAAATACAATACATGAGCGATCTGCATTTTGAGTTTCGGGAGAACAGCAGATACATAAAACATAACGAATTCCCGGTAACGGGCGATATACTCGTATTGGCCGGAGATATTTTCTATCTGAAGGACAAAGTCTCCCCTTTATCAAGATTCTGGAAATGGGCATCGGAGAACTACCGACAAGTACTCATTATTCCCGGCAATCACGAGTATTACAATTATTGTGATGTGATGGAACGGGGGTTACAATGGCGATGGATGTTCAAAGAGAATGTCGGTTATTATCAAAATCAGGTATTGAGAATAGACGATACCGATTTCATAATGAGCACACTCTGGTCGCATATCGAACCGGCAGACGAATATTTCGTTTGGAAAGGACTTAACGATTTCCGTCAGACCATGTATAAAGGGAAACTGCTCCAAACGGAAGCATATAATCAGATGCATGACTTCTGTTTAGGTCATATCAAAAAAAGTCTTGCCGAAAGTACGGCAAAACACACAGTGGTCGTAACTCACCACCTGCCTACTTTGCAGGTTGTTGCTCCTCAGCATAAAGATTCCGTATTGAACAGTGCCTTTGCCAGTGAATACGGAGACCTGATCGGTAACAGCCGGATCGATGCATGGATTTACGGACATTCGCATACCAATATCGACACAGAAATCGGGAGTACAAAAGTGATTTGCAACCAGATGGGATATGTATTTGAAAACGAGCATATAATCAACGGATTTGATCCGGGTAAATTTTTAACGATTGAAAACGAATGAGATATGGAACGACATAAGATAGAACCACATAAGAAGACAATCTTTACCAAGCATCTTTTCATAGACTTGGCGAAAGAATGCGGATTGAATGCTGCGATATTCGAACAGCTCGGAAGCGGGCGCGATACAGAAATCGTGGTTGATAACGATACATTGAAGATGTTAGTTAAACTTCAGGAGCAATTTGCCCGACTGGAAGAGATGGGTAACGATGAATACAGGGGATTTTATATCGAATTGCCCCGCCCTACTCCGGAAGAATGGGGAGATTGCGAAGCGTCGATTGCAGACGGAGAATATGAGAGCAAGGAAGAATACCTCCGGGATTGGGAATTGTCAAATCCCAGAGAAACGGTATGGTATCATGTCGGCTCCGCCAGATACAAAGAAAAGCGTACCATACAATTCACGGATAGGAAACACTCGTATTTTACTATTGCGAATTATTCTCGATATATAAACCGAGTAGGCAACAATTTTCCCAATGAATGGCAAAGGGATTTCTTGGCAGAGTTGGCCTTATATTTTCATAAGCTAATCGATGCTATCATACAAGACCCGGAGGGGTTCAATGATTATGTAGCGAATCATCTTCCTTACCAGCAGCGAGACGGAAGAATTGCGAGAAAGGAGTTCAACAGAATCGAATCGAGATTTAAAATTGAGGTCGAAGACGAGACGACGGCAATAAAAGCACTGGAGGATTCCGTCTGCAAGAATTTCGGACAGCCGTTAGATACAATGACGATACGTTCGTATTGCAAATACTATCGAATCGCTCATGAAGCCTATGACCGGTATTTTGAAAGGTTTGATACTACACGAAAGATACGTACCCTTCCGAATGGAGTACCATTGGAATTACAAGATGTCGCATATTACAACATGGTTACATTCTGTGATTTGCAGGATAAATACGATCTCGACAGTGAGACGGATTTCAACAAATTCGCCTCGAACCATTATGGGGAACTGGGGTTGTCGCGGCTGAACATACTCGCTTCGAATTTTGACAGTCCCGGATGGAGAATCATTGTTTCCAACAGCTACTCGGCGTATGCGGATGTTGCGGTAGAAGTCGCCACTGCGCTTTACAAGTCTGGCATTCCTTTGGAAATACACGACGCTGGCAAACTTTTGCGAATACTCAAGGAGGAGGATCATGTGAGATTGATTCCGTACACATTTCACGATTACATGGGCCATCATGAAGAAGGGACCGTTTATCAACTTCCATGGGAGTACGAATGCATGGATAGCGAAGAGAATTCTTTATCATTGGAATAATACCATGAAATTATCTCCCTGGCAGAATGGGGAAAAATTAAAGAAATAAGAATCAACAAGAAACGGAATAAAAGACAATTGAGTTGAGTTACGATGTTAAAAATTCAAAATATCGGCACTATTTTGAATTAGTGCCGATATTTGGTTTTATTTGTCCCCGGAAACAGCTATAATATGAATAACGAAACAGTGACATCCATACTAAATTGCTGATACCCATCATAATTTCAGTATAGAGGACTTGTTTGCCTTTCTGCAAAAAAATTGGCATAAACAGGTCTTCCTTGTCATGGTATCTGTTCAAGCTAGTGAATGAAAATAGGCTGGTTAGAACCGGGCGTGGAATGTACGCCGAAGTAATGAAACAGACCTTTGCCCCCAAACCAGTAAAGGAAGTAAAGGAGATTTATGAACTATTACATGCCAATTTCCCATTTGCGAAATTCTGCGTCTACCAAGGAGAGATTATCGCACCTTTGCAACATCATCTTTCATCTAACCGCATCATCTATGCGGAAACGAACAGAGACTCGACAGAAACCGTTTTCAATTTTCTGAAAGGCAAGCAGCGTAATGCTTATCTGCGTCCTGATAAGAAAATGATATACCGATATGTGGATTTGGATAGCCGTGTCTTTTTTGTGAAAATCTTATCTCCGAGGCTCCTTTGCAAAAGGTATCTGGAGTTCCCATGCCCACGCTGGAAAAACTATTGGTGGATATATTAAGGTAAGCTAAAAAGAATCTATTTAATACCTCATGTCGCTATCCATTAATTCTTAGCCTTGGACAATACCCAACAAATGAAAAAGAAATTCGCCTGTTTTTATCTTTTTATCGCATAATATTTTATATCTTCGTAAATAAAAACGGTACAGTATATAATGAACAAACCCATGAACCGAATCAAAGAAGTGCTTGAAGAGAAAGGCATAAAACAGACTTGGTTGGCAGAGAAGCTTGGAAAAAGTTTTTGTATTGTCAATTCATACGTCTGCAATCGCCGACAGCCAAGTTTAGAGGTGCTGTTTGAGATAGCCCAAATACTTCAAATTGATCCCAAAGAATTAATAAAAAGTACAAAATAGTATATATGGAACTCCAGATTAACGGCAACAAAATATTTGCTCCTCTGAAAAATAAAGAGTTGGTTCTAACTCCCGAAGAGATAGTTCGTCAGGAATACATCTGCCGGCTTGTTAATGTCTATGACTACTCGCTTGATCAAATGGCTCAGGAAGTTCAAGTGAGTAATTCTCATCGTGGGCTGGGTAAAGCTCGAGCCGATATTGTAATATGGAAGTCTTCATCAGATAAGAAGGATGACGCTTCTGCTATAATCGTTATAGAGTGCAAAGCCGAGCATATTACAATTCAAGAAGAGGATTATTATCAGGGATATAACTATGCATCTTGGGCTGGAGCGGATTTCTTTGTTACCACCAACCTGAAGGAGACTCGTATATTCAAGGTCGTTAAAGGAAAAATTCCAAAACGGCTTGAAGAGATTGTTGATATCCCCAAAGCCGAAGATCTGACCAATGCAAAAAAGATCAGGGAATTATTAAGTCAGACCAAAGCGTTTACGCGCGATGAATTCAGTAGGCTGCTTTTTAAATGCCATAATATCATACGAAACAACGACAAGTTGTCGCCGGAAGCAGCGTTTGATGAAATCAGCAAGGTCCTCTTCATTAAAATCCGATATGAACGAGATAATACCGGTACTCAGATTTTTTCAAAAGAGGAATTTACGAAACTACGAGAAGCCTACGACAAGACAAAGTCCAAACAAAGTCTGCCTTTTTATCAGCAATTATTCGAGCGTACAAAGGAGGACTATGCAAAAGATGGTCTATTCGAATCCAATGATACGATAAAGATTAAAGAGGCAAGTTTTGAGGCAATAGTTAAAGAACTCGAAGTGTACAATCTCTCCCGTACGGCAGATGATGTGAAAGGTATTGCCTTCGAGAAATTCTTAGGGAAAACCTTTCGCGGAGAGCTGGGCCAATTCTTTACGCCTCGCACCATTGTCGATTTCATGGTAGCATTACTTGACCCTGAGGAAGGTGAAATCATCTGCGACCCCTGTTGTGGTAGCGGAGGGTTCTTAATCAAGACCTTCGAGTATGTGCGCGAGAAAATTGAAAAAGACATACAAAAAGTTAAAGAGCAGATCAAAGCCCAGCTTTTCAATGAAAGCTATGAGACTCTGAGCGAAAAACAGAAATCAGCTATTGATGAACAGGTCAATGCCTATTTTGCTGCCCTTAACAAGGAACTTGATACCGGTAATTCAAACAGCCGTTTACAGAATCTATCCAGCAACTGTATCTATGGTACGGACGCCAATCCACGCATGGCACGAACCGCAAAGATGAATATGATTATGCATGGAGATGGACACGGAGGCGTTTATCACCACGACGGATTGTTAAATGTCAATGGTGTTTTTGAAAATCGTTTCGATGTGATTCTCACCAATCCGCCATTTGGTTCTCGCGTAGAAAAATCGCTGGAAATAACAGAAACTGATGTGGAAACCGATGTGCAGAAGATTGCCGCATACGAGAAGAAATATGGTAAAGAGGTATATCAACAGGCCAGGAGCCAGATCAATGACCACATAGGGGATTCTGTACTGGATTTATATACGGTTGGCAAACTTAGCGGGCTGACCGAAGTATTATTTATCGAACGTTGTATCCGCTTGCTTAAGCCGGGTGGACGTTTGGGCATTGTCTTGCCGGAAGGAGTTCTCAATAACACTAATTTGCAAGCTGTACGCGAACTTTTCGAGGAAATGGCCAAAATAATTTTAATCACCTCTATCCCGCAAGACGTATTCATGGCCTCTGGGGCTACGGTAAAACCCAGCTTACTATTCTTCAAAAAGTTTACGACCGAAGAGCGGGCCCAGTTCGATGCAATTAAACAGGCGGCGACCGAAGAGGTAGGCTCCAAGTATCAATCGCAACTTGATAAGATTGATTCATTCCTGGCGGAACGGGGTAATTCTGCAGAGGAAAAGAAAGCAAAGAGGGCTGAAAGGCGTGCGTTAGAGACGAAAATTGCAGCCGAAATATGGGCGATCGTTAAAGAAAAATTTGATTATACTATCCCCATCGCCCAAGTAGAAAAAGCAGGCATTACGACAACCGGTGCCGAATGCGAGAATCAATTAATCGATTTGCTCGAAGAGTTTACGCCTTATCGCAAGAAGCATCATATGTGGGCCTCAAATGAGTTGAAATTTCACTATGAGATAGTCGATAATAAAGTCGTTCGAACCGATCAAGATGGCAATACGAAGGAGTTATGTTAAAGAGTAAAAGCACATACAAGTATTTGGATTTTGTAAAGTTATCGCAACTTTACAACTGGAGTGTGCAGTATCTGAATGACTCCAAAATCCGATTCACCACCAAATACCCGCTGGTTCAGATTAAAGAGTTCCTGACCCGTAATAAAACAGCTATTGAAATACAGGACGATGTATATTACAAGCGTGCCACCATTAAGGTACGCAACGGTGGAATCTTTCTGCGAGATACAGTTATAGGGAGTAAAATTGGCACAAAAAATCAATTCGTGATTTCCAAGGGACAATTCCTGTTGTCCAAGATAGATGCTCGTAACGGTGCATTTGGCGTTGTCCCAGAGGAGTTAGATGGAGGAATCATAACAGGTAATTTCTGGACTTTTGATGTAGATTATTCAACAGGAAACCCACCATATTTAGCATTACTCACGACAACGAATGAGTTTATTGAATTCTGCGAACAAGCAAGTAATGGTACGACCAATCGCCACTATTTGCAGGAACCTCTGTTTTTAGATATAAAGGTTCCTCTTCCCTCACTAGCAGAACAAAATAAGTTGGTGGAGGAGTATAATGCTATAATTGAAGAAGGGAATAAAATAGACATCCAAATTGAATCAATTCGACAAAAAATACAATCGTATTTATTAAATGCCATCGGCATAAAAGATAGTAATAACCTTGAGAATAATAAGACTGCAGAATGTCAATATAAATACCTGAAATTCACAAATTTATCCGACATAAACAGATGGGATTATTGGAACCAGGAGCAGTCAATAACAACCTTGCTCCATACTACAAAATACCCCATAGTTACGCTTGGATCTTATAATCTAATACATAGAAAATGGGTGCGAGACTCTAATACTTTCAGATATGTGGAAATAGGAAGTGTCGAACCCTTGCGTGGTATTGTCAATGCAGAAGAGCTTAGTACGGATAAAGCGCCAAGCAGAGCTACTCAAATTATAAAAGAAGGAGATCTGATTATCGGTACGACGCGACCATACTTGAAGAAATTTGCAATAGTTCCTTCTGAATATGATAGTTGTGTTTGTTCGTCAGGTTTTCAGGTAATCGCAGCTAACAAGAATTACAATCTGAATTTCCTGTATGAGTATTTGCATACATATTTGGCAATAAATCAATTTGAATTTTATATGACCGGAGCCCTATATCCGGCGATAACAAACAAAGATTTAAAAAAAGTATTAGTACCATTCCCTCCTTTAGAAATTCAGAATGATATAGTACAGTATATTCAGGTTCTGAAAGAAAAGGTACAATCACTAATACAGCAGGCTAGTATAGCCCACACAACCGCAAAAAAAAGATTTGAGACCCAAATATTTAAATAATATGACACGTGACGAATTGAATAATATTGCAAATCAGGTTCAAAAACGAAACGGCCTGTGCCAATAACTAAACGCGAATTAATTAATTCTCTCGGATGTGAAAAACGCACTACAGGAAATATTGCATACATTAATTCATGGCTTGATAAATATAATTTAGTCACAGTCCCCAATTATGCTGATGGATATATAGACGATGTTACAGAATTGAAGTTTAAATATTCCATTAAACCAGATAGGTTCCAATTATATTCTCTTAATATAGGAGAATATAAAAACCTACATCAATTATGTATTGATTTTAAATCAACTGACAAATACTGCTGCCTAATCGGGTTAAATGGGTCCGGAAAAAGTAATGTTTTAGAGGTCATAAGTGCCATTTTTTATAGTCTGTACCATATTGCCACCTTGGTAGATGGGCTCAGAAAATACCCATGTCCATTTAAATATCGAATTAGCTATATCAATGATAATGAATTTTATGAGATCATTGATGGTAGATTAAAAAATGGGAATAAAGTAACATTAGATATTTTACCCAAAAATATCCTTGCTTCATATAGTGGGGAAGATACAAGGTTATGGAAAACATATTATAAGCCTATATATGAAAAGTATTGCAGCAAAATGACTGCTACCCAGGGATTTATTCCTCCATTTATGTTTTATATAAGTCGGCATGAATGGGATATTTCTCTATTAACACTGCTGTATTCTGAGGATATTGACGTTGTTAAGTTTGTTGCAGGAATAACAAAAGGTGCTGAATGCAAAATATCTTTTGAGTATAATAATACCAATATAAAGAAGTGGGACGGAACAGAAATCGAAGGTTTTATAGAAAAATTAAAAGAAAAGTCTACTTATAATATCGAATCGTTTAGGGCGACAATAAATGAAATTAATTTTATTGATCAGCCTAGTACTCTATTTTACTGTCTATATAAATGCCGAACAGAAAGTGATAATCAAATTATACAAAGAATAAACATTGAATTTATAAATAAGGGAAACATTGAAGGTCTCAGCGAAGGAGAAAAAAAGTTAATCAATGCTAATACCATAATTCATATTCTTTCTGCTCCTAATAGTTTGTGTCTTTTTGATGAGCCTGATTCACACATTCATATTGCAAGAAAAGATGAATTAAAAGAATTGATTAATACAGAGAACCGCTATAGTATAGTTACAACCCACTCTCCCGTATTTGTGAATTGTCTTTGCGATGAAAATATTCGGTATTTGAAAGATGGCAAGATTGAAGATCTGGAGAGGAGCAAAAAATTATCACTTTTATCTGGCGGAGGCATTTCCATTTTTGAAGGTTCTTTAATATTAGGGACAAAAAAAATTCTAGTTGTCGAAGGCCCCTATGATAAAAAATACCTTGAAAAGGCTATTTCAATTTTTGCAAAAAGAAATTCTAAATATAAAGCTCTTAAACAAATTGCTATTATCCCAGCCGGAAGCGCAGGAAACGCAAAAACAATGTATGATGATGTTTTATCTAAACAAGTTGACGGATTAGAACTAATAGCTTTCCTATTCGATTATGATAAAGGAGGATTGGAGGGGTGGAAAAATATTGGCAATATAAAATCTGAGAAAGTAATTCCCATATTTTATCAGGACAATTATGCAAAAGAATACGAAACCAGTATAAAAAATATAGCAGATAAAGATTCGTATATGGTCGAAGATTTATTTTCACCGGAATCATATAAAGAAAAAGTCGAATATATTCATAAAAAGAATACACATAAAGAGTTCCGGTGCAATGACCAAGGTAAAACGACGGAAGCAATAAAAAAGCATATTGAGAACCATTACTCTCAATTTAAAGACGAATGGTTTGATGGATTCAAACCTGTATTGGATCAATTAATTAGTATTTTTAAATTATAGCCATGGGCAAAACAGTAACTACATATTTGATTGACGGAGATCCAAAGGGGACGCAGTATGCATTTATCAGCAACAAGATTTTGTCAGATGTTTGTGATTCCGCGTTCGAACCTGGCCTATCTGAACGAGCAGGAGAAACTGCACAAGCCGGCGTTTTATATCCTGATTGGAGAAGATGAGACGACAAAACCGCAAGCCTATATCGGAGAGACCGAGAATTTTAAGGAACGGGTAAAAGACCACGACAGCAAAAAAGCATTTTGGCAAAAAGCACTTGTCTTTGTCTCGAAAGACGAAGATATGACCAAAGCCGACGTGCAATATCTGGAATATCGTGCGATTGCTGAGGCCAAGCGGTCGAACTCGTTCGTGCTAAACGAAAACAAACAGGTTCCCAAAGCGCCGAATCTTCCCGAGCATCAGCGGGATGCTATGGATGAATTTTTTGACGACATTAAGTTCCTTGTGTTATTCATTGGTTGTGGCATCTTTGAAATATCTCAGCCCAAGGAAGAACATCTGTTCTATACAAAGGCCAGAGGCTGTAATGCAAAAGGATTTTATAATTCCGCAGGGTTTACAGTATTAAAGGGCAGCATCGTAGCCAATAATTGTGTCCCCTCTTTTACATGGAAAGCAAAGAGGGAAAGAATGGTCGAAGAATATGCGACTTTGAATAACGGCATTTGGACGATGGACTCGGACAAGACCTTCTCCAGTCCCAGTACCGCCGCCGATTTCTGCACAGGTCGGCCATCCAATGGATGGAACGAATGGAAAGATAAGGATGGGAATACATTGGATTTGGTATATAGAAAGCAGTTGGAATAAAATAATTACCTTCTTGTAGGATGAGCAATCTACTATATATTTATTGATTAACTTTACAAAAAGCATATTTTATTTATCATACTGATAACACATTGGTCATCATCAAGAGTATAGACATTGTGTGCCTCTCTTGTGGTTTTATCCCAATGCCACCATTCATGCAAATCTGCTGATTTTGTTGCAGACATAATAAATGAATTGAGAACAATCTGCTTATCACCTGCTGTCGGTGCTAACTGCTTTTCCAAATCCTTGATTGTTTTGTAAAATTCAATCTTAGGGTCATCAGGCATAATACGAAGCAAACCTTTCGGGTCGACAAATGTGATATATTGCTTTTCAGGTGTGTCTATCCATAAGATATAATCAGGATAGAAATTACCTGCAACAAAGAATCCCATACCCACCTTACTTTTATTTCTTAGAAGATAAAGAGATTTGTTTTCAAGTACATCACCATTATTCTCTGTAAATTCCTTCAGATAATCAACAAACAGCTTTTCATCTTCATTCAAACTGACAGGGGTAATCTGTATATTGGTATTTCCCTTTTTCAAGCACACCAATGGCGCATACAAGTGAGAACGGAAATCGAACAGACACAGATTTTTGTTGAAGTCAAACTTCTTTTCGTATTCGTTCAATCCATTATTATCTGTAAGAATAGATTTTATATCTTCAATGAATTTATCCAATTCTTCACCAGTGGTATCTAAGCTATTTTGTGGTGTAACGGTGAAGGTATATTCATCTACAAAATTATTGTCAGTAGCCGAGATTTCTTGGAATTCAAGCAATGGTGCTTCCCATCTTTCTTGCTCGAATTTGCAGAATTTGTCCATATAAGACTTTAATGCCATAATCGCATAATCTGTGGCATACTCAATTTTGCGAATTGAATCTATTTCAAGTTGCTTTTCTGGAATAATTAGTTCATACCAACCATCTGTTTCAAGAATAGGTTTCAGCTTGTTTCTATCAATGCTGATATTGAAATAAGACTTCTCATTCTTGTATTGCTGAATCTCATCAAAAATGCGATAATAATCAAGCAAGGCAAGTGTTGACGCTGGAATCGTGAATCTTGTATCAATCATCTGAATATTCATTTTTAATGAGCCTGATGATTCAATGGATTGAATCTTGCTTCGGCAATCTAGTACCGACTTGTTACGAACAAGGTATCGCATGAAGTCTTCTTTGGGTACATCGAGCACCATACGTCGTGCTTGCTTCTTGAAATTCTTCCCGTCCTTTACTTTTATGACACGGAGTTTCTTTGTCTTCACTTCATCATAACGGTTGACTACCGGCAGAGTCACTTCGATAATATCATCATTGGTTGGAGCGCCTTCCTGTTCAAGGAATTTCTTGAAATCCTCCATATATTGCGCCTTCACACCGAAAATGGTAAGTGTTTCTACGCAATTCATATATCGCAAAGGCTTTACTGAGGTATCGTCAAGGCATGTAGACCTTTTTAGCATTCCTTTATATCCTTTCAAACGAACACCACGACCAAACAACTGAATTGCCTGCGAACCTTCACCTTTGGCAAAATTTATCAATCCCATTGTAGACACACGCCAGCTGTTCCATCCTTCGGTAAACTTTCGTGAACCGATAAGTATTCTAACCTTTGATTCTTTATCGTTGATGCTACTGAATAATGAAGTAGAAACGAATTCTTCGCTTCTGCTTACTATTCCCTTTGCTTCACAAGCCTTAATAAGATTAGCTGTATCTCCAATGTTTATCACACCAAAATAATCACCATATTCGCCAATCTTCATTGCAATTTCGCCTTGCACTTGCTTTATGGCTTCAATGTGCAATCGTGGAGCATCGGCAACAGTGTCGGTATTGAATATCAGATGAAGCATATCTTCATATAGCACTTGCGCTGATGGTAATTGGCCATACACATCTATTAGCGCATTGAAATCGTGTGAAAATAGATCACGTCCATATTTATCGGCAAGACCTGTTTCTTCTGACTTCACTTGCTCTATACAACGGATGCTTTCTTGTTTGTTACGAACAAATCTGTCGATAAAACATAACACTTCCTGAACATCACTTAACTCATCTTTTGATGTTGATGCCGTTACACGGTTTCCAACAAACACTAATAATGGATTCTCTATATTGAAAGGAATCAGTTCGGTTCGTTTTTCAATAGAATACTTCACTTGTTGGAAGAAGGAAAGCAAACAACCTATCAAATACAAATGACGGTGATTATCATCAATACCTGCTCTGAGGTTATAGATACGATAATCTTTTCCATAGCCATCGCCATAGAAATATTTGTATGAGTAGTCCATTATTATAGACTTGCCATATTCCGCTACCATCTGCCTGTCTTCCTTTTTTGAAGATGTGGCATTCAGTGCTTGTTTAAATGTAGCTGAGTACTCAAAGGCAAAACCTTCTTCGCTTAAGCGTGTACGATAGTCGTACCAAACACCGTCTGTTGAAGACATGCCACGATGGGCTTCATCCACAAGAACAAGGTTATTGCGTTCAAAGCTGTCTACCGATACGGTTTTCACTTTGCCTTCTTCCTTGAGTTTGTTCATATCAATGATGGCAATACCTTCATTTTGTCCGCTAGACATACCGCCACCATCTTTGTTGAAGATAGTGGCTTTAATTCCAGAAAGAGTAAGTTCATTTAAATGTTGTTTACTCATTCCTTCATTTGGCGAAAGCACAATAATTTTATTGATAGCGATACTGCCGTTTATTCGTTTTGCTCGCTTCAAATAGAATATAAATTGCTTTATGTTGATGTGCATTAAAAGTGTCTTACCACTACCTGTAGCACACATATACGCTAACTTGTTCATTGAGCTAATGGTATATGGTTCCATCGCAAGAGCACCCAATGTTCTTGCGTTTTCGCTATCAATGAATTCGTTAAGCGACTTGCAGAAGGCTGATCTGTCTGCAAAGTAGTTGTCGAGATACATCTCAGTGAATAACAGGGAGATGTATTGAAAATACTTCAGGCTGATTCCACCACGGTTTTCTCCAATTTCTTTTGTATATCGACAGATTCTCTCATCGTATTCTCGCAACTTGTCTGTTGTGATACTACAATGTTTCATCTTTGCTATCTGTGCTATGTAGTGATGAAAATGAGTATTGCCATTTTCATCCAATCCTTCATATTCAATGCTGTTGAGCTTGTTACCCAAACTTTTCAGTTCGGTAGTGCCTATCTCACCAAGAAAGTAACGGAATAAAACCAAATAGGTTTCAAAGCTGACTGATGGTGAACTTTTCTTTTTTGCCATATTTCGTTATTCCTCCCACATTCGTTTATTGAATTCTGTTTCGATAAGCACCACTTTCCATTGCTCATCGTCAAGACGCAGATTCTCAAGGTTGTTATCCCCATTGATATATATTACATCAAACTCACGGTCGGCAGGATTGATGCGATATTTCGAAAAATAGGCATCCAGTGCAGCATTGCTCGTTAGAATATTATCTTGATTAATGTTACGCCATATAATCAGAGCTTTACGACCATCTGGTAATGTCCCTTCTATCTGACGAAAGCTATATATGCCATTTTGGTCTTTTTGCAAATCAACTGCACCCTCATATGGAGGATTAACAGCTTCTTTGGTTGAGAAGTAGGAGATTGAAGATTGACTATGAACAGAAAGACCAATCAGGTAATTGAAGGTTTCAACGACATCAACTTGTCTTTCTTTGCATTCATTCTTCTCTGTAATCTTCATATTATACTCAAATGGAGTGATGAAAGCCTCAAGGTTAAGCAAGCTGCCTTTTGATTCCATATCAAGCATATAGCCTATTAGATATTCACCTCCTAAGTTGGATCCGAAGAATGAGCCTTTCTCTTCAAGAGTAATGTTTGAAAGTGCATCTTCGTAACTTTCAAGACGCATATATTTCATTATTTGAGAAACTCCACTTGTATAGTTGGTTGGTTGACCATTTCTCCATTCAGCAGAGTATAACGCTTTTTTAATTCTTGGTTTGGTCACATTATTAAAATATTCTCCCATTTCAACAAGAATATATTTTCTATTACTACCCTTGTATTGTCGATTTAAATCTATTACTGCATGACCTGTAGTTCCTGAACCTGCAAAATAATCCATGATAATTCCATTGTCACGACCAAATGTTTGCGCCCATAATCCTGTCTTTAATGTATTGACGGACTTTGGATAATCAAATTCTCCTCCTAATCCCATGTCCTTTAATATGTTAGCGCCATACACGCCTGCATTATATTTAGTATCTGTCCAATTACTAAATAGTACTTCACGCTTGGCTTCATGGTCTATACTCTGATTAACTGCACCTTTTGCCGTAATAAATATTTCTCCGTTCTTTGCACGTTGACGACCTGTAATATAACTTGACCTCCATACTCGCTCTTCTCCTCTGCTATTAATTGGATATATTCTCTTATATCCTTCTGCTGTTAAACCTGTGGGATATGATTCGTCAAGTGGCACAGGGTCTTCAGCATCAATAATCTTTCCAGTTTTAGGGTCTTGAAGTAGTGCATAAAAGCTTTTCCAACGACCATATCTATAATTGTTATCTCCTGTTCCGCTACGCATAAAGTTTCTATCTTCTTGATAATTTTCTAGTGGCGAACCTAAATATGATGGCGATTTTGAAGATGAGATTATTAAATAATATTCATGAGTTCTTGAGATTCTACCACCAGAGCCCTGTGGATGATGATTCACAATAATTGTAGAACGCTCATAATTGGGAAAATTTAAATCTAATAGTTTTGCAAGATTTGCATATTCAAAATCATCTATAGCTAAACCATACGAAAAATCTTTAGTCCAAAATTTAGACACAAAAGTCATAGTATTGTTTAATAAAGACAGCCATGATGAATTCAAATAATTGTTCTTATATAATATTTGTGAATAAGGAGTATTATATGGAGGATCTATATATACAGTTTGAATTGATTCCCTGTATTTATTCAATAAAAACTTCAAAGCTTGAAAATTCTCGCTGTTAATCATCAACCCATTAGTTTTCTCATCTATATCATCTATAGACGCAATTAGACGATCTCGGAATGTGGTTGAAAAATTCTTTGTATCAACAATCAAGTTCTGATTCTCCTTCAAAAAATCTATGCTTGGAGGATTTGTAAATGCTGTTGTATGTAGATCTCCTTTGATTTCATCAATAGCATACATATCAATCCATTCTTGAATCTGCGGCTTGTTATCTGCTATCTCTTGATAGAACGATTCATCAATATGGTCGAGGGTGATACACCAATTTGTTTCCACCACAAACTTCTTCTTCAGCCAAAGTTTGCGCTGGAAATTCTCTATCTGCGCCAAGAATGTGATTATCTCCTTACCGATACGTTTTACCGCACGCACCTTTGCAAGATAACTTTCTGCACGTACTTCGTCATCTGTGTCAAGGTCATCGAGATGCATTACTTCGTTCTTGATAAAGAAGTCAAGTTCACGTGTGAGAAATCCACCTAAATCCTTATGAATGAAATAATCGAATGTGTTCTTTGCTACATATCCGTTAAGATGTTTCTGAATCAAAGTTACAGGTTTCTTTGGGTCTGTTGATGTTTGGTACATCAATGGCATCATCAATTCAGGTACACCAATAATATATTCACGAATTTTTGCATAGTTATCATCAACATAGTTCTTCTTTTTGTCTGCAGGTATGTCAAAGATAAAGCGAATGATTAGTTCCTTCGATTCAGCATTCCATTCGAATGTCTTCAATTCAGGCCGCTCATCATTTTCTGTATACAGCATGAACGCACGTTTAGAATCGTCAGTTTCCTTATTATTGTTCTGCTCGATTGTAGCATCAACCAAGCGAAAATGAACATTTATCCCTTCCTTTGTAACAAACGAATAATCCTTGAAGTTTTCAGCAGTCTTGATGTAATACTGGTCTTGGTTAGCCCAATACAGTTTTACTTCTTCACCTTCATAAGGAATGGCATAGACACCTTCTTTATAACGACGTTTAGAGATAAAATCTCCTTCGTCGTAGTAACGATTAAAGAATGAATATAGTGCAGAATAGACGTCGCTTTCGAGTGCTGACATATCTGAACCTTGAGATAATTGTTTCTGCAAAGCAATATATTCTTGCTTTTTGGGAGTATTGTCTTGAAGAGCATCAATAGTCATACCCATTGATTCAACATCCGACTCTATCTTAGCCAACTTTTGCTTGATTTCATCAGTCTTTTCATTTGCAAATGGGGCGAGAATCTCTTGTATTTTCTTGGGTAGACGATTCTCGAAGTAATCAACAATCTCACGTTGACGAATATTGATGATTCTGTAAATACCGAAATCAAGGTCAGACTTATCTAACTCAAATATAGTTTTCAATAATGCGACGAAGCGCTTCTGATATTCATTCATTATGTTATTTATTAATTAGTTAGTACTCCAACGAACAATAAATAGATTGTCTGATGAAGTTGTTTGAATCATTTTTCTCTCAAGTTCAGCAACGAGCTCTTTTCTACGAACAGATATTTCATCTTCCCTATTTTCAAGTTCATTACGCTTTCTACGCTTCTGACGGCGCAAGTCCTCTGCTTTAGCTTCAAAGCTGATACGTTCTTCTATATTTTCAGCTTGGCGAGCAAGTCTTTCTGTCTCACGTATATTACGTTTTACCATATCAAGTTCTTGCTCAATACCATCAATAACATCACGTTCCCAACGATAGATTCTGTCTTCTTCCTCTTTGAAGAATGAAAGATTTCTGTTATCCACATTCTTTGTTGTTGTTACGATGTGCTGTTTTGAATTAGCATCCAGTCGAGAAACAATGGTATCGGGTATTTCGATATTCATCTTTTCAGTTCCACCGCAGAGGAATAGTTTTTCGGCTTCTTCTTGTGTCAAAAACTTGCCATCCTCAGTGAATGCAGTAAACAAGCAATATTGTTCGTCTTCAAATGATGAAATTTGAAGCTTTGATAAAACCAAATAGCCTGATTGGCATCTAAGATATTCAGGCAGTACTACGTTTATACCAGTGTCTTTATTGTTGAATACGATTTCACTGTTGCAGTTGTCTGTATCTAAAACCATAGCTTTGCCGAGGACATATTGAGCTAAAGGGTGAGAAAGTCGATACGGAGCACCATCTCGCAGTTGTGAGAGTAAATCATATTTACCGCACGCGCAATTCGCAACCGACTTTTTGAGAACGAAAGAATGTTGTTTATCATCGAATTTAGCTTTGCCATCAAGCACATACTTTGTTAATTCCCAAAGAATATGTTCATATCTATTTAAGAAAGTACTTGCTTCATCTTTTGCTACACGAAGATGTTCTTGCACGTCAATATCAAAGTTTTCCAAAATTTGATGGCGAGTATCTTTCATGCGTTCGTCTATCTCAACCTGCATATCAGTTTGAAGACGATCGAATGCTTCATTGATTTCTTCTTCAGTTCTACATTGCTGATAGATTTCCCAAATGCGAGTTTCAAAGTCGATAGCGTCTGCCTTACCGAGAATTTCATCAGAAGCGCCGAATATATCATCAAAAAGGTTGAATTTCTCGTTAAGGATATTGAATACACGCACATCTGCGTAATTCCTGATATTTACGAAGTTGACAACAACAACATCATGTTTTTGACCATAACGGTGGCAACGACCAATGCGCTGTTCAATTCTCTGAGGATTCCACGGTAAATCGTAGTTTACAACAAGAGAACAGAACTGAAGATTAAGACCTTCGCCAGCAGCCTCTGTTGCAATCATAATATCTGCCGATTCTCTAAAATAATCTACTAATGCCATTCTTCGGTCAGCAGATTTGATGCCACTAACTTTTGAAGGATTAGCTTCGCGCCAGTTTTTATATATTTGTGTTGTTTTAGAGTCAGAACCACGACCATTGAACAATACGATTTTACCTTCGTAGCCATTCGCTTCAAGATATTCTTTCAGATATGCCTGTGTCTTTGTAGATTCAGTAAATATCAATGCCTTTCGTGAAGCACCTTCTTTGGCTTGCATCTCAAATGATTTATCCAATGCTTGAAGAAGAGCTTCTGATTTGGAATCTTGCTTTATCTGTTTGGCTTTGTTGATAAATGATTGTAATAGCTCAATCTCAGCCTTTAGTTTATCAATGTCAATCGCATCCTCTTCCTCGGCTGATATATCTTCGTTATCATCAACATACAAATCTATTTCTTCATCATCGTCTATCAAATCCTCTGCTGTAAATAAGAGCATAGATGCCGTTTCGAGCATCTTTTCAAGACGTGATTTTATATTGGTCAATGTACTTATAAGAGCAAAAGTTGAAGAAGCCAATATCTTACGGATTATCATTGTAGTCAACTTCTTCTGCTGTGCAGGAACTGAGTAGATATCGTTTCTTCTGAGAAAATCAGAAATAGCTCGATATAACTCATATTCAGCATCAGTTGAGTCGAACTTCTGTGTCAGTGGTAATCTATTTGTATAATTGATATATTCTTTTACATCACGTCTCAATGTACGTTTATACATCGTAGACAATCGTGCACGAAGGTCGGTATTATTTTCTCCAGAACCGTATTCACTTCTAAATGATTTCTCGCTACCAAAAATATGATCATCAATTATGCTTGTCAAACCATAAAGCTCCAGTAATGAGTTTTGGAAGGGGGTAGCTGTAAGCAACAACTTCTTTGTTGTTGTGAGAGCATCACGAACTGCATGAGATGTTTTGCTTGATTGGCGATAAACATTTCTCAGTTTGTGAGCTTCATCAATGATTGATATATCGAAACCATGCATCAATATTTCATCCTTTTTACGAGCCACAAAATTATAGGAACAAATAATTGCCTTATTCTTTGAATATGGAGATCTGCCGTTCTTGATGGCTTCATTGTAGTTCTTGGTGTCAAGGATAATATTGTCAATACCAAATTTATCTATCAATTCTGTACTCCATTGTTTTCTTAATGCAGCAGGACAAACAATTATAATCTTTCGTTTGCCTATAGCCCAATATTGGCAAATGACCAAACCTGCCTCGATAGTCTTTCCTAAACCGACTTCATCAGCTAAAACGATACCTTTGGATAGTGGTGATTTGAATGCAAAGAGTGCTGCATCAATCTGATGTGGATTGATGTCAACAGACGCACTCATTAGTGATTGCGAGATTGAAGATAGTTCACCGCCCACAGCTTTTTGTGTAAGCAAGTTTGCGTAATACTTCGCGTGATATTTAGTTATCATACTAATAAAAAACTTCGTCACAAAACGCTTTAACAGATTTAGTCAGACGTAGATATGAAAGAGTATCCTTTTGATTCATCGCCTTCGACTACGTTATAGTTGAATGATAAATATTTTGCTCTTAGTTGACCTATTTATTAGGTGAATATGTTTGCGAAAATACACATTCGAACTTGAAAATACCATTATTTGTACCGTTTTCTTCTAAAAATCTACGGAATAGTTGGTAATGTGGAAAATTCACTCTCATCTGTCCCTTCCGTTCATTTTAAGATAATTACTGATTTACCTGGAGTTCTACATTCCTAAATTAGCCCACATTTCTGAGTTTTTTGGTTCGTACTGTAACCCAAATTAGTGGACATGTGCTTTTTTTGAAAAACCGGCCAATCGATTACAATTGAACCGATCGTCGAGTATGCCGGTAACGATGCCGTGTACTTCTGGCGAATTGATGGGAAGACAGTGGGCCGCGATAAAACATATACTTACGAAGCCGGGAATGATTCTTTCACATTCTATATTGACTTTTCGATTACGACAGATTACGGCTCGGACGAATTGGAGATACAGGTGGATATAGTGTCTTTGCTTTCCCAAAAAATTTTACTGGCGGTTCCGGAAGAAGGGTATATTGTTCCTGTAGGCGTCGATCTGGAACTCAAACCCGAGGTAATCAATTCCGAAAACACCGAATATACGTGGACGGTGTACGGAGAGAAAAAAAGTGATCAAAAAGATTTCATATTCAACTCGTCGAAAATCGGTATGTATGAAGTGGTGCTTATTGCTAAAAATGCTGACGGTGAAGGGGTGTTAAAATTCAATGTCAAGGTCTGCACTTCGGAAGAGATGCCGTTCGAATGGATGTGGGAAACAGAAACATTCAACTTAACGATTGGACGTACGGCTTTTATACGCTCTTATTGGATTAAGAATGCTTTCGATGCCACCTATTCATGGCAGGTAGACGGCAGTGATGAGATTGTGCAAACCGGGCATGAGTGCCTGTTTGCCTACAAACCAGAAACACAGGGGACACATCCGGTAACTGTTACGATGAAAAACCAGTATATCGAGCGAAAAAAGACGTTTACGGTTAATGTTTATCCTCCGGTTCAGCCCAGGCCGATTACCGCTACCAGTAAGGCTACGGCGGATCATGGTTATTTTTTCCTTCTGGCGCCAGCCCAACACGTCAATCGCGGTAATAGTGAAACCGTAATCCCTTTTGCGAACCAAGCGGCGGTCAATGCTTTCATCTACGACCATCCCGGTTCAACCGAATTCGGAGCGTCACTCGGTGCTTGGGGGCGGATATCTGATGGTCGGATTCGATCATAGCGTCGAAAATAGCGGCGCATACGACCTGGCGATTAAAGGGAATCAGTTTCCGGATTGGTCTGAGCCCGGTATCGTATGGGTGATGCAGGATGAAAATGGCGATGGAGAGCCAAACGACACTTGGTGCGAACTTAAGGGAAGTCTTTACGAGGCGGAAGGATATGTCCGGGATTACGCTGTAACCTGCTGTAAATGAGGAATCTACGAGCCGATTATATGGTAAGATAATTTAGGCAATACCGGTAAAGTAGACTACATTCACAGTCATTATCCGCCTACGTTATATCCGCGTTGGATCGATACCGAAAGTTATACGTTGGTCGGCTTTCGCCTGCCATCGGCTACAGAGCAGTCATCTACTTCAGGATACTGGGAGAGCAGGGATTTAGGCTGGGGGTATGTTGATAATTACAGCCTGATCGATATGTTTGTCAACGATGGGAATCCAAATGCAGGCTGGGTTGCTAGTCGCCTGAGAATAAGCGATGCCGTTACCTGCGACGGAAAACCGATTCGTCTTGATTTTATCGATTTTGTCAAGATACAGACTGGCGTCAACGCTACGGCCGGAGGCTAGGGCGAAATTTCGACCGAAGTCGGTGCCGTCCAAGATCATAATATGATAAAAAATCAATAATCATACGGTTGTTCCCATCTTATTAAAGCTTATAAAATCTACGGGTTTTATAAGCTTTTTGCATTTATGACTATATAGTGTTCTTTCACTTGCGACAGATGTCTTCCAGATAGTGTTTGACCCGGATGTATTCGCAGGATTTGGCGATAACGTAGCCGCCGTTTTCCGACCATTCGAACGGGGAGAGGTGCTTTCCGGCGAGTATGTTTGCCGTCTACGCTGATTTTAAAATACCCATTTTCAAACAGCGTTTTTAGTTGTGACTAATTTATTGTTGTCCTTTCAGGTGGGCCGCTGGCGTTTTTTGTTATTGGTTGCTTTTCATTGTATTACAAGGGAGTGTTTGTATCGGATTAGTCATATATCTTCTTTCAAAAGGCATCTACCTGTGTATTATCTATTAGCTTTCATAGTTCCCGTCGCAGATGCATTGTTCCTATGGCTCGAGTTTTCTTTTTTCTGCTCAGCTTCGTTAAAGCCCAACGAACCATCCGGATTCTGATGTAAAGAGTATGGGGGCGGAACATTGCTCCCGGTCTCGAAGACCAATGCAAGCTCGGATTTATTCCATACTCTGATGTCTTAGCTATTCAAATTTATAATCTTTACAGTTTATGAGCCAATTTTTTCAGGGAAAGACAGGGCGCTTCGACCTGATATGGGCTTGACATTTTTGCGAGTTCATACAGGGGCAGGCGATAAGGATTTCCTGAGCGAGGATGACAAAGATGAGCCTTACTCTGGAGAAAGGTCGATTCCGGTTAATGCCTTATCATTGACGCGGGTTGGCAGGTCGTTGTTATCTTTGCGGTTTGTTGTCTTGCCAATGTTTATTTCGCTCTGAGAGGAGATGACTGGACGGATGAGCAAAAGGCAGAAATAGAATCGTTGCCGTTTCGTTACCTCGTCCTATTACAAAAAATGTAACGTCCCTATTTATTAGACTGTTACATTAATCTAAAGGCGTTCGATGACGAGACGGGCTTTTACATTCCGGGTAAGGCCGTTTTGCCGGAAGCTGCGGCCGGGCTTATTCGAGCGAGAACGAAAAATGGTCGTAAGGTTCCGTGCGCAGCGACAGGCCGACCGTCGACGGCGAGACGGCGAACAGCGGCGAGAACGTGTGAACGGTCACCGTTTTGCCGTCCGGATGGAATTCGAGTATCCGTAGCCAGCCGTCGCCCCCGTTGCCGTGCCAGCCGCCCCCTTCGGCCTGCGCGTTGAACATCATCTGGTTGACCGTGCGCCCGGCCCGGTTCTTATCCGTACGGAAACCTACGTGGCCCCGGTGCGACATTTCGTCTACCACGTGGCCGCAAAGTACCATCGACGAATTGGCCGACGGTTCGACCAGTTTTTCCCACAGGGCTTTCCCGCAGGTTACGTCCGTTATTTTGTAACCTTCTTTTTCGATCCGCCTGCCTTTTGAGTCCATGTAACTATGTGTCAGGTATATGACTTTGTGTTCGCTGTATTCGGGCTTGTTTGCCAGCGCTTTGGCTTCCGCTACGACGGCTGCCCGCGGATTGAATTCCAGCGAGACGATCAGAAACCGGTCGCCGCCGGGCGCCTGGAATTCGTACCAGGCGTTTTCGAGCGTCGGGATGCCCGCTTCGTTTTTGAACATACCTTTCAACAGGCCGGTGTACAGGCTCTTCCGGTTGGCGGGGAAGAACGAGTTCAGTTGGCTGTAACGGTTCTCGGCCCGGTCGAAACCGTGATCGTGGTTACCGGTGCACAAGATGTACGGTACCACGTCGTCGAGGATGCCGAACGCATCCGAGACGAACTGCCACTGTTTGTCCGAGGGCAGGTTGCCGTTTACTCCGTCCGGTACGGTACGCTGATTCTGTTCGACCAGGTCGCCGGTGCAGAGCACCAGCCGGATGTTCAGACGTCGCTTGTTCTGCTTGATCCAGTGCATCATCAGTTCGAACGTCGGGTGGTTGTAATCGAATTTGGTGTAGGTTTGCGGATCGGGTATCAATACCATGCACCATGAACTGCTGTCGCTCAGCGCTACCGGTTCGGGATTCTGCGCGGCGGCGAACGGCCCGTTCAGACAGGCCAGGATCAGCAGGATAATCAGTTTTCTCATCGCTGCGATGGGGGCTGGTTTTACAACAATTTATCGATTTCTTCGACGATCCGGTCCTTCTCGCTGGGACGCGGTGCGTTGTGGGAAACGATTTTCCCATTCCTGTCGACTAGCATATAGTGCGGAATTCCTTCGATTCCGAATTGCGTATAAAGTTCGTTGATCTGCTCCGAAGTCGGCTTGTAGTGGATTCCGGTCAGCTTTTCGGCGAGAACCGTCCTGCGCCACTGATCGTTCGGGCATTGTCCGCAGAGGAATACGAAAACGACGTTCTTATTCTGGTAGTGTTGCTGTAGTTCCAGCGAGAACGGCATTTCGGCCATGCACGGTCCGCACCACGGTGCCCAGAAATCGACGTAAACGACCTTGCCCGCGTGGTCGGCGACGATCGATTCGAACAGGTTCCCGCGGATCGTCGAGTCGGGTTCGATCAGTTGCGTTCCTTCGGCGGGTTCTCCGTTCAACACAGCGTTCAGTTCGTCGTTGGCGGCCTGCATTTTTTCGCGCATGTAGGCGTTGGCGAATTGTTCCGGCGCGATGTATCTGTTCAGGATATCGGTCGGTGCGTTGGGCAGCATCTCGAGGTAAAACCGGCAGCGGATCAACTCTTCGGTGAATCCAGACGTTTTCTCTCCCAGACGCTTTTGCAGGAATTGCAGCGCGTCGTCGTCGGATTTGATTGCCGGATTGTCGTCCATTTCGCGGTAGATCGACTCAAGCAGGTATTGATTGTACATATCCAGGAAGGCGGCGTGCTCCATCGTGACGATCCGGTTATCGTCGGGATCGTAGCTTTTTACAAAGCGAATGAAATTCTTCGGCAGTTCCGGCGCCTGGGCTTCCGGATTTTGCTGTTTGATCACCTGACAAATGTTGGCGTAAGTCAATTTTGCCTGCCACGTTCCGTATCGCAGCATGTCTTCCACCCATGCGTTCAGCTCTTTGACGGGACGGTGCTCTTTGCGGAACCGGTTCCATACGTCGCGGTATTCCCGCTCTTTGCTATCGGCGAAGGTTTCGAACTCTTCCGGCGAATATTTGCGGATGGCCTGTTCCATGCTGTTTTCACCCGTGTATTTCAGCCGCAGCGGTTGGTAATATTGCTGTAGATCGGCCATATCCCGGTTCAGCGCCGCCGCGCGTTCGTTTCCGGCGAACGTGATGACAGACTCCGGAACTGTTCCGTCGCGGATCGTATCGTTCCAGACGCGGGCGTCGAGTTCGATGTAGAGGCTGTCGCCCGGAGCGAGGCACAGGCGGTGGGTCTGCCGGTAGTTCATCAGCACTTCCTGCGGGTAGCCCAGCAGGGTTTCCATGCGAAAGGCGCCTTCTGCGTCCGCCGATACTTTCAGCGTATTCTGGCCGCTCTGTTTCAGCAGGCCGTTGAATCCGAATCCGATGTCCTTACGGTCGGGATGTTCGTCGAAATGACGAATTTTGCCGGCGATTACGACGCGGCCGGTTTGCCAGGGATCCGCTTGCCGGGAACAGGAGCAGATCAGCAAGGCGGAGAGCAGCAGGAGTGTGATGCGCATGATACGATTGGTTTGATTGATCGCCAAAGATAGCACAATAATCCGACAAATCGCCCATCCG
>ENA-UOJE01000182-UOJE01000182.1-human-gut-metagenome-genome-assembly--contig:-C23-NODE-182-length-77106-cov-7.861313_pt1 | contig 77106 bp, 68 predicted proteins | sample MGYA00242341_ERZ723888 | MGnify/ENA metagenome assembly ERZ723888 | reverse complement strand
CTTTCACCTCCATATTATTTCTTCATATATTACAAACGCGTTTGCGAAAGTAATCAAAGTTTAAATCCGCCGAGGCCGGGGAAACCGCCGCCTCCGCCCATTCCGCCGAAGCGCTTTTGCAGCTTCTTCATGTTCTTGCCGGAAAGCTGGCGCATCATGCCCTGCATCGCGTCAAACTGCTTGAGCAGGCGGTTTATATCAACGACCGATGTGCCGCTGCCGGCGGCAATTCGCTTTTTGCGCGAGGCATTGAGTATCGACGGATCGTCGCGCTCGGCCTGAGTCATCGAGAGGATTATCGCCTCGATGCGAGCCATGCCCTTTTCATCGACCTTTGCGCCCTTGAGCGCCTTTGCGTCAACGCCGGGAATCATGCCGGCAAGGTCGTTTATATCGCCCATACCCTTGAGCGAGCGCATCTGATCGAGGTAATCGGAAAGCGAGAAGCGGTTTGCCTTCATTCGCTCGGCCATTTCAAGGGCCTTTTTCTCGTCAAAGCTCTGCTCGGCCTTTTCTATAAGCGTGAGCACGTCGCCCATGCCGAGGATACGCGAGGCCATACGGTCGGGGTAGAACGGCTCGATCTGATCGAGCTTCTCGCCGACGCCGATGAATTTGATGGGCTTGCCGGTGCTTGCCTTTATCGAAAGCGCCGCGCCGCCGCGCGCATCGCCGTCAAGCTTTGTGAGCATGACGCCGGTAACGCCGAGCGCGTCGTTGAATGCGTTTGCCGCGTTCACTGCATCCTGGCCGGTCATCGCATCGACAACGAGCAGTATCTCGCTCGGTTCTACCTCATCACGGATGTTCTGAAGCTCCTGCATCAGCTCCTCGTCAATGTGCAGGCGGCCTGCCGTATCGAGGAACACAAGGTCGTTGCCGTGCTTTTTCGCATGCTCGACGGCAGCCTTTGCGATATCGACGGGATTTGTAGTTCCCATCTGGAACACGGGGATATCGAGCTGCTTGCCGACAGTCTCGAGCTGCTTTATTGCAGCCGGGCGATAGATATCGCACGCGGCCAGCAGCGGACGCTTGCCCTGCTTGCGCATGTAGGCTGCAAGCTTTGCGCCGTTTGTCGTTTTACCGGCCCCCTGAAGGCCGACGAGCATAACCACGCTCGGCGACTTTGAGCCGATGCTCAGGCGCTGATTTTCGCTGCCCATGAGCTTTACAAGCTCTTCGTTGACTATTTTGATGACCTGCTGAGCAGGCGAGAGCGCTTCAAGCACATCCGCACCCGAGGCGCGCTCCGTAACGCTTTTTGTAAATTCCTTTACGACCTTATAGCTGACATCGGCCTCCAGAAGCGCCATGCGCACTTCCTTCATGGCTTCCTTGACGTCTGCCGCGGTCAGTCTGCCCTTGCCGCGCAGCTTTTTAAAGGCAGCGGACAGCTTGTCGGACAATGATTCAAATGCCATGTTCTCTGCCTCCTAAATCTTAAGTTCCTCCAGCTGCTTGAGGATACCCGGCTCTGTGCCCTTATCCCTAAGCTCCCGGATTATTTCGTCTATCTGGGCGTTGCGCTCGAGAAAGCGCTTTATAAGCCCGGTTTTTTCTTCGATCTCGGTCATCGCGGCCTCGGCTCTGCGGATTATGTCCCACACGCCCTGGCGCGATATGCCGCACTGCTCGGCGATCTCGCCAAGCGAAAGATCCTCGTTATAGCGGAGGTCGAAATACTCACGCTGCTTATCCGTGAGCAGCTCGCCGTAAAAATCAAACAGCATTGAACGCATCACTGCACTGTTCTCCACGGCGTACCCTCCCCTGTAAACGTTTTTTGCTTTACAGAGTATAGCATCATCTCCGCCCGCTGTCAAGGGTTTATTCTTGTCACTTAACTTGAGCTGACGAGAGTCGAACACATATCGGTTTTGACGGGCAGATTTTCGCCCATGCTGCGTTAAAGCTCTTGACAATACGACAGTATTCTCTTCAAGCTTTGCCTTGCCTGAACAAAAATCTGCTCCGGCAAAACTGCGGGCACCTGTCAGATGTGCTTTTCGAGATATTTTCGGCTTTCTTTGGCGCAGGTGGGCTGGCGCCCATCAAGGCAAAAGCAATCGGAAGGGTACTGACAGGCGATATGGGTTCGGCTCTCGTCAGCTTACGCCGAATATATTTCAAATTTTGCGGCAAAACTGACATTTATAACAAACTGACGGGAGAATGAACATGGACAGTCAGAATAAGAACACCGTTTTCGGCCATGCGGCAAGCTGCGCAAGGCTCAATGAATGCACATCGACAGCCCCGGCAAGCAGTCTGCGCGCGCAGCTCCGGCAAAGCTGCACGGAAATAAACGCGGTCTACCGGCTTATCGAGGCGCGCTTCGGCAGCGCGGCATCTATGCCGTCGAGCTGCCGCTGGCTTTTGGATAACCGCTATCTTGCATTGCGCGAGGCAAAGCGTGCAGGCGGCGCGCTCAGAGATGTTCGCCGGCTGCGCGCCGGAGGCGACGGTGTGATATTGTCCGTGCTGTGCCGGGATATGATAAAAGTGTGCTCGGGAAAGCTATCCGAGGACAATATGCTTGAATATCTGGCCGGTTTTCAAAGCGTTTCGCCGCTGCCGCAGGCAGAGCTTTATCTGCTTCCGGCGGTTTTGCTCGTGCAGCTGACTTTCTCGCTGGCCGACGCCTGCCGCAAGCTTAAAACCACTGCGGAGCCGGAAGAGCTTGCCGGGGAGTTTGCCGCGCTTTTCGGCTCTGTGCGGCTGATATCAGAGCTTGACATGCATAGTCTGCTTGAGCGCGCGGACATCGTCGAAAAGTCGCTGTCGGCAGACCCTGCCGGAGTTTATCCTCGCATGGATGAGCAGAGCCGCGCCGAGTACCGCGCAAGGCTATCCAAGCTTGCCAAGCGCGAGGGGCTCGAGGAGCACATTTTTGCCAAAAAGCTCATCGAGCAATGCCGTGCCGCAAGGGGGCGCGAAAAGCACGTCGGCGCATTTTTATTCAGTGCGCCGAATGAGAAAAGACGCGCGGCGGCATATATATCCGCAAATGTTTTGATAACGCTGTTTCTGACGCTGCTGTGCGGCTTTTTATCGCGCAGCGCCATTGCCGCGGCGCTGCTGCTTCTGCCGCTTTCGGAGCTTACGAAGGTCATGCTCGATTACATCATTCTGCTGTGCATTCCGCCGCGGCATCTGCCGAGGCTTGAGCTTGACGGCGGCGTTCCCGACGAGGGGCGGACGATGTGCGTGATATCGGCGCTGCTCACGGATGAGGAAGGCGGCAGGCATTTTGCCGCGATTTTGGAGGAGTTTTATCTTGCAAACCGCGACTGCGGAAAAAATCTGCTCATGGGCATTCTTGCCGACCTAAAAGAGTCAAAAACCAAAACCGTGCCTGAGGACAAGGCAATCATTGCAGCGGCTCAGTGCGCTATCGATGCGCTGAACCGAAAATACGGCGGCGGATTTTATCTTTTCACGCGCGAGCGAACACTCGACGAAGGGCGCGGAAAATACTCCGGCTTTGAGCGCAAGCGCGGCGCGCTGCTGGAGCTTGCAAAGCTCATGTGCGGCGATAAAAGCGAGCTGAACACGCGCTGCGGCAACGCTCAGCTTTTGCGCTCTGCGCGCTACATTCTCACCCTCGACGGCGACACCGTGCCCTCTCCCGGCTCGGTTCGCGAGCTTATCGGCGCAATACTGCACCCGATGAACTTACCGGTGCTCGACCGCGAGCGAGGACTTGTCACCGCCGGGCACGGCATCATACATCCGCGCATGTGCGCAACGCTGCCCTCGGCCGTTTCTACCGATTTTGCGCGCATTTTCTCCGGAGGCGGCGGACTTGAGCCATACGGCATGCTCTGCGGCGAGGTGGGCATGGATCTTTTCGACCGCGGCGGTTTTTCCGGCAAGGGCATAATCGACGCCGAAGCGCTGCTGCTGTGCTCCAAGATGCACATTCCCGAGGGCAGGGTTCTTTCGCACGATGCACTCGAGGGAGCGTATCTGCGCGGCGGATATATGAGCGGCGTTGAGTTTTCCGACTCCTTCCCCGGCTCGCCGATCGCCTATTTTCGGCGCAGCCATCGCTGGATACGCGGCGACTGGCAGAACGCCGGCTGGATATTCCGCAAAAGCGCACTCCTTCCGGATATTGAGCGCTGGAAGCTGTTCGACTCGCTGCGCCGCAGCCTTGTGGCTCCGGCAACCTTTGCCGCGATTTTCGCCGGACTGCTGCTCAGGGCGCACGGGCTTATTCTCGCCGCATGGGCGGCGCTTATCGCGCTTGCTGCCGGACTTATAATATCGCTCACCGAGCTTGCATCGGGCAAGCCCGAGGCGCTGACGGCAAAGTACCACAGCCGCACCCTCGGCGGAATAGGCGAGAGCATCGTGCGCACGGCGTTCAGGCTCTGGTTTTTGCCGTACGAGGCGTGGATATCGCTTTCCGCCGCCGTGAGTGCGCTCTGGCGGATGCTCGTAAGCGGCAAAAATCTGCTTGAGTGGGAAACGGCAGCGCAGAGCGCAGGCAAGCGAAACGGTGCGGCCGGGTTTTATAAAAATATGTGGCTTGCACCGATATCGGGTCTGTGCCTTGTGATATTCTCGGTCGGCATCTTCGCGAAAGCCGTCGGACTGCTGTGGATCCTCGCGCCGCTTGCGGCATTGGCGCTGAGTCTGCCTGCGAAGGCAGAGAAAGAGCCGACAGCCGAGGAGCGCCGATACCTTATCGGCTGCGCGAATGAGATATGGAGCTATTTTGACACATTCTGCACCGCGCAGGACAATTTCCTGCCGCCGGATAATTTTCAGGAGCAGCCGCCCGTCGGCATCGCACATCGCACATCGCCCACTAACATCGGGCTTGCACTGTGCTCGGCAATGTGCGCGCAGGAGCTTGGGATAATAGACCTTGCACGTACCGAGGAGTTTATAGAAAACATGCTCGATACGCTGGAAAAGCTTCCGCGCTTCGGCGGACATTTCTGCAACTGGTACGACACGCGCACCCTGCGCGCGCTCGAGCCAAAGTATCTGTCCACGGTCGATTGCGGAAATCTGTGCGCATGTCTGATCACGCTGCAAAACAGGCTCGATTCCGTTGGGCTTTGCAAGCTTGCCGAACGTGCTCGCAGGCTTGTTGCCGATATGGATTTTTCGATATTTTACAGCGTCCGGCGCGGCCTTATGCACATCGGCATTGATCTTGAAAAAGGCACTGCCTCGCCGGGGCTTTACGACCTCATGGCAAGCGAGGCGCGCCTTACGAGCTACACTGCCATAGCCAAAGGCGACGTGCCGCGCAGGCACTGGCGCAGACTGTCGCGCGCAATGCGCTCGTCGGGCGGCTACCGCGGCATGGCAAGCTGGACTGGCACGATCTTTGAGTATCTCATGCCGGAGCTTTTCCTGCCGCTAACGCAACACAGTCTGCTGTACGCAACGGCGAAATTCTGCGTTTACGTTCACAAAACGCGCCGCAGCCGCAGCGGTGCGTGGGGCATATCCGAAAGCGCGTTTTACTCGCTCGACCCGGCGCTTAACTACCGCTACAAGGCTCACGGCTGTGCTCGGCTTGCGCTCAAGCGCGGCCAGGACACAGAGCTTGTATTGGCGCCGTATGCAAGCTTTCTCGCCCTCGCAGTTGACCCCGAGGGTGCCGTTGCCAATCTGCGTCGGCTCGAAAAGTGCGGCATGAGGGCACGCTACGGATTTTTCGAGGCGCTCGACTTCACTCCCTCGCGCTGCCGAACGCCCGAGGGTGAAAAGGTGCGCTGCTTCATGGCGCACCATCTGGGCATGAGCATGCTTGCCATTGCAAATTATCTCGGAGATAACTGCGTCCGGCGTGCTTTCATGCACTCGCCGGATATGGCCGCCTACAGGCAGCTTCTCGAAGAGCGCATACCGCTCGGCGCGCCGGTGCTGCATCTGAGCGAGGCGGAGTCCGACAAGCAGATATTGCCCAACAGCCGCTGGGAAAAGCGCGGCGGCGCAATTGACTACGCCGCGCCGCAGTGCTCGCTGCTGTCAAACGGCGCGTACAACATTATGTTAACCGAAAGCGGAATATGCTCGGCAAGCTGCTCCGATACGCTTATCTACCGCGCGCCGTCCAAGCCTATCGGCGAGGGGCACGGGGCGGAAATAACGCTTACGCATGGCGGCAAGGTGCGCTCACTTCTCCCTTCGCCCGTCGAAAGCGGCGCGTATATGTGGGAATTTTCCGAAATATCCGCCGAATTTTCATGCGTTTACGATGAGTTCACGGCGCGCACTTCCGTTGCGGTGTCGGGCGCCGAAAACGGCGAGGCGCGCACGGTGTCAGTTTTCGCAAAATCGGATATTGACAGTGCAAGCCTTGAATTTTCGTTCGAGGCCGTACTTGCCGATGCTTCCGATTATGTTAACCATCCTGCCTATTGGCGGCTCGGCATAGAAGCGCGGCGCGACCAAAACTGCATAACGCTGCACCGTCTGCCGCGCGGAAATCAGGCCGAGTGCTGGCTGTGCCTTGCCTGCGATAAGCCGATGGCTGCAAAGGCAGGCGGCTCGAGCGAGGACGGATTTTTGTCATATCCTACGGTAGCGGCCGCCGTTCAGCTGTCGCTCAAGGCCGGGGAAAAGCTCGACGTGCGCTTTGCACTGTGCCTTGCCGACACACCCGAGGGCGCATACAGCGGCGCGCAGCATATGCTCGCGATGGGGCCTGCCGAGTACGGCGCAATGGTTTCGGCCTGCGCAAGCGTCACGCACATGTCATCGCGTGAAGTTGACGATGCTATGGGCATGCTGCAAAGCCTGTGGTTTGGCGGCTCGCATACGCAGCTTCCGGCCAAAAGCAGCCTTTGGCGCTGCTCAATTTCGGGCGATCTTCCGATAATCTGCTGCAAGGATGACGGCGACGTTGTATCTGTAACAAAGCAGTTCTGTCTGCTCAGAAGCTGCAGCGTTTACGCAGATCTTGTGCTCCTGACCGACGAGGGCGGCGAATATCGCAGGCCGGTGTACTCCAAGGTGCGAGACACGCTCGCTTCCCACGGACTTGAAGCGCTCATCGGCACCCACGCCGGGGTGCGTCTGCTGCCGACCGAGGATGCCGGGCTTATAGAAAGCGCTGCCTCGTTCATCGTCGGAGAGGATGCACACAGCCGCAGATTTGAAAATGCTCCGAGATTTTTTGCGCAGCGAATAAGAAGCGGCGTTTCCGCCGTGCGGCACGAGTACGCCGATGACGGGAGCTTTTCGTTTTATGTAAACCGCTCGCTGCCGCCGAGAGTCTGGAGCAGCATCCTGACAAACGGGAGCTTCGGCTATATTGCCGCCGACAGCGGCACGGGAAACATGTGGCTTAAAAACGCGCGCGAGCTGCGGCTTACCCCATGGATAAACGACCCTCGAGCGATCGACGGAGCGGAGGTGCTTGAATACTTCGACGGCTCCAGACGATACAGCCTTTTTGCCGACGAGGACGGCGCGCCCTGCCGCGTCACCTTCGGCTTTGGCTTCGCCGTTTGGGAAAAAAGCTTCGGCAGCTTTGCAGCGCGCTGCACGGCTTTTGTTCCGCCGGATATGGATGCAAGGGTTTTTATAATTGAATTTTTCGGCGAGCACCCCGGAAAGCTCGGCTGGAAATGCGAGCTTCTTTTGTCCGACAGCGACAACGACCGCGGCGCAGTCTCGTGCAGTTATGTAAACTCAGCGTTCACCGCATCGAGCACGCGCTCGGCTATACGGGACCTTAATTTCAGCGCCGTTTGCTCAAGTGACGCGCTCGCTTGGACATGCGACGGTTTATCCTGGCTGCACGGAGAATTTGACTCGCGCACGAGTGGACTGAGCTATCCCGTTTTTGCCGCAAGCTACGCCGCCGAGCCTGTCACAGTGCTCGTCTGCGGATGCGAAAGCCCGGACAGGCTTTTAGAATTATGTAAATGCGACACAGCATTTGCGGCACTTGAAAAAGCAAAGGTGCACTGGCGCAGCCTGTGCCGCAGGATGAACCTTTCCGGCTGCGGCAAGGCGGACAGATATATGAGCGGCTGGGCTGTGTATCAAACGCTTGCATGCCGCATCCTCGGACGATGCTCCGTTTATCAAAGCGGCGGCGCGTTCGGCTTCCGCGATCAGCTTCAGGACGCTGTGAACCTCATCCTGCTTGACCCTAACATCGCAAAGCAGCAGATACTCGCCTGCTGCCGGCACCAGTACCTCGAGGGTGACGTGATGCACTGGTGGCACAGCGCCGGCGGCGCGGATAAAGGCGTGCGCACGCGGTGCTCGGACGATCTGCTGTGGCTGGTGTGGGCGCTGTGCGAATATGTAGAAAAAACGGGCGACGCTTCTATCTGCGATGTTTCTGAATATTATGTAAACTCGAAGCCATTGGACGGCAGCGAAGGTGACCGCTATGAAACGCCCATGCGATCGGACTGCGCCGAGAGCTTTCTTATGCACGCAAAGCGCGCCGTTGACTGCTGCTTAGGCCGCGGCACGGGCAGTCACGGGCTGCTGTACTTCGGCAGCAGCGACTGGAACGACGGCATGAGCGCCGTTTTCGGCGAGAGCGTGTGGCTGACGTGGTTTTTCTCCTGCTGCGTAAAACGATTTGCGGATATTCTTATCGAGCTTGGCAGGCAGGGCGCGGACGAATACCGTGCGCTTGCCGCCGAGCTTGGCAAGGCCGCCGACCGCGCGTGGAACGGTCAGTGGTATCTGCGTGGCTACTGGCCAGACGGCGAGGAGTTGGGCGGCCGGCAGAGCGAATGCTGCCGCATAGATTCCATTGCGCAAAGCTGGGCCTGCTTCTGCCCGGAAGCGTCAAACACGAAGGCCGACACCGCGCTCGACAGTACGCTCAGACTGCTGTTTGACCGGGAAAACGGACTTGTGAAGCTCTTTGATCCTCCGTTTTTCGGTTCGGGGCGCGACCCCGGCTATATTCGCAGCTACGGCCCCGGCTTCCGGGAAAACGGCGGACAGTACACACACGCTGCACTGTGGCTTGCTCAGGCCTGCTTCAGGCGCTCCCGGCCGAACGACGGCTGGGCTATACTGCGCTGTCTGCTGCCGGAAGCACACGACGGGCGCGTTTATGAAGCAGAGCCGTTTGTCATTCCTGCCGATATCTACACCTGCCCCGGCCACGTCGGCGAGGCTGGCTGGACGTGGTACACCGGCTCATCCGGCTGGTATTTCAGGGTGTTTGCCGAGGAGCTTCTTGGCCTTAAGCCGTGGCACGGCATGATATATATCCGCCCCTGTCTGCCTGACGGCTTTTCCGACTGCCGCGTGACGCTCAAGACCCGCTCCGGCAGGACGCACGATATATTGATCGGTCTCGGCGGAGTATGGCTCGACGGCGAAATTTATGACGGAAAAGGTATACCATATATCTGAAAAGTGTGCTATACTGATTTATTATAAATCAAAGGAGGTCATGCCATGGAGACCGTCAGAAAAGAGATACTCCCCGGCGTATGGCTAACCGTGCTCGAAAACGACAAATTCAAGACCGGCTGTCTGAGCATCAGCCTGCTGACTCAGCTTGACCGCGAAACGGCGGCAATGAACGCACTCATCCCCTATGTTCTGCGCCGCGGCAGCAGAAATCACACCGATATGCAAGCGCTCGCGACCGAGCTTGACGGGCTTTACGGCAGCTATATCGAGCCTGTTGTGCGCAAAATCGGCGAGATACAGTGCATCGGCTTTCTCGCGAGCTTTGCCGATGACAAATATCTGCCCGACGGCAGCGGCGTTTTTGAAAGCATCGCAAATCTTTGCGGCGAGATACTGCTCGCGCCCTGCACCAAGGGCGGCTTGCTTCTGCCCGAATATGTGGAAAGCGAAAAGGAAAAGCTGCTCGACAGCATAAGAAGCAGACTAAACGACAAGCGCGCATGGGCACTGCACAGACTCATTGAGCAGATGTGCTGCTACGAGCCGTTTGCCGTATCACGCCTCGGCACCGAGGACACGGCGGAAAATATATATTATCAGAAGCTCACAAAGCATTACCGCAGCCTTATCATGACCTGCCCTATCGAGATATTCTATTGCGGCAGCCTCGGCGCGGACACCGTTGCCGAGAAGCTTTCGGATGCGTTCAGCGGCATGCCCAGAGGCGAGATCGACTATGACATCGGCACCGATATACGCATGAACGCCGTTGAGGAGTCCGTGCGCGAATTCACCGACGAGCTGAGCGTCACTCAGGGCAAGCTCGTCATGGGCTATCGCCTCGGCGACTGCATGGAGGATCCGGACATTGCGGCACTTTACGTTTTCAATGCCGTTTTCGGCGGCTGCGTAACATCCAAGCTTTTCATGAACGTTCGCGAAAAGCTCTCGCTTTGCTATTACGCAAGCTCGCTTGTCGATCTGCACAAGGGGCTTATGATCGTCTCATCCGGCGTTGATTTTGACAAATTCGGCGCTGCAAAGGACGAGATCTGCGCCCAGCTTGATGCTATAAAGCGCGGCGAGGTCACGGACGATGAGCTGCTGGCTGCCAAGAAAAGCGTTGCCTCCGATCTTCGCGCAACGCTCGACTCGCAGTATAATCTCGAGGGATTTTACCTTGCCAACACTATCGACGGACTTGACTTTGACCCCGAGGAGCTTGCCGAGGCGGTCGAATGCGTGGAGCTTCAGGCAGTTGTCGATATAGCAAACAGCGTTGTCGGCGACGCTGTGTATTACCTGCGTGGAAACGGTGAGGAGGGCAGCGATGAAGCATAAAAGATATGAAAAAATCGGCGAGGATCTGTACTTCGGCCAGCTGCGCAACGGTCTTAACGTAAACGTTGTAACAAAGCCCGGCTTCCGGCTGTCGTATGCAGTTTTTGCCACCAATTACGGCGGCGCGCACAGGCGCTTCTCCCTCGGCGGAAAGATGCACGACACGCCTGCCGGAGTTGCGCACTTTCTCGAGCACAAGATGTTCGACATGCCCGACGGCGACAATGCACTGAGCGTGCTTTCGGCAAACGGCGCGCAGCCGAACGCCTTCACCTCAAGCGGCATGACCGCGTACTTTTTCGACTGCACCTCGGGCTTTGAGGAAAACCTGCGCATGCTGCTCAAGTTCGTTTCGACGCCTTACTTTACGCAGGAAACCGTCGATAAGGAGCAGGGCATAATCGGCCAGGAGATATGCATGGTCGAGGATAATCCCGGCTATGTTGTGTACAACCGCCTCATGCGCATGCTGTATGAGTTTAATCCCATCCGCGATCAGGTCGCCGGCAGCATCGAGAGCATTGCGGAGATAACCGCCGAAACGCTCTATAACTGCCACAAGGCGTTTTACGCACCTTCAAACATGACTCTTTGCGTTGCAGGCGACTGCGATCCCGAGGAGATATTCGCCATCGCAGACGAGCTTCTGCCGCGTGAAAAGGCTGAGATCCCGAAGGCCGATATGGGTGCTCCGGAATCCGAAAAGCCCCTAAAAAGCTACAACGAGGAGCAGATGGAGATCTCAGCGCCGCAGTATCTTATCGGTGCAAAGGTCACGCCTGCGCGCGATGGCGACGCGCTTTTGCGTCAGAAAATAGTCGCCCAGCTTGCTCTGCGCACGGTGTTCGGCACCTCCGCTAAGTTTTACAACCGGCTGTACTCCGAGGGTGTGCTCAACCGCGACTATGATTACGAGATCGACTACACCGCCGGAACGGCAACGATCATGCTCGGCGGCGAAAGCCCCGATCCGCAGCGCGTTCTGAGCGAGATAAACGCCGAGCTTGCCGAGGTGTTCGCAAACGGGCTTGACACGGAGCTGTTCGAGGCGGCAAAGCGCGCCTCCTTCGGCTCGCGCCTGCGCGGACTTGAGGACTTCGACAGTCTGTGTCTCTCCCTTGCCGACGGTGTGTTCGGCAGCTACTGCGCGCTCGATGCGTTTGAAGTGCTCGAGAGCGTTGAAAAAGGCGAATGCGAGGATTTCCTCAAGGCATTCATGACTCCCGACAGGCTCGCAATGAGCGTCATTTCCCCTGTAAAGGCGTGATAACCTATGACTTTTTTAACGGCAACCATGCTGCGTGATGCAGCGATAAGCTTCCCCATGCTGGGCAATTGGAGCATTGATCCGCCGTACAGCTTTACGGTTTTCGGCTTTGAAATTTATTTTTACGGTGCGATAATCGCCCTCGGCTTTATCCTCGCCGCACTGTTCTGCGCAAAGCAGGCGGCAAAGTTCGGCCTTACTTCGGACGATCTTTTCGACTTCATAATATGGCTGATCCCGACCTGCATAATCGGCGCAAGGCTGTATTACGTTCTGTTCAAGCTTGATTACTTTCTCGCCAATCCGTCGGAGATCCTGGCTGTGCGCGACGGCGGCCTTGCTATCTACGGCGGCATAATCGCAGGCGTTATAACGGGCATTTTGGTGTGCAGAAAGAAAAAGATACCCGTTCTCGCGCTCGGCGATCTTGCTGCGTTCGGTCTGCTCATCGGACAGGCCATAGGCCGCTGGGGCAACTTTATAAACCGCGAGGCCTTCGGCGTTGAAACGGATATCTTCTGCCGCATGGGACTTACTACGCCCGATGGCGTTACGGTATTCGTCCACCCGACGTTTCTTTACGAAAGCCTGTGGAACTTCACGGGGCTTATCATACTCTACATACTTCTGCGCCGCGGCGCGAGGAAATACGACGGGCAGTTTACATGTCTGTACGTTTTGTGGTACGGCCTCGGCAGGGCGTGGGTCGAGGGTCTGCGAACCGACAGTTTATATATCGGCACAACGGATATCCGCGTATCACAGCTGCTTGCAATAGTAAGCGCGCTGATCGCGGCCGTCATTCTTATAGTAAACGCAAGAAAAACACATTCACCTGACGAGCTTTTCGTAAACCGCAGCGAGCGGACGAAAAAGGCCGACGGGCAGGAAAGGAGCTAATATCATGGCAGATTACAAAAGCATACTCAAGGGCACGCTCAACAGCGTGACCAAAAAGGCAAAGGATTATGTTGAAAGCGGCGGCCTCAAGGACGCTTATGACAAGGGCAGCACGGCCGCGCGCTGCTATGCCAACATTGCAAAGCTTACCCTCCAGATCAACGGTGAGCTTGAGGAGCAGAACAAGGTGTTCATCGAGATCGGCAGACTCTGCTACGACGAAAACCGCAACAACCCCGGAGAGAGCTATGCTCCGCTGTTTGACGAACTCAAGGCGATGGACGATCGCATAGAGACGATGCGCGAAGAGCTTGAAGCCGCAAAGGCCGCAGTCGAGGCCGGGAAAAACGGCGGCGAGTACGCCGAGTTTTACGACATTGAGGAGGACGGCAGCAATGAGTGAGGCACTCGGCAACCTTCTCGAGCGCAGAAGCATAAGAGTTTACAAGCCCGATCAGATATCGGAGGATGAGCTTCAGAGCGTTCTGAAAGCCGGTCTGTGCGCCCCGTCTGCAATGAACAGACAGCCGACGGCTATGCTCGTCGTGCAGGATAAGGACACCATCTCGCTGCTTTCAAAGCTCAACGCCAAGGTCATGGGCAAGGACATCGACCCGTTTTACGGCGCTCCGACCGTCATTGTCGTTCTGGCCGACCGCAATGCTCCCACATATATCGAAGACGGCGCGCTCGTGCTCGGAAATCTCATGAACGCTGCAAATGCCGTCGGGCTCGGCTCGTGCTGGGTCAACAGAGCAAAGGAAGTGTTCGAGATGCCCGAAGCGCGCGAGATTCTGCGCAAGGCAGGCATCGGCGATGAGTACATTGGCATCGGCCACTGCATTCTCGGCTATATCTTCGGCGACAAGCCGGCAGCACACCCAACGCGCGACGGCCGCGTGTTCCGCATTTAATCTAAGCTAAAAAAACGGTTCGCTTTCCAATTGGTAGCGAACCGTTTTTTTATATATCATTTTGCTTTTGAGAGTGTTTTCGCCGACAGGAAGCCTATGAGCACAAACAGCGCCATGACAGCAACATAGTCTAAAAGAACCAGTGCCAGAGGCTCGGCAAAATCATAGAACACGAAGTGGGTGCGCAGCAGAAGATAATCGGCAATATCGCGGCGGAAGAACGCGACCGCGCCGTAAGCCGCAAGCAGATACCCTGCCGCGCCGAGCAGCCTTATTCTATGCTTAAAGCATCGGCGAACTGCCGAAAGCACCATGTTCCAGTGCATTCCGAGGTGGATGCTCATAAGCACGAAGCCCCAGTAGGCGCTCAGCATATGCACCGTGCCTGCCGCCGTTTCAAACACGCCGCGCCCCGGCAATAACGCAAACACATGACGCGAAATTATAATTCAGCTCACCATTGACCCAAGCATGCACACAAGCACCAACGCCGCAATAACCGTCTGCGCCGTTCTCAGCCGCGTGTATCGCCCTCTGCTCACCGCGCCTATCCACTTTCTGTTAAGTGCATGGTGCAGAATAAACAGCGCGAGCATAGCCATTCCGATCCACTCATGCGCAGCCTCGCCCACGAGGCTGTAGGCCATAAGAAGCAGCAACGCAATTGTCATGGCCGCATCCGTCGCGAGCCTTATTATCTGCTTGGGTTTCATAAGCTCATCCTTTGCTGTGAGAGATCACCCATTCGAGGTTTTCCGGGTCGCTGAACAAAACATTTGCTCCGCCATGGTAATTGTAGATCCCCTTTTCATTGAAGAACGCGTTATCCGGGATCTCAAGCCGCAGCAGGCTGTCTATCTCAGCAGCGCTGCGGCCCATTTTTTCATAAGCTGCATGAAGCCCGTCATACGCTGAGCGTGCCTTTGCGCTTCCGTAATATTCGTCGCCCTCGGCCATGTAGATATACACAGCTACGCCGTTTTCCGCAACAGAGTCATAGCTTCCGTCCCATTGGGACGCACCGTGGAGATAAGCAGCATACAGGTCGGGCCGCATGGAAACCGCCTGCGACATGGTCTCGCCGCCGGCGGAATATCCGGCAGCATAGACACGGTCGGTGTCCACGGCAAAGTTATCTATGAAATACTCCGTCAATTCAATGGCCTGCCGGGCGGAATTTTCGTGCCAGTCTGTGAGCTGGGCGGAGACAACTATCATCTCCGTGTCAAGCCTTGTCCATGAAGTAAAGCCGTCCCAGTCGAGATTTTTTCCGGCGGAGGATTCGCCGAACCACATCATGTCATAGCCCGGCATGACCACCATCATCGGGTATTTTCGGCTGCCGTCATAGCTTTCAGGCAGATAGAAGCTGTAATGTATATCGCCATGCTCACCATTCAGTATCAGCTTTTCGTTCAGCCCGATTCGAACACCTTCCCTCTCGCCTTTGCTTGCCGCGCTAAGCTCAGGCGGCTCCTCTTTCGCGGTGTCCGAGGCGCACGCGGCAAGCGGCAGCATCAAAAGCGCCGCAAGGAAGCAAGCTGCAAGGCGTTTCACTTCTGCTCGTCCACCGGCGGAACCATTTCGGCGTACTGCTTGAGCAGCTCTGGGGTGCTGGTGTAATAGCGCACGTTTTTGTTTATCTGCGCGATGCGCGCCATCTCTTCATCGGTCAGGGCAAAGTCGAACAGGTCAAAGTTTGATTTTATGTGCTCGGGGTTTTTCGAGCCGGGAATTACGATGTTTCCGGTCTGGATGTGCCAGCGGAGAATTATCTGCTGATTGGTCTTGCCGTACTTTTTGCCAAGCTCGGAAAACAGCGGCTCTGCGCCGAGCGCCTTATCACCGTGGCCGAGCGGATACCACGCCTGCGGCACGATGCCGTTTTCGCTCAGGAATTTTTTAAGCTCCGGCTCCTGATTGTACGGATGCAGCTCGGTCTGCAAAACGGTGGGCTTTACCTCGCACGCAGAGAGCATTTCCTCGACCTGAGCCTTGGTGAAGTTTGAAATTCCGATCGCGCGCACCGTGCCCTCTTTATACGCCTTTTCCATAAGGCGATATCCGGCATGGTAGTTCCCGGCAGGCTGATGGATAAGCAGCAGGTCGATATAATCGGCGCCGAGCCGCTCGAGAGTCTTTTCGACAGCATCCTCCTGCTCATAGAAAGCAGGCCAGAGCTTGGTTTCGAGGAATATCTCCTCGCGCGGCAGACCAGAGCGCTTCATTGCGCGGCCGACGGCTTTTTCGTTGCAGTAGGCGTTTGCCGTGTCGATGAGTCTGTATCCGCTCTCGAGGGCGCTGAGTGCGGACGCCTCCGCCTCATCGTGAGTCATAAGAAATGTTCCGACGCCCTCCATGGGCATTTTCACACCGTTGTTAAGCTCTGCATATTTCATGGTCATTTCCTCCTTAAATAGTTTTGCTGAGTTTTTCGGCTTCTCTTCTGTTTGTGACCATGCCGCCGTAGCTCATGCCGTAAAGGGCGGCAAAGCGCTGCATCGTGTATTCTCCGGCCTCGAGCATCCACTTTTCGGGCGCGGCGCCCTGGAACACGAAGTACAACTTGCGCCCGGCGAGTGTGCTTTCATCCACAGCGCCGTAAAAGCGGTCGAGCACATTGCGCACGCTGCCGCAAATATTGTGCCAGTAAACCGGCGAGCCGATAACGATTGTGTCGGCCTTTTTCATTGCCTCAATGACCTTATTAAAGCCGTCACCAGGGAGATTTTGTCCGAGGCTTCCGATGGTGTAATCGGTTAGATCAAGGATATCATAGTCGGTGTTTTTAAGCAGCGCCGCCGCCAAAAGCGCGGTGTTTCCGTTTTTATTGGCGCTGCCGTTTATGAATAAAACGCTCATTTTTCTGTCTCCTTTCAGCCAAGTCCAAGGCTGCTTACCCAATCGGCAGCATCGTCGGCGCTTGCGTTGCTCCTGAAGCGCTGTCCGGCCTGCCAGTCGCCCGTTCCGGCGAGGTCGCGCAGCAGATTTCCGCTCTGGCCCATGCCGGAGGATGCTGACGTTGCAAAGGGAAATACGGTCTTGCCGGTGAAATCATTTGCCTTCACGAAGTTGTTGACAGGCCACGCCGCAATGCCCCACCAGATGGGATAGCCGATAAACACGGTGTCGTAGGAATCCCAATCCGGAACCTCGGTCGTGGTCAGGGGAACATCGCGCAGCGACTCATCGTCATGCTCGCGGCTTACGCGGCTGTCGGAATTGCGCCAGTTGAGATCATCGTCGCTGTAGACCTCGGTGGGGGTTATCTCAAAAAGATCCGCGCCGGCCGCATCGGCTATGTCCTTGGCTACTCGCTCGGTGTTGCCGGATGCCGAGTAATAAACGACAAGTACCTTGCCCGAGGGCGCTGCGGAAGCATCGGGGGCTGCGCTTGCCGGAGCGTTTGTCGGCCGGGTGTCGGTTGCGGCATTGTTTGCCGTGCCGCATGAGACGAGGCTCAAAACGAGCACGGCCGCGAGGATAAGTGCGGTAAGCTTTTTCATTTAAATTTCCTCCTTATAATTGATCATTTGCATTCAACGAGAATATCGTAAAGCTCATCATGGCTGAGCTTTTTGCAGCAGACGGGGGTTGAGAACGGTGGAGTCTGCCACGGCGCGAAGGTCGGTGTCCTCGGGGATGCCGAGCTGCGCAAAGCTTGTCGGCAGGCCGATCCTTTATGAAGCCTGCAAGAGCCTCGACGCCGGCAAGAGCGGTCTCCTCATCGCTGCTTTTGGGCTCAACGCCCCACACGTTTTGCGCAAAACGTGCAAAGCGCGCCGCGCCGGATTTGCATATGCGGCGATACAGTATCGGATGGATCACTGCAAGCGCCGCGCCGTGGTTGCAGTCGGTGTAAGCGCCGAGCTGATGCTCAAGCATATGGCACTGGAAATCGGTCACCTTGCCGATCTTCAAAACGCCGTTTTCGGCCATTGCCGACGCCCATGCAAGCTCGCTGCGCGCATCGTAGTTTTCGGGAGCGGTCAGCAGGGTGCGGATATTGCGGATAACACTGCGCATGACCGCCTCGTTTATATAATCGGAAAGATTATTTTCATCGGGCTTTCCGAAATAGGTCTCCATTGCGTGGCTGAGCGTATCGAACGCACCGGAGATGACCTGCTTCATGGGAACGGACATGGTGTACATCGGGTCGAGGAACGCAAAATCCGCCCTTGCCGAAATATACCTTTGTCTTGTTTCCGAAAATAAAATTGTTCATATAAACGCTTCCTTTCGTCTCATGGTCGTCAACAATACTGATTGAGATTGTATGAACCGATTATAGTTTCCGATTGTTACAATCGGTCAATAGCTTCTTCTTTAAATTATTATGAACTTTTCTAACCTTGCCTATATTATAGCCAAAGCGAGACTCCGTAAGAAGTCTCGCTTTGTTGATCAGTATATACCTTCGGGTTATAATCCGCCGTACAGCTCATGACGCACGCTTTCGGCGGCGTCCAGAAAGCGCTGCACCGGTGGGCTCGGTTCTGGTGAATGCAGAATACCGTAAGGAATATTGTGATCCCAATCGACCGGGATCACCTTCAAGAGCGGATGAACGTTTGCCCAGCCGGGGATTATACATATTCGTCATCCCCCTTTTGCTTTGGTTTTGTCTGGGCGCGGCTTTATCCGTTGTTTCTGCTGCATTTTTCGGCATCGATCGCGAGCACGAGCATGAGCGCGCACAGGGCATTCTCAGGGCGCACAACGTCGATCGAATATGTATCGGTCCAGTTGAAAAGCTCCTTTGTTATGACGGCGACCGTTTCGCCTGTGGGCAACACGACCGAATAGTCCCAGCCCCAGAAATCGCCCTCGACCTGCCAACCGTTGAAGTCAATATCGAACTTTGGCTTAAAGAATGTAAATCGCTTTGTTATACAGCCGATGTATTCATCTGCACCGGTGAATATCTCAAACTTCGGCTCGAACAGGGTCAGCACCTTTTCGCGCACCGTGCCTACATGGCGGCCGCCTGCGTCCAAAACATGCAGCACATGCCCCCAGCCGAGCTTGCCCTCCACGGTGAACACGCCTCTTCCGCCCTCATCGTAAATATCATAGCTGTCAAACCACGAGAAAAAGCGCTGCTTGAAAAGTAGTTTCATAGTTTTTCTCCCGAAATTCAAAATAGCCTGCCGATCGTGACCGGCAGGCTGAAATGATTATTTTGCTCTGGTGGCAACTTCTTCGCCGAGCTTTGCGATGAAGTCTTCTACCTGCATGCTGCCCTCGTCGCCGCCGGCGCGTGTGCGCACGGAGACAGTGCCGTTTTCGGCTTCCTTATCGCCGACGATTATCATGTAGGGGATCTTCTGAGTCTGAGCCTCACGGATCTTATAGCCGATCTTTTCGTTGCGCAGGTCGGTCTCAACGCGGAAGCCGTGCTCGTCAAGGCGCTTTGCGATCTGCTTTGCATAATCGTCAACGCGATCGGTTATCGGCATGACCTTTACCTGGACGGGAGCCAGCCATGTCGGGAACGCGCCGGCAAAATGCTCGGTGATAACGCCGATGAAGCGCTCGATCGAGCCAAATACGACGCGGTGGATCATGACGGGGCGATGCTTCTCGCCGTCTGCTCCGACATACTCAAGCTCGAATCTCTCGGGCAGCTGCATATCCAGTTGAATGGTGCCGCACTGCCACGTTCTTCCCAGGCTGTCCTCAAGATGGAAGTCAAGCTTCGGTCCGTAGAACGCGCCGTCGCCTTCGTTGACGACATAGCTCTTGCCCATTTCGGTGATGGCTTCCTTGAGGGTGTTCTGCGCAAACTCCCAGTCCTTCTCGTCGCCCATGTGATCGTCCGGCATGGTGCTCAGCTCGATCTCGTAGGGCAGGCCGAATAGCGAATACACCTCGTCAAAGAGCTTGACGACGTTCTTTATCTCGTCCTTCATCTGATCCCAGGTCATGAAGATGTGCGCATCGTCCTGAGTGAAGCATCTTACGCGGAACAGGCCGTGCAGAGCGCCGGACAGCTCATGGCGGTGGACAAGGCCAAGCTCACCCACGCGCAGGGGCAGATCACGGTAGGAATGCGGCTCGGATTTGTAAACGAGCATGCCGCCGGGGCAGTTCATGGGCTTTATCGCATAGTCCTCGCCGTCGATGACGGTGGTGTACATATTCTCTTTATAGTGGAACCAGTGGCCGGAAGTCTCCCAAAGCTGGCGATTGAGGATCATCGGGGTCGAGACCTCAACATAGCCGTACTTCTTGTGAACCTCGCGCCAGTAGTCGATAAGCGTGTTTTTAAGGACCATGCCCTTGGGCAGGAAGAACGGGAAGCCGGGGCCTTCCTCGGTGAGCATGAACAGGCCAAGCTCCTTGCCGAGCTTGCGGTGGTCGCGCTTTTTGGCTTCCTCTATGCGGGCAAGATATGCGTCAAGCTCGTCCTTTTTCATGAAGCAGGTACCGTAAACGCGCTGGAGCATCTTGCGGTTGGAATCGCCGCGCCAGTATGCGCCGGTGCAGGAGGTGAGCTTTATTGCGTTGCCCTTGACTCTTCCGGTCGAATCCAGGTGCGGACCTGCGCACAGATCGGTGAAGTCGCCCTGCTTATAGAAGGAAATGACCGCGTCCTCGGGCAGGTCGTTTATAAGCTCGACCTTGTACGGCTCTTCGCGCTCTTCCATGAATTTTATTGCTTCCTCGCGCGGAAGCTCGAATCTTTCAAGCTTTATCTTTTCCTTGCAGATCTTGCGCATCTCGGCCTCGATCTTTTCGAGGATCTCGGGAGTTATGGCAAAGGGAGCGTCAAAGTCATAGTAAAAGCCGTTTTCGATAGCAGGGCCGATGGCCAGCTTGACCTCGGGATACAGGCGCTTTACCGCCTGGGCGAGGATATGGCTTGTTGTATGGCGATAGGTGTTTTTGAATTCGGGATTTTCAAAAGTGTACTTATTTTCTTCCATGATTTATACTCCTTTATCAAAATCAAAACGCCCCTGACGCATTGCGTCAAGGGCGTAATATTTTTTACGCGGTCCCACCTTGATAGAACTCATCATGCGCTTAACGGGCGCGGCGCGGAAGCACATTTCCTTGCTTCGGCTCGGGAGCGGTCTCCGACGTTTTGTCCGAAAAGGCTTGCAGCCGGCGGCCTTTCTCTCTGGGCAGACAGCGCGTCATCGTTCTCCGTCATCGCTGATTGTTTGATTTTATCACCGTCTTTGAGCGCTGTCAACCTGCAAGCTTAAAGAATTTCGCCTCTTTTTCGCATTGCGCGGCGCTGGAAGGTCTTAACGATCTCAACGATGACCATGCCAAGCATGCCTATGCCAATTGCAATGACGTATTCGACAAACGATACCGGCGTGAATCCAAACGCCTCGGCCAGGAACGGCACCTCGCACACAAGCGTGGTTGCGGCAATGCTTCCCAAAGCCGCCCAGGTGAGAGCCTTGTTCTTAGTGCCCATGGTGAAGATGCAGCCGCGCAGCGAGCGCATATTGAAGCTGTGGCATATCTCGGCCATTGACATTGTAAGGAATGCCATCGTCGTTCCGTCGGCGCTGTCGGTTATCGTCCAGACTCCGGTTTCAATATAATGCCCGACGAAATACGCCGCCAGAACGAGCGCCGAGATGAGAACACCCTGATACGCTATGTCAAAACCCATGCCGCCTGCGAATATTCCGTCCTTTGCCGGACGCGGACGGCGGCGCATGATGTTGCCCTCGGCCTTTTCCATGCCGAGCGCCAGCGCCGGGAAGCAGTCGGTGACGAGGTTTATCCACAGAAGATGCACCGGCTTTAATATCGTAAAGCCCAGTATGGTAGCGACGAAAATGCTTATGACCTCGCTCATGTTCGAGCCGAGCAGGAACTGGATCGCCTTGCGGATGTTATCGTATATTCTACGGCCTTCCTCAACGGCTCCGACGATTGTGGCAAAATTATCATCGGCAAGCACCATATCGGCAACGTTTTTTGTGACGTCGGTGCCGGTTATGCCCATGCCGACGCCGATATCGGCGCTTTTTATAGACGGCGCGTCGTTTACGCCGTCGCCGGTCATGGCGGTGACGTAGCCTGCCTTGCGCCACGCCGAAACGATGCGCGTTTTATGCTCGGGCTGAACACGCGCATAGACGCTTATATTCTGAAATTCGCGCTCGAACTCCTCGTCGTTCATCTGCGAAAGCTGCGCGCCTGTTACGGCTCTGTCGCCCTCGCGCAGGATGCCAAGCTCCTTTGCTATGGCAACTGCCGTGTCAACATGGTCGCCGGTTATCATAATCGCGCGGATGCCGGCGGCCTTGCACTCGTCGATAGCATCCTTAACCTCCGGGCGCACGGGGTCGATCATGCCCGTAAGGCCCACAAAGCAGAGCTGCTGCTCAAGCGTCTCCGGCTCGCAGTCATCAGGCTGCGCACTCCATATGCGCAGAGCGCAGGCCAAAACTCGCAGAGCCTTGTCAGCCATTGCCTTATTATTATCGAGTATCTCACGGCGGTAGTCATCGGTCATGGGAACGGCTTCGCCGTTTTTGAGATAGTGCGTGCATTTTCCGATGATAACATCGGGCGCGCCCTTTGTGTACTGAACAACGCCGTTCGGGGCAAGGTGCAGGGTGCTCATCATTTTTCTGCCGGAGTCAAACGGCGCTTCGCCGCAGCGTGGCAATGATGCTTTAAGCGCGGTTTTATTAAGTCCCAGAGTGTTTGCCCATGCAACCAGCGCAGCCTCCGTAGGCTCGCCGGTCACTTTCCCCTCATCGTCGATCTCGGCATCGCAGCACAGCGCCATTGCCTTGGCAAGCTCCTGCTCGTTTTCGCCGAAGAAATCGACAACGGTCATCCTGTTCTGCGTCAGCGTGCCGGTTTTATCCGAGCAAATGACCTGCGCGCAGCCGAGAGTTTCGACCGCCGTCAGGCGGCGGATTATCGCATTGCGCTTTGACATGTTGGTAACGCCGATGGACAAAACCACCGTAACGACCGCAGCAAGCCCCTCGGGTATGGCAGCGACCGCGAGCGATACCGCTATCATGAAGGAGTTGAGAACGACCTCAAAGCTCATTCCCCCGGCGCGCAGAAGCTGCACGGCAAATATGACGACGCATATGCCGAGAACGAGCCAGGTGAGTATTTTGCTCAGCTGCGTGAGCTTAATCTGCAAGGGCGTCTGCCCGTCGGAAGCCTGCGCAAGAGCGTCTGCTATCTTGCCCATCTCGGTATCCATGCCGGTAGCGCAGACTATCATCGCGCCGCGGCCGTAAACAACGGTAGAGCCCATGTACGCCATATTGCGGCGGTCGCCGAGCGGAACGTCGCCCTCGCCGTCTACGAGATTTATGATGTCGATAAACTTGCTCACCGGCACCGACTCGCCCGTGAGCGCCGCCTCTTCTATCTTGAGGCTTGCGTTTTCGATTATTCTGCCGTCGGCCGGAACGGCGTCGCCGGCTTCAAGCAGCACAACGTCGCCGACCACAAGCTCCTCGCTGTGGATCGTGACTATCTTTCCGTCGCGCAGCACCTTTGACGTTGCCGCCGACATTTCCTGAAGAGCTTCAATGGCCTTTTCCGCCTTGTTTTCCTGATAAACGCCCAGAACGGCGTTAACGACGACGACAAACAGGATGATGATAACATCCGTGAAGCTCTCGCCCTGCGTCACTGCAAGCACTCCGCTTATCGCGGCCGCAGCCAGAAGAATGATTATCATCGGGTCTGCCAGCTGCTTTAAAAGCTGCTTGAGTATCGAGTCTTTTTTTGCCGCAGCAAGCTTATTTTTGCCGTTTTCGGCAAGGCGGCGCTCTGCCTCGGCCTGACTCAGGCCGTTTTCGCCGCTGTCAAGCTGCCGTATCACGAGATCTTTTTCTTCGCAATAATATTTCACTTATGCATCCTCCCTGAGTATGTTTACGTTAACATTTACCTCGAGCACACGTCTTTTATCCGTAGATTCGACCGTTACATGCATGCCGCTGCACTCGAAGCTTTCGCCACTTTCCGGTATGCCGCCGAGCATTTCCGTTACCCAACCGCCGACCGTGTCGGCCTCGCTGTCGATGCTGCACCCGATACTTTCACACATATCCGAAAGCCGTGTGCTTCCGTTTATATCGTAGCTGCCGTCGGAGCGTTCCTTTATATTCTCTATCACTTCGTCGCTTTCGTCCCATATCTCACCCACAAGCTCCTCGAGAATATCCTCAAGCGTGATTATTCCGATCACTCCGCCGTAATCATCAACAACCACTGCCATATGCGCATGCTCGCGCTGCATATCGAGAAGAATGCGGTTTATGTGTGTGCTCGCGTGGACAAAGCGCGGCGGCATCAGGAAATCCTTCATTTCGCACCGTTCGCCCCTGCTTTGGGCGGTAAGATATGTCTTTGCGTAGAGTATTCCTACAATGTCGTCGATATTTTCGCCGTACACGGGAAAGCGAGAATAGCCGCTTTCGGCTATTTTGTTAAGCAGCGCATCGCGAGTATCGTCACGCCGCAAAAACGTAACCTGCGAGCGATGCACCATAACATCCTCGGCAGTGGTATCGTTTAGTGAAAAAACATTTTTTATAAGCTCTTTTTCGCCGCTTTCTATAGAGCCTGCTTCCTCACCCTCATCGAGCATCATTATTATCTCTTCCTCCGACACCTCCTCGGCATTATCCTCGGGGTCTATGCCGCACAGGCGCAGCACACCGTTAGTTGAAACGGTCAGCAGCCAGATTATCGGGCGGAGCGCCGCGGTCATTGCTATCATCAGCCCGCTTACGGCACGCGCAATGCTCTCGGATCGCTTCATTGCAATACGCTTCGGAACAAGCTCGCCGAGCACCAGCGTAAAGTAAGACAAAACAAGGGTTATTATGATGACAGATATCGTATCAAGTGCCGAGGGTGACACTCCGGATACACCGCAATCGTTTATAAGCCAGTTTACGAGCTTATCGGAAAAGTTATCAGCCGCAAACGCCGAGCCAAGGAAGCCTGCAAGCGTTATGCATATCTGAATAGTTGACAGGAACCCCGTAGGTTCAGTCACCATTCTAAGCATTTTAGCCGCTTTCCTGTCTCCGCCCTCGGCCATGCGCCGCACCTTCGTCTCGTTGAGCGAAATAACGGCTATCTCGGTTGCGGCAAACAGTGCGTTGACCGCTATCAGCACAAGCTGAAGCAATAGTTGAGGCAATATTGAGTCCGATTCCATGTTTAAGTTCTCAAGTCCTTTCTATAAATAAATATTAAAAAAGACCTTTACGGCAATTATTCTTGCCGTAAAAGTCTTGCAAATACTGTATCGTACTCGGCACACCGAACCTGACGGTTGAGATGACGACGTGCCGAACGCCGCGTGGCGCACGCTACTCCCTTTTATTGAAATTAAAATATCACAGCAATGCCGCCGCGTCAATATTACACACGAAATTTTACACTTTCTTAATCCAACTTGACAGACGGCAGATTCCACTTATAGATCGTCGCAAACAGGCGCAGCGCAAAAATCACGAGCATTCCGCAGCCGACCGACAAAAGCTGATTTATGTCGAGCACATGCATCACATAGTAAAGTCCGCCGCCGATAAGCGACGCGACCGCGTACACGCGCTTTCGGAGCACCTTAGGCATGGTGTTCGTCATAACGTCGCGCAGCATGCCGCCGCCGACGCCGGTGCACATGCCTACAAACAAAACGAGGATTACATTATCGCTCACCGGCATTGCGGCGTTCATGCCGGATACGGTGAAAACAGCAAGGCCTATCGCGTCAAAGACATTGTTCACTGCGTCAAGCTTGTCCAAATGCAGCTTGTATTTTTCGCTGCGCAGATAAGCGTCTATAAACACCGCAAGCGCCGCAACGACGGATATGAGCAGATACCAGTAGCTAACAAACATCACCGGCGGTATTCTTCCTATGAGCACGTCACGGATAACGCCGCCGCCGAGCGCCGTTGTCACCGCGAGGAACAAAACTCCGAATATATCGGCCTTTTTTTCGATCGCGACCATTGCTCCCGACACTGCAAACGCCGCCGCACCGATGAGTTCGAGAACAAACATTACATCTTCCATCACACGTTGAATCTGAACAGCGTAACATCGCCGTCGTTCATAACATAATCCTTGCCCTCGGAGCGAACAAGGCCTTTTTCCTTGGCTGCCGCCATGCTTCCGCAGGCTTTGAGATCGTCAAATGCTACTATCTCGGCGCGGATAAATCCGCGTTCGAAATCGGTGTGTATCTTGCCGGCGGCCTGGGGCGCCTTTGTTCCGCGGCGTATCGTCCATGCTCTGCACTCATCGCTGCCGCAGGTGAGGAAGGATATCAGGCCAAGCAGCGAATACGAGGTCTTTATCATGCGATCAAGTCCCGACTGGCTCATGTCCAGCTCTTCAAGGAACATTTCGCGCTCATCCGGCTCAAGGGCCGCGATCTCAGCTTCGAGCTTCGCGCAGATAGGCAGGACCTCCGCGCCCTCTTTGGCTGCTATATCGCAGAGCTGCTTGTAATAAACGTTGTTTTCATAATCGGCGATGCCGTCCTCATCCATGTTAGCGGCATAGATGACCGGCTTTATCGTAAGAAGGTCGCTCGTTGCGATAAGCTCCATATCGTCCGGATCACACTCATAGCTGCGCACGCTCTTGCCCTCGTTCAGGTGCTCAAGAAGTCCCTTGAACACCTCGGCCTCGTGCAGATATTTCTTGTCGCCCTTGGCATTTTTGTTTGCCTTCTCGATTCTGCGCTCGACCATTTCCATGTCCGCCATGATGAGCTCAAGGTCAATGATATCAACGTCACGGGCAGGATCCGTTCCGCCCTCGACGTGGATGACATTTTCATCATCGAAGCATCTGACAACGTGAACGATAGCGTCGGTGTTGCGGATGTTCGACAGGAACTTGTTTCCCAGTCCCTCGCCCTTGGACGCGCCCTTGACAAGGCCGGCTATATCCACAAACTCTATGACCGCCGGAGTGTATTTCTTCGGCTCGTATATCGACGCGAGGAAGTCAAGGCGCTCGTCCGGCACGGTGACCATGCCGACGTTCGGCTCGATCGTGCAGAACGGATAGTTCGCGCTCTCCGCCCCGGCGTTTGTGATCGCATTAAACAGTGTTGACTTGCCGACATTCGGCAGCCCGACGATACCTAATTTCATTTGTACTCATTCTCCTTCGATTTTCCTTGATTTTCAAGGGGTTTCAGCGTTTGGTGTCTTGGCTGTTACACCATTTTTACACCATTTCCGCATTTGGCTTTATTGGATTTCATCAGACTACACCATTTTGCTGAAATTGCTTGATGGCATAATCCAGCGATTCGGCAGTCACATGAACATACCGATCCATTGTTGTTTTGATGCTGGCATGACCCAGCAGTTTTTGCAGCACCTTCGGCTGCATACCGCTTTCGATTGCTCTTGTAGCATAGGTATGTCGCAGGGCGTGCATACAAAAGTGTTTGATCCCTGCTTCATCGCAGAGCTTATATAAGTGGGTATCATAGGAACTGTTCTTCGCTGGCTCTCCTGTTCGCCAGTTGATAAAAACAAGATCACGCATGACCATACGAACCGTGCGTAATATAAACCGTTCTTTCTTTGGCAGATACCCTTACCGCATTCTTTGCCTTTTAGGGATTTGCCCATTTCGAGCTCCTTTCCCATGGAGAGAAAAGAGCCCAATATAACATGATAATTATAGCAGATAGGCAGCTTTCTCTCAAGCGGTATTTTATAATTTTGCAATGTTGCTCAAATGACCAGCTTCTGGCTGATGTATGGTGCTCAGCGGCATGTTGGTGGTAACGATCATGGGTTCGCCGAATAGCAGCAGACGATTGACAACATAGAATACCCTCTCCCTGCCGAAGCTGTTGTCCCGTTCTGCGCCCAGGCCATCCAGAATCAGCAGCTCCGGGCGCGTAAGAGATTTCAGATATGCATCCCGGTCCATGCCGAAATTACCCTGCATTCGGTTCACCGCGTCGGACATGCTGAGCATGATGGTGGAGATCTCCCTTTCGATGATAGCGTTGGCAATGCAGCTCGCGGCAAAGGTTTTTCCCGTGCCAACATCCCCAAACAGGAGCAGCCCGATACCATTCTGCCGGAAGCCGTCCCAGTTCTCGGCGTACTGCTTTGCCTTTACAAGCTGAGGAGTCATGGCAGCCGCGGTGTCAAACCGCCAGAGCGCGGTGGGAATATCCCGGAACGCTTCGGCGCGGAGCATCGCCACGTTGTTTCTGTGCCGTTGATGCGGCGACAAATCTGATTGATGTTCGATGCAATGCGGTTCACGGCAGCGGCCAGCTTTTTCAGCAACTCATATGCTCCGCCACGGCTACAGAAACCGGCTGCTGCATCACCGGGTGCGGTGCAATCAGACGATGCGCAATAGTGGCCGGATAGAACACACGAATATCTTTTTCGGAAACGTGCGCCACATAGTCCTTGTCCAGACCGGACTTCTGCGCCACCATTTCAATGATCTCGTGGTCGTAGCACGGCACGTGCAGAGCATCCGCCAAACGCTTGCCCAGCTCCCGTCCTCCGCTGCCGAACTCCCGGCTGATGGTAATGATTTTCATACCGAAATCCTCCTTAAAATAAAATATGCGCCCGGCTATTTTCATAACCGAGCGCACCCGACATCTTCCCCGACCTTGCAGCTGCGGCTGCAGATCCTCCGATGACCGCATATGAAATTGGTGCGATACTCAACATTCAAAAAGTGCTGGATAAGTACAGGCATCTCAGCCTGTTGCCTTATCCAGCCCATCATTTCCAACGAATGATTTGCCCTCCGAGCAAGTTTAGATATTGTATCAATTTGCGCGGCAAATGTCAAGCTTTTTTGAAGACGAAATGCCATAAGTGAGGCATGGAAGAATCAGACGCATACCCTGTTGACACCCTAACGACATTAGTATATAATAATCCTAACGTCATTAGGATTAGAGGCGACTGGATGTTTCACAAGGGACTGAATCAAAAAATCATCGTCGATGCGACAAAGGCGCTGATGGAGCAGGAGGGCTTCCCGGCGTTCTCCATGCGAAAGCTGGCGGAAATGCTGAATGTCAAAACAGCGTCGCTATACGCGCACATCGAGAGTATGGAGGCGCTGTTCACCGAGGTCGGTCTGTCGGCGCTACGGGATCAGTGGGACTGTTTGCTGAGCGCCATTGGCGAGCAGCACGGTGACGCTGCCGTCACAGCGCTGGCGGAAAGCTACCGCCGTTTTGCGTCAGAGCACGCAGAGCTTTATAAAATCATCATGCAGATGCCCACCGGCAACGATGCGGTTTTGAAGGAGGCCGCCGCCATGACCGCTGAGCCGTTCATACGAGTCCTCGCAGATTACCGGCTGTCGGAGGAGCAGAAAATGCACTGGCAACGGGTTTTGCGAGGGCTGATGCACGGCTTTGTCTCCGAGGAACAGGCAGGCTACTTCTCCCACTACCCGGTTTCCGTGGAGGAGAGCTATCAGATTGCCGTCCGATGTATGATCGACGGACTGCACAAAGAAGAAGGCGAATCCAATGGCCGGTGATAGATCCTCGCTTTTTTCCGATGTTCCGGTCCGGAAAGCCGTTCTGACTCTTGCCATTCCTACGGTTATCAGCAACTTATCACCGTGGTGTACAACATGGCGGACACCTTTTTCATCGGGCAGCTCAATGACCCCTTGCAGGTGGCTGCGGCAACCCTCGCCACGCCCTGCTTCATGTTTCTGACAGCGTTTGCAAACCTCTTTGGATTGGGCGGCTCCAGCCTGATTTCTCGCTGCCTCGGCTCGGAGGATACAGAAAAAGCACGCCATACCACTGCATTCTGCATCTGGACGGGCATTGCGGTGGCATTTCTATATGGCATCGCCATTTTGCTGCTGGAGCCGGTTCTGTTCCCCGTTCTGGGTGCGAAAGCCGAGACTTGGGACTATCTCCGGCAGTATGTTTTCTGGACGATTGGGGTTGGTGCCGTTCCCCCGGTGATGAATGCAGAGTTTGCGCACCTGATCCGTTCGGAAGGATATTCCAAGCAGGCAGGGTTCGGCGTGGCGCTGGGCGGCATACTGAACATCGCCCTCAACCCACTGTTCATTTTCGTGTTCCGGCTGAATATCGCCGGTGCGGTCATTGCGACAATGCTGTCCAATGTCATTGCCATACTGTATTTCATCGGCTTCCTGCTGCGTATACGGAAACGCTGAAGCTGTTATCCACGCTGTTTGATGTTTCGATAAATACGCTGCTCGGCTCGCCGCGTAAGCTCATATGCCAGTGCTGTGGTATGCCGCTGGACGATAACTCTACCATAAGCCGCGAGCCCGACGGCGGGTTCAACGAGGAATACTGCAAGTGGTGCTACTCGGACGGGAGCTTCGTCTACACAAGCATAGAGCAGCTCACAGATTTTCTCGTCGGCCACATGTCAAACGAGCAGTGGCCGCCCGAGCAGGCAAGGGCTTATTTTGAAGCTCAGCTTCCGAAACTCGGACACTGGCACGGCAAATGATAAAGGCTCCCCTGTGGGGAGCCTTTATCATTATACGCCGCGTCTGAAAGCCATGAATTCCCAGTGTTTTTTCGTGGCAGAAGTGTTTTTTTCTATTTCAATTCCGCTTCGTTTATGTTAAAATGGAAACGAAAACGAGGTGACCCGCGAATGTCCGAAGACAAGTCCGTTCTCATACAGATAATATTCGAAAATATACCCGACGCAATGTATATTCTTGACACGCACGGCAACACGCTGTGGTATAACAACGCAATACTCGACGTATTCTGCTGCCCCAGCCGCAGCATGTATGAGATGATATATGCTCAGATACCCAAGCTGCTCAGCTCCGAGCAGCTCAATCACACCGATAATGATCTGCTGTATCAGAAAACCGTAAATGAAAACGTAAAAACCGCCGATTGGTGTCAGATAATCGATACTAACGGCAAAAAGCGAATGTATTTCATAGAGCAGTATCCCATTCTTGACGCCGACGGCAAAGTCGCATATGTTGTCGGCCGCACGAGATCGCAGGAGCAGCTTGACGCGGAGTACAGCAAGATCCAGTCCAAGCTGATCAATTACAATGCCCGCTCCTCGCATAATCCAATGAAGCTGCGCACGAGCGGCGGCCCGGATGCAGCCGAACTCATTTACCGCAGCCCCAAAATGGAGGAGATAATACACCAGCTTGACAACATTGCAGATACCCCTGCCACAGTGCTCATTCAGGGCGAAACCGGCATGGGCAAGGAGGTGCTCGCAAAATATCTGCACCTCAAGAGCAATCGCTGTAAGAAGAGCATGGTGTCGATAAACTGTGCCTCGATCCCGGATTCGCTGTTCGAGTCGGAACTGTTCGGATATACGAAAGGCTCATTCACCGGCGCAAAATCCGACGGTAAGCCCGGCCTCGTCGAGTGCGCGGACAAATCATCTTTGTTTTTGGACGAGATCGATTCCCTGCCCCTTGAGCAGCAGGGCAAGCTGCTCAGGCTCATTGAAACGAAGCAAATACAGAAGATCGGCTCGACCGACAGCATTGACGTCGACTTCCGTCTTATCGTTGCGACAAACGCGGATATACATTCGCTTGTTTCCGAGCGCAAGTTCAGGGCCGATCTGTACTACCGCATAAATGTCGTGTCCGTTACGATACCTCCACTGCGTGAACGCCGCGAGGATATCCGCCCGCTGGCGGACTACTTTTTGCAGAAATACTGCTGGAGGTATAACCTCAACCGCAGTTTTTCCGAAGCGGTGTACAAGCAGCTGGAGGACTATTCGTGGCCGGGCAATGTCAGACAGCTCAAAAATCTCATTGAGCGTATAGTATGCACGAGCGATATCTCTGTGCGCGAGATAAAAACCGTGAACCTCTCATCCGAGCCCGCAGCAAAATTCAGAGCTTATCCCGTATCCGACAGACTGGCCAAGTTTTCAAATCTGCACGGAGATGACGGCAGCTTTTCGCTTGACAAATACCTTGCCAGCTGTGAAAAAGAGATACTCACCTCGGCACTGAACACCTTTGGTACGGCTAAGCGCGCGGCAAGCTATCTCGGCATAGACCCGTCAACCATGTCACGAAAGCTGACAAAATACAACATCACAAAAACGCGAAGGTACTTCTCCGCCGGAGAGGCCGACGAATAGTCAATTAAAAGCAAAAAGTCACAGACTTTTTTGCGCGCTGAAAAGGACAGAGCTTATCGTAAACGATAAGCTCTGTCCTTGTTTCTATTCGTATGTATCAGCGCCGGCGCTTCATTCGGTTCAGACAGTCGGTGCCGACAGCCAGGAGGATTATTCCGCCCTTGAGTATGTACTGATAATAATCGTTAACGCCGAGCAGGTTGAGCGCATTGGATATTACGCCGACAAACAGCACGCCCATAACGGTGCGCCACACATTGCCCTCGCCGCCGGAAACGCGCGTTCCGCCGATAACGACAGCCGCTATTGCGTCAAGCTCGTATCCGCTGCCTGAGGCCGGACTTATGTTCATAACACGCGCCGTAAGCACGATGCCCGAAAGAGCAGCAAGCAGGCCGCATATCGCAAAGGCCGATATTGTTATCTGTTTTGTCTTTATGCCGGACAGCCGCGCAGCATCGATATTTCCTCCGACCGCATATGTGCTTCTGCCGTATCGGGTCTTTTTGAGAATGAATTGGAACAGTATGACCGTGAGCAGGAATATCACCGTTATCGTCGGCACGCCTATCACGCTGCCCTTGCCCACTGCGCGCAGCGTTTCGTTTGCTATCGACAGAGAGTAGCCTCCGGTTATCAGCAGGAACGCACCGTTTACGACCTCGCCCATGCCGAGCGTTGCTATCATCGACGGTATTCCTATCCGCGCAACGCAAAAGCCGTTAAGGCTGCCGATCATCGCTCCGACAAGCAGCACGATGATCACGGCGGGGAGCAGCGGCACCCCGTATTCACCGTTGAGCTTGATAAGCAGCGCTCCGCAGAAGCCGCATATGTAGCCGACCGAGATATCAAAGTTTCCCGAGATAATGACGAGCGTCATACCGACAGACAGTATGCCGATAACAGAATACTGCCGCAGTATGTTCATTATATTGCGCAGCTGGAGGAACTTCGGAGTTATGATGCTCACCACAACGCACAGCAAAATGAACGCAACCACCACGCCGTATTTATGCATGCCGTTTTTTATGCGCATTTTCCAGTCTGTTTCATGCTTTGTCATTTTGCCTCTCCTTTCTGCGCTTCCCTGCTTCTGAGGATGATATCCAGCACATCCGCTTCGCCGACATTTTTGTTGTCCATTTCCCTGACTACGCGGCCGTTATCGATGATGAGCAGCTTATCGCTCACGCGGAACACCTCTTCAAGATCCGAGGAAATGAAGATAATGCCTATGCCCTTTTCCGTGAGCCTGTCAATAGCTTTGAAAACATCTTCCTTCGCGCTTATGTCGATGCCCTTTGTCGGCTCATCAAGGATTAGCACCCTGAGCTTTTCGAGCATCCACTTTGCAAGCACGACCTTTTGCTGATTACCGCCGCTGAGCGTTTCGACGGGATCAATTACACTGCCGAGCTTTATGGAAAGCTCCTGCTTTGAATTTTCGGCATATTCAATCTCCGTTTTTCGCCTCAAAAGCCTGCCTCCGAACAGTTCCCTGAGCTTTGCGATGGTCATGTTCTGATAAATAGGCATGTTGAGCACAAGACCCTCATGCTTCCGGTCCTCGGCAACGAATCCTATGCCGTTTTTTACGGCGTCAGACGGATGCTTTATCCTGACTTCTCTGCCGTCTATCGCTATGCTTCCGCCGCTTTTTCTGTCCGCTCCGAATATCAGCCGCACGAGCTCTGTGCGCCCGCTGCCCACAAGTCCGGCAAGGCCGACTACCTCGCCCGGGCGCACAGAAAAGCTCACGTCGTCAACGGTTCCTTTGCGTGACAGGCCGCACACCTCAAGAACGCTGTCGGCACTCGTGCGGCATCGGCTCTGCTTCCGTGCGCCGATGCTGACCTCGTTGCCGGACATATATCGGCAAACAGAGCCGAAATCCAGCTCGCTTACCTTCCACGTTCCGACGATCTCGCCGTTTCGCAGGATCGTTGCGCGGTCGCACAGTCTGAACACTTCCGAAAGGATGTGCGATATGTAGATTATTGTAGTGCCGTCGTCGCGGAGCCTTTCGATTATCTCAAAAAGCTTCGCTTTTTCATTGTTTGTCAGCGATGTCGTCGGCTCGTCCATTATTATGATCCGCGCGTCAACGCTCAGCGCTTTCATTATCTCTATCATCTGCATCTGCGCCGCAGTGAGGTTTTCAACCTGCTCATCGGCCGATATGTCAAATCCAAAGTCGCGGCAAATTTTTTCGTACTCGGCGCGCATGGTCTTTTCATCGAGCAGACCGCCCTTTACGGATTCGCGCCCGAGAAATACGTTCTGCATAGCCGTAAGCGTCGGCACGAGGCAAAATTCCTGTGGCACAAGCGATATGCCGTGCTGCTGAGCTTCACGCGGATCGGCAAAAGCAATGCTTTCTCCGTCAAGCGTGATACTTCCGGAGCTTGAGCTGTGGATACCGCTTATTATTTTTATCAAAGTCGATTTTCCTGCGCCGTTTGAACCGAGCAGCGCATGCACCTCGCCTTTTTCAAGAGAAAAATCAACATGGTGCAGCACCTCAACGCCTGAGAAGCTCTTGCAGATATCCTGCATTACGAAAAACTTATCCATCGTGTTGCCTTTCCAAAGAATTTTGCCCCGAGCACTGGCGAGCTTACCACTCGCCTTTGAACTTATCTATGTTTTCCTTTGTTACTTCGACCTGCTGCATCTCAACATAGGTATCATACTTCTCGCCGTTGAGATACTTTGACGCAGTTTCGACGCAAAGATAGCCCTCGTCATAAGCCGACAGGAATGTGGTTCCGTCTATGAGGCCTTCCCGCATTGCTTCAAGACCCTGGATGCTGCCGCCGACGCCGACTATTTTGATCTGATCCTTTTTGCCGTATTCGCTGACGACCTGGCCTACACCTGCCGCCATCGTGTCATCCTGGCAAAGGAACATGTCAACGTCCATATTGCTTTGCAGAACGTCCTCGGCTATCTGCATTGCCTTATCCTTGTCCCAGTCTGCGGCCTTGGTGTAGATCACATTCACATTGTCGGCAGCATCGAGAACATTCATCATGCCCTCGCGGCGGTGGATCTGGCAGAACGTGCCCGACTTGCCTTCGATCATGACGACGTTGCCGCCCTCTGAGCCGAGCAGGCGCAGCGCGATCTCGCCGGCAAGGCCGCCGGTTTTCGTTTCGTTTTCGCCGACCCATGACACGGAGCCTTCATATGTGACCCCTGTTTTGTCGCCGACGCCGTTGCCTATGGTCATTATAGGAACGTTGTTTTCATTGCAGTATTCTATGCTGGATATAATGGCCATGGAGTCAACTCCGTTTACCATGATGAGGTCATACTCACCGGAGGTGCAGGCATCTTCGATCTGCGCCGCCTGCGTAGTTGTATCCCAGCCGGATTCAAAATGCACAAGCTCTATGCCGTAATCCTCTGCCGCTTTGTCCGCGCCCTTATTCATAGGGGCAAAATATGCCGATGGGCCTGGCATGATATAAGCGACCTTAAATTTCTTTTCATCGTCACCGCTGCCGTTATCCGTGCATGCGGCAAGGGTGAACAGGCACGCGGCCGCCAAAGCAAGTGCTATGATCTTTTTAAACTTCTGGCTCATAGTTTACTCCTTCCACGTTGCTGTTCCTTATGTTTCCCTCCGTACCGCGCCTCCTGGGCGCGGCCGGCGGGGCTTATGTATATCGGTTTTATTATGCTGCGTACTTCTTGCGCATCATGATGGCGCAGAATGCTTCTGCCGCGAGGGTGAAGATGGTGACAAACATGCCTGCGTAGGGGCTTACGTTCTGCATGAGAACGCCGTCGAGGATCTGCACGCCTGCTGCAACAAGGTTTGCAAAGAGGATGGTGGTGCCCATCATCTGAGTGCTGAACTGGGGCTTTACGATCTCAACCGGGACGAGCCACATTGCGCCGCCCGCCATGGACATGATGAAGTATGCCGCAAAGCAGATGATAGTAAGCACGGGAATGGATGCGCCGGTGGATACTGCGCCGGTGAATATCGCGTAAAGGATAGCTGCGCCGCCGAGTGCAATGCAGGTGATGTCTGTGCGGCGGCCCTTGAACACGCGGTCGGAGATGACACCGCCGAGCGGGCTCGAGATATGGGCTATGAATGTGAGCGACTGGATAGCGGTGCTTTCAGCCAGCGTGAAGCCCATACGGGATAGGAACAGGGGGAAGACCATATTAAATCCCCAGAACGAAGAGCAGTAGAAAATGCCGAGTGCAAACGTCCAGCGGCATGCCGGATTACGCCACATCTCCTTGTAGGAACCTGCGCGCTTGAACAGCTCCTTTGCAGCTGCCTTCTCTTCCTTCTCGGAAGAAACTTCTGCGGTATCGCTGCTCTCGATAGCGTCGTCGATAATGGAAACGCCGTACTTGGTCTCAAGATCCTTGTACAGGAATGCGATGAGGAGGAATACAACGCCGCAGCCGACGAGCATCATGAGGCCGGCGCTCTGGTACCACTGGAAGCCCGCGTTGGTCATGGAGAATACATAGGTGGTAACGCCGGACAGTGCTATTCCGAAGAACATCGACTGAAGGCCATTTGCAAACGCGCGCTGGCGCTTGGGCCACCACACAGCCTGAACGGTCATGTTTACGGTCTGGACAACGCCGATACCGATGCCCTGAATGACGCGGATAAGGCAGATAAATGCAAAGCTCGTAGGTCCGAGCAGGTACAGAACGCCCGAGAACATCTCAAGGCCGAGGCCGACGAGGGTTGCGCGTTTGTTGCCTATCTTCATGGCCAGAGGGCCGACGAGGAAGGACGTGATAGCCAGTGCGATGGTCGCGGAGGTGGACATGATCGAGAGCTTTGCCTCGCCTATGCCGGTTGCGTCCATGAGCTGGGTGCCCATAGAGGCGATACACTGCGTACCTGCGTGCAGGAGGATGTACGCAAGCAGGTACATCACGAACACCAGGTATCGGTACGGAGGTGCTTTTTTGAGCTTTACAATGCTTGTTTCAGAATTCATTTTTCTTCTCCTAATTTAAATTTTTTCGGAACAGCTTTATATTTGGGGTCAATCGAACAAAACTACGGGCTTTATAACCCTTCCCGTTTCGCTGTCGTCCATTGCCTGCTGGAGATGCTCGAAGGGATAAAAGGTTATAAGCTTGTCGAACGGGAACATGCCGCGCCTGTAAAGGTCGAGCATGACGGGGATTATTATCTCATTTGCAACATTGCCCATGCGCCCGAAGGTTATCGTGTGCGCATCATTGCAGTCGTTTGTATAGCTGTCGAAGGATATGCTGCCGACTACCGCACATTCGGCACACTGACCGCCGCCGCGCATCTGCCGCATCGAAGCCTTGATAACGGACTCGACTCCCGTTGTCTCGACGAGAAAATGGGTTCCCTTGCCGTCGGCCGCCGCTCTTATGGCGGCATACATTTCGCCTTCACTCATGCCGTCGGAGTTTATGATCACGTCGGCTCCGGTCTCCTTGGCCATATCGAGGCGCGACTGGTTTATATCCAGAACTATGGTCTTTGCGCCCATTGCGCGCGCCATCCACATAGCTCCCAAACCTACGGGGCCGACTCCCGTAACGCAAACCCAGTCCGCAGGACGTGGCTTCAGGAGGTTGTAAACATAGCCGGCACCGGTGCGAAGTCCGCAGCTGAGCGGCCCTGCATATTTGAGGTCTATATCATCATCGATCTTGGTCACCGTGTTCTCATGAACGACGATCATCTCCGCAAAAGATGACTGCTGGAAGAGCGTGTGCACAGGCTTCCCGCGGCGGGAGAATGGCGTTGTACCGTAATAGTCCAGCCCGCTCAGATGCAAACTGCCGTCCGTGCCGGGTTCGCAGTACCACGGCTCGCCGCGCATACACTCATCGCACACTCCGCAGTAGGGGTTTGAGATTATAACATGGTCACCTTCCGCGACCTTCGTTACGCCCGGGCCTATGCTCTCAACTATTCCGGCGCCCTCATGGCCGAGGACTATGGGAGTGTTGAGCTTCATATTGAATTCGTTTTTGGCGTGAGCAATATCGGTGTGACACACGCCGCTTCCGACCATTTTTATCCTTACCTCTTTGGCACGAGGTTCAATGAGATCAAGAAGCTGAAACCTCATCTGGGATTTCTGCTCTTCAAGAACGGATGCTTTTATCTGCATAAACGATCTCTCTCCTTTTCAGATTCGTATTTATTCCGAACGCCGCAGGCGTCCGTTTTAATTCGTCAATTAATAAACAAGCAAAAATCGTGCCAAGTCGTTTTTCATTTTACAAAACCGTGCCGTGCAAAGCATTTGCCTGCGCAAAACGCTGAATTCGTGGCTTTTTTCACGATTCAGGAGAAAAATAATAATGCCTCATCTAAATCGATCACCTCGGCATATTGCAGGGCTGCAATTGCATTTTTGCAACTTTGTTTGTTAATTTGCAATCATTCTTCGCCATAAAGCCGCATAAACTCTTGAATTTTGCCGTTTTGCGACTTGGCACGATATTTGCTTTATTAATTTACAGGGACCCGCAATAACGGAAACCGAAATTATAAAAAGGAGATTCATGAAAATGGTCAAAAAAACTATAACCCTCAACAACGGCGTTGAAATGCCCATGATAGGCTTCGGCACTTATCAGATAACTGATCCGGAGGTCTGCGCGGAAACCGTCTGCAACGCCATCAATGTCGGCTATCACCTCATTGACGCCGCCCCGGCTTACGGCAACGAGCTGTATGTCGGAGAGGGCATCAAGCGCAGCGGTATCAAGCGCGAGGATCTTTTTGTTACCTCTAAGGTCTGGTTTACTCAGTTTGAACCCGAGCAGGTCAGAAAGTCCGTTATGACCTCTCTTGAACGTCTGGGCCTCGATTATCTCGACCTTGTTCTGCTGCACTGGCCGTTCGGCAATGTTTACGGCGCATGGCGCACGCTTGAGGAACTGTACGCCGAGGGAAAGATCCGCGCTATAGGCGTTTCAAACTTCGCCGCGAGCCAGCTGGTCGACCTCATCACTTATAATAAGGTCGTCCCCGCCGTCAACCAGATCGAGACCAATCTGCTTTGCCAGCAGTTCGATCTTCGCAAATGGATGGATAAATACGGAGTTGCGCACCAGGCATACGCACCCTTCGGGCAGGGCATTGCAAACGAGATGTTCAGCGATCCGAGAGTTATCGAGGTCGCCGAAAAGTACGGCAAGTCCACCCGTCAGGTCGCTCTGCGCTACATGCTCCAGCGCGGGATCGGCGTTGTTCCGAAATCTAACCACGTTGAGCGCATGAAAGCGAACCTCGATATCTTCGACTTTGAGCTGAGCGATGAGGATATGGAAAAGCTCCATTCCATGGACAGAGGTCAGAACCTCATATTCCATTCGCAGGCTCCCGAAACCGTTGAGATCGCAACGACCTGGCCGTACTACGACTGATTTTTTCAGGAAAGGGAGTCGAGAAATTCGTCTCCCTTTCCTTTGAACATTTAAAGGGAACGGGCTATCTCATAGGCACTCCATACCGCACCCATGACATTACCTATGCCGTTTGCATGCTTGACCTCGTATACCTCCATGCCCTCGCCGATAAGATCCTTGGCCATAGAGGGGTTGGGCCTGAAGCCGATAGCCACGACAACGGAGTCCGCCGCAAGAGTACTGCTCTTTGTCTCGTCGTCTGCCGCGACTATGTGCGCGCCCTCGTCGTCGATCGACGCAAGCTTGCTGCTCGTGTAGATATCGACCTTGTATTTTTCAAGGGCTTTTTTCATATACATGGCATTCATCCACGGCGCTCCGCCACCTGCGGAGATGATATCCGGCAAAGCCTCGACTATGGAGACCTTCTTGCCCTTCATGGCGTAGTCGAGCGCTATCTCACAGCCGACCATGCCGCCACCGACGATGACGACCGTGTCGCCCACTTCACGCTTGCCAAGCAGAGCATCGGTGCAGCAGACGGATTTGGGATGATCTATGCCGGGGATCGACTTGGGCATGAGCGCCGTTCCGCCGACAGCAAGTATGACGGCGTCGGGATGCTTTTCTTTTATAAACTCCGGAGTTACATCGCAGTTAAAGTGCACCGGGATCTCGAGCTCATCTATCTGCCTGTGGTACCACTCATTCAGGCGGCGTATATCCTGCTTGAAGTCGTGCATACCGGCAGCTATCTGGTTGCCGCTGAGGACTGCGTCACGCTCGTACAGCTCAACATCGTGGCCGCGCTCTTTTGCAACGCGTGCAGCTTCCATGCCGCCTACGCCGCCGCCGACGACCATGACCTTTTTCGGCTCCATGGTCTTTGCCATGCTGTACTCAAGCTCGTGCATAGCCGAGGGATTTACCGCACAGCCGGCAGCGCAGCCAACACTATAAAGTCTGCCGACGCAGGCTTCGTTGCATGAGATACAAGGGCGAATTTCCTTGGGCTTACCCATCTCGAGCTTCTTGGGATAATGAGGATCGGCCAGCGACTGACGCGCCATAACGACGCAGTCTGCCATGCCCTCGGCTATCGCCTTTTCAGACTGATAGGGATCGTTCATTCTGCCGGCAACAAGAATAGGGATGTTAACATGCTTCTTGACCTCGGTCGAGAACGGAAGCACAAAGCCCTTGTTGACATACATCGGAGCGCATGCATAGAACATGGATTCATAGTTGCCGACGTTGCAGGTTATACCGTCATACCCGTAGCTTTCGAGAAGCTTTGCTATCTCGATGGATTCTTCAAGGGTTCTGCCCTTTTCATCCTCGCCGTCAAGACTGCCCTGACCGTAGCCGAGGCCGGTCATGAAGCTCTTGAGTCCCATTTTCATGATAACGGGGTAATCCGAGCCACACTCTGCCTTGATGCCGTCGAGGATCTCGCGGCTTGCGCGCAGACGGTTTTCAAGACATCCGCCGTACTCGTCGGTACGGTGGTTTGTGATGCTCATCGCGAACTGGTCGAGCAGATAGCCCCAGTGCATAGCATGTACTTCGATGCCGTCAAAGCCGCCCTTCTTGGCGTTTACGGCAGCCTTTATGAACTGGTCGATCTTGCGCTTTATTTCATCTTTCGTGTAAGCGCCGGTCTTTACGCTGGGATCCCAGAACGACGCAACTTCGGAAACCGACTTAAGTCCGACTCCGTTTCGGCCGTTGCCCATCGCTATCTGCGCGAGCATTTTGCAGTCGTAAGCGTGAACGCGGTCGGTCATTGCTCGGGCAGAGCATATCCATGTGTAGGGGTTTGCATTGGGGCTGAAGTCGGAAATTATATTGTAGGGGTCGATCTCGGTATCACAGAGCATGGTACCCGTGCTTATAAGGCCGAAGCCGCCTTTTGCGCGCTCTACATAATAATTTATGGCGCTGTTCGTGAACTCGCCGCGTGCACCGGCCTCATACAGATACATGGCCGAAACGGCAAATCTGTTCTTAACAGTGAGCTTACCGATATTAAACGGTGTAAAAAGATGTTCAAATTCTCTTGACATTTGTTTTCTCCTAATATTCTTTGCCGATCAATCAACGAAAGGAAGATCTGATAATGACATATTCAATAAGTGAAGTTTCTAAAATAGTCGGTATCCCGCAGACCACTATACGATTCTGGGATAAGAAGGGTCTTCTGCCCTTCGGTGTCCGCAGCGGCCCCGGCTACCGCATTTTCGACCACCTTGATATAAACTGGCTGAACTTTCTCAACTATCTCAAGGAAGCGGGCATGAGCATCGAAGATATGCAGCGGTATATACGCTATTACATCCAGGGCGACTCCACCCTGCGTGAACGCCGCGAGATAGTCTATGAAAGCCTGCGCAGAATAAACAAGCAGATAGATGCTCTCAAGGCCGCACAGTCGTTCATGGAATTCAAATGCTGGGTCTATGACGCAGCGATAGATATCGGGTCATTAGATGACGTTGTTAACATCCCCCGTGATCAGATGCCGCCTGTAGTGCAGGAAACCCTGCAGCGCATCGGCGGATTTCACCCGACCTATGTCAGCGAGCTGGAAGCGCGCGAAGCGAATGCAGCCGCCGGCAAATAAACTTGGAACTCTCCGCTCCCGGAGCCGCTTATACGGCACCGGGAGCTTTTTTGGAGAGCCCGACATAAAGAAGGAAGGGGGAGGAGAATTAAAGCGAATCTTTGTAGATCTGTACAATGTCTTCCTTGTACAGCTTGCGGTTTGCGCCGATGAAGTCGGTGCAGAAGGCCGTTGCGGCGCGCTCTGCCATGAAGTCTATCTCTTCATCGGTCGGATACAGTCCCGCGTCGGAGAACTTAACGGGCAGACCGAGCCACTTGAGCCAATCGGTCAGACGGTCGATTCCCTCGACAGCGGTCTCGAGAGGATCTTCCTTGGGCTCAACATCCCATACCTTCTCCGCCCAGCGGGCAAAGCGCGCAGGATTGTACTTGTAAATGTATCTGAGCCACTGAGGATAAATGATGCTCAGGGTCGAGCCATGGATGGTGTCATAAAGTCCTCCGATTGGATGAGCTATCTGGTGGGAGGCCTTCTCGTGGTTCAAGCCCCAGTTTATCGAATCGTCACAGCCCATACTCGCAACTGCCATAAGTTCGGTGCGGTCTGCGAGATTATCGCGCTCCGGGTCAAGAATGATGTGCGAAAGCTCGGCCTGAAGATAATGCAGTGTGGTCTCGAGCAGATTATCAAAGATACCGAAGTGTGCGTCATCGGTGAGGTAATTATCCGTGAAGTGCGACATTATATCGCCGATACCGTTTGTCAGCAGATGACGCGGAAGCGTCATGGTGTACTGCGGATCCATGAAGCAGAAGCGCGGGAACAAACGCTCGTCCCACTCCCAAAACTTCTCGTGCGTCTCCTCATTGAGGATGACAGATGAGGAACCGGCTTCGGCGCCGGTCGCGGGGTAAACAACAACACCGGAAACAGGTGTAAGAACAACGCCGGGCGCAAGGGTGTCCGCCTTTTTCCATAGATTCCACAGGTCTCCCTCGTAGGACATACCGAGGCTTATCGCCTTCGCGGAATCGACAGCCGAGCCGCCGCCGACGGAGAGGATGTAGTCAACGCCGTTGTCCTTTGCAAACTGCGCACCCTCGAGCGCTTTGCTAAGTCTGGGGTTTGGCTTCACGCCGGGAAAATCAACGTATTCAAGGCCTGAGTCTGAAAGGCTCTTCTTCACTCTGTCGAGCAGGCCATGGAAGAGATAGTCGCCGCCGCCATAGTGGATGAGCACCTTATGTGCGCCGTCCTCTTTGAGCTTCGGGCCGACCTTGTCAAGCGCATCCGAGCCGATAACACGTCTTGTCGGGGAAAGATATTCGCAATTATGGATCATTTTCTTAGCCTCCTGAAATTTAATTTGCTTTTGTTACCTTCGATTGACAAGAGCACATACGGTTCTGGCAGGCTCAAATGTGCCCATGCTGCGTTGAAGCCTTTGCGAATACGCCGGTATGCGCTGCGGACTTCGTCTTGCTCGGACACATTTGAGCTCTGTCAAAACTGCGAAGCACCTGTCAGCAGGCAATTTTCGGTGATTTTCGGTTTTCTTCGATGCAGGTGGGCTGACGCCCACCAAAGAGAAAAAGTCGGAAAGCGCCGAAAAGGGACGCTGTCAGGCGTGTGTTCTCTTGTCAATCGAAGGTAGCTAAACCATAAACCTTCGACCAAAGTTGAAAGCAATACCCTAATTTAAAAATTATCAATTTTCATCAACATAGACAAATTGAGCCCAAATTTTTGTGAAAATCGCAACAAACCCAGCATAAAAAATGCTCTGCCGCACGGCAGAGTCTGAAACCGGGCGTATCCATTGAAATGAACAAAGCCCTTGTCAAAAGACAAAGGCTTTATTATGGAAAGAACTGTGGCTTTAATAGAAACCCTTTAAGGGGGTGGACAATTTCGGTTCAGAGGGGGGTGTAGTTCTTGATTTAAGGTAGTGCAGTATTATCTTGGAGCACATTTCCGTCTTGAAACATTGTATCAATCTGAAATTTATGTTTCTACATCAAATACGGTTTTCCGTTTCCAAATTCAAAATGTCCGCCATTGTTTGCTCCAATTTCAAAATGGAGCTTTGCGATCCCGAGATCGGTCAGATCGGCTCTGTAATCATTTGGAACAGTCGCAGTTAAAATACCTTCGCTGTATGCAAAAAGCGGTTTCTGCTTATTCATCGCGCTTGGTGCGGCAATTACTGCCTCCATGCCACTTTTGATCCAGTCCGGCATCGGCTCATCGGATGTGATACGCGCCTCCGTCGGCTTTCTGTTGCGGTGGTTGACCTGCATCATCAGTCTGTCCTTCAGTCCGGGCTTTCCGATATTCCCAATGAGAATCACATCCGGAATTGCTTCTCCTTCCGCGTGTGCGAAGGCGTCCCGGTCAAAAGTCCCGCCTACCCAGCAAGTGCCTAAGCCCATATCCACAATATCCAGCAGCAGACTTTCGCCATAGTAGCCGATCTTTTCACGGAAATCGGCCATATCCGCTTTACCTTTCATAAGCAGCATCGCCTGCACTTTGCTGAATATGCCATAGGTCGTTCTTACATTGGAAAAGGCGATACTGCCATCCTCTACAAATTCAATGCTTAGCCCGGATTTTTCATTAGCGGCAGCAACCATCTTTTGTATTGTTTCCACTTGGCTTGCGCCCAGTTGTTCGCCCGTAAAATTACGGCGCGAAACTCTTTTTTCAATCGCTTCTCGCATAGATCATTACCTCTTTATTTGATTTTGCATTACACAAGTAGTATGAGAAATTCATATTTCACTTCTGTCTGGAAGCTGAGTAATGATTTTTGCCAATCTCCCCACAAGCGACGCAAGTAGACCGATTTGATTTTCGTCAGGGTCAAGATAATAGTAGACAAAGGTTCCCTCTTTGCGCGATTTCACAAGTCCTGCATCTTTCAGTATCTGCATATGATGCGATACCGCAGGGCGGGAAAGATGCGTCATCCTGGTAAGTGCCGTTACACGGGCACCTTCTATCGGGCAGCTCAGCATTACGCACAGCAATTGCTGCCGATTCTCATCTCCGACTGCTGTGAGTAATTTCTGACAGCTTTTGAACTCTGCTTCTAATTTTTCGCCTCTTCACACAAAGGCAGCACGGCAGGCTCTTTCATAGAAACGCCCTCCTTTCTATCTGTTTAATCGCTTAAACATAGATATTATATCAGAATAAAAAGCCAAAGTGTTCATATGTCTAAAAAATCGAGATGTATTTTTTCATGAATATGAAATCATAGTATTTTTGAGATAAACTGATATTAAAAAGTCCACCGTAATTCTATCAAAATTACGGTGGACTTTTGGCGGAGAAGGAGGGATTTGAACCCTCGAACACCTTATGGGTGTTACACGATTTCCAATCGTGCGCGCTCGGCCGGACTACGCGACTTCTCCGAGTACAAAACAATATTCAAATGTTCAGCTTGTGTATTATAATTCACTTTTCCGCTAAAGTCAAGACTTTTCTTTGAATATATCATGCCGCGGCGGCAACAATAGATTTCAGGAGGGATGGCTTATGAAGGCAATTATCATGGCAGGCGGCGAAGGGCGGCGGCTCAAGCCCATAACCGGCGACATGCCGAAGCCGCTTGTGCCGCTGTGCGGCAGGCCGGTGATGGAGCACATCATTCTGCTGCTGCGCAGGCACGGCATAACAGATATCTGCGCAGCGCTCAAATACCGCCCGGATGATATTAAAAACTACTTCGGCAGCGGAGAAAAGCTCGGCGTGCGCCTTGAATACCGTATTGAGCAAACCGCGCTCGGCACGGCAGGCGGCGTAAAAAACTGCGCCGATTTCTACGGCAGCGAGGATTTCCTCGTCATATCCGGCGACGCCGCGTGCGACATCGACCTGTCAAAGCTCATTGCCGAGCACAAAAGGCGCTCCCCTGCCGCGACGATAGCTCTGTGCCCAGAGCCGGAGCCGCTGCGCTACGGCCTTGCGCTGTGCGACCGCGAGGGCTTCATCCGCTCGTTCATTGAAAAGCCCGACTGGCGGCACGTTGTGACAAACCTTGTCAACACCGGCATATACATCATCTCTCCGCGCGCAATGGAGCTTGTTCCGAAGAATACCGAATTTGACTTTGCAAAGAATCTGTTTCCGAGGCTTTTGGACAAGGGAGAGAAGCTTCTGGGCGTTCCGTGCGACGGCTACTGGTGCGACATCGGCACGCCGAAGAGCTACTACGAATGCTGCGCCGACGCTCTGTCCGGTAAGCTGAACATTGAGCTTGCCGGCGGCTTTGAGGCCGACGTGGCCGGCGAGTGCTCGGATCCCGAGTGCGAGTGCATGGAGCACGCCGACTGCGGCTGCACCGACCGTGCGCGGCTTATGGACAGGATAAGCTCGGCATTTCTGGAGCTGGGCGCAGACTACTCGGACGGCTTCCGCCTCAAGGGCGACGGCTACGAGCTGCGCATATCTCCGCTTTCTGGCTGTAAAAAGCTGCGCATAGCGGCAAACGCCAAGGACACCGAGACCGCGCACGAGCTTGCCGAGGCCGCCTGCCTGCTCGCCGGCGAGCTTGAAAAGCGGCTTGATTAATCGGTGCCGCTAATATATAATATCCGTCAGAAGATACTCTGACGGAGGTTTTACATATGGACATTGAAAAGACGATCAAAAATCTCAAGGCGCGCCATTTTTCGGTGCAGCATTTTGCAAGCGGCGAGGAGGCCTGCAAGTACCTTCTCGGCGAGATAAAGGACACGAGCGTCGGCATAGGCGGCTCAAAGACGGTCGATCAGCTCGGCCTGTACGACAAGCTTGTCGCCAACGGCAACGAGGTCTTCTGGCACTGGCGCGAGCCGGGGCTTGAGACACTGGATAAGGAAAACGCCGCAAAGGTGTTCATCTCAAGTGCGAACGCCATCGCCGAAACCGGCGAGATCATAAACATCGACGGACGCGGCAACCGTCTTGCCGGTCAGGTCTACGGCCGCAAGACCGTTTATATCGTTGCCGGAACGAACAAGATCTGCCCCGACTTCGAGTCGGCGGTTTTCCGTGCACGCAACACCGCCGCCGTGCAGAACTGCAAGCGTTTTCCTGCGAAAACGCCCTGCAAGATCGACGATAAGTGCCACGACTGCCGCTCGCCGGAGCGTGTGTGCAACGCGATGCTCGTCCTGTGGGGGCCGATGATGGACATGGACAAGGTCGAGATCGTACTCATTGACGAAGAATTGGGGATGTAACGCATGTACATTGACTGGACGTATATAGTCCTTGTTCTTCCTGCAATGCTGTTTGCAATGTGGGCAAGCTCAAGGGTCAACTCGACATTCAAAAAATATAAGAACACACGCAACTCGCGCGGTCTTACAGGCGCGCAGGCGGCGCGCTGGGTACTCGACCGTAACGGGCTGAGCAATGTCCCCATCGAGCACATTTCCGGCTCGCTGACCGATCACTACGATCCCTCGGCCAACGTCGTGCGCCTGTCGGATGACGTTTACGGCAGCACCTCGACTGTCGCCATAGGCGTTGCCTGCCACGAGGTCGGCCACGCGATACAGCACGCGACAAACTACGCGCCCGTCAAGATCCGCACGGCGATAGTGCCGATAACGAACCTCGGCGCAAAGCTGTCGGTTCCGCTTATCATACTCGGTCTTATCCTCTCGTCCTTCGGCGAGGTGTTTGTTACGATCGCGTATATAGGCTGTGCGCTGTACGGTCTTGTGACAATATTCCAGCTCGTCACCCTGCCGACGGAGTTTAACGCTTCGTCAAGAGCACTCAAAACCATTGAGGAGACAAATCTTTTGCAGGGCGAGGAGTTCAGGCAGGCAAAGCAGGTGCTCTCGGCCGCGGCAATGACCTATGTTGCCGCCCTTGCCGTGTCGCTTGCGCAGCTCATGAGATTTCTTATTATTGTAGGCGGAAGGAGAAGTGACTGATGATCATCCGGAATGAAGAACACAAACGCGAAACCGTTGAAGGTCTGCTCGGAGGCAGCGGAAAAGCCTATTTTAAGCGCATAATCGAAGCTCCCGAAGGGCTTTACAACAAGGGCAGGGTATTTTCCTTTATAACACTCGACCCCGGTGCCGAGTGCGGCTGGCACGTCCACAAGGGCGACGGCGAGTATTACTGCATCCTCGAGGGCGAGGGTGAATACAGCGACAACGGAAACCTCGTTACGCTTCACGCCGGCGACACGGCATTCTGCCCCGACGGCGAGGGTCATTCCCTGAAAAACACCGGCAGCGAGCCGTTAGTATACCTCGCACTTGTTATCTATAAGTAAAAAAAGAAGCTGCCTCGGACGGCGTTTTACGCATTGTCCGGGGCAGTTATTATTATGCCTGCTGCTCGCGCCATGCGCGGTAGCGGTCAAGCTCCTTGTCGATGCAAAGCTGCATGACAAGGTTTATTATAAGCGCATCGTCCACGAAGCCTAAAAGCGGAATGTTATCCGGAACAAGGTCGAGCGGACTTACAAGATACGCAACTATCGCAGCTGTTCCGGCCATTACGACCGCCGGAACCTTTTTATATTCGCCGTGATAGTAATCGTGCAGCATTGATATAAGATCCTGCACATCGCCGATGGTGTCGCCGATAAGTGGAATATGTGAAAGCGGTCTGAGCTTCACGCTCGCGTTGTCGAGAAAATCAAGCAGCACTCCCGTGCCCTTTGCAACAGCTCTCGCGCCGGTCGCGACGGCTTGTGCGCCGGTTTTGATTGAAAATGACATAGTTCTGCCCTCCTATAGTGATAATAATATCACACAGCGCCGATTTTTCAAGCAAAAGCGACGGCATATAGCACAAATTTCGCATACACACGCTTTGCGGTATTTGGACAAAAGACGCAAATCATAAAAATAGCTGGATTTTACACAGCTTTTACGTTATAGTTATATTGCGATATTATCGATCACAGGAGATATGCTATTTTGGGGATTTCAAATGTGCTTGAGCTTTTAGGCGGCGTTGCACTGTTCCTGTTCGGCATGGCGCTCATGGGCGACAGTCTGAAAAAGGTTGCAGGCAACAAGCTCGAGCTGATTCTGTTCCGCCTTTCGAGTACACCTTTAAAGGGCATATTGCTCGGCACCGGCGTTACGGCCGTTATCCAGTCATCCTCGGCCACGTCCGTTATGGTCGTCGGCTTTGTTAACTCCGGCATGATGAAGGTTCGTCAGGCGATAGGCGTCGACATGGGTGCGATAATCGGAACGAGCATCACCGGCTGGATAATCTGCCTTTCCGATATTGGCGGCGGTTCCTCAGGCTGGCTTGAGCTTTTGTCCACCGATACACTCACTGCGGTCATTGCAGTTATCGGCATCGTTTTGCGCATGTTCTGCTCGGCTCCGACGAAAAAGCATGTGGGCGAGATCATGCTCGGCTTTGCGGTTTTGATGTTCGGCATGAAGGCAATGAGCAGCTCGGTTTATGATCTGCGTTCGAGCGAGACATTTATAAACATGCTCACCACCTTCTCGAACCCGATCCTCGGCATTGCACTCGGCATTGTTTTCACCAGCGTCATTCAGAGCGCCTCGGCCGCAGTCGGCATTCTTCAGGCGCTTGCAATAACGGGCGCCATACGCTTTGATATCGCGCTGCCTATAATCATGGGCATTGCGATAGGCGCCGCCGTTCCCGTTCTGCTCTCGGCCCTCGGCGCAAGCGCCGACGGCAAGCGCACCGCGCTTTCCTACCTGATGGTAGACACTCTCGGCGTTATAATAACCGCGTTCGTGTTCTACGCTCTAAATGCCATATTTGATTTCTCCTTCATGTCAATGACCATGACAACGGTCAGCCTTGCTCTTATGAACACGGTTTTCCGCTTTGTTATTGTCGCCATACTCGCACCGTTTATTTCGCTGATTGAAAAGATCTGCAAGGTAATAATCAAGGACAAGCCCGAGGACGCCGCTGTTCTCGAGGACTTCGACAGGCTCGAGGAGCGATTCCTCGACCACCCGGCGCTTGCCGTTGAGCAGAGCCGCCTGACGGTAAACTCCATGGCCAAAAAAGCTCGCGAAAATCTGTTCGACGCATTTGCGCTTATCGGCAACTACTCCGATGACGGCTTTGCCCACGTCACCGACACCGAGGATATCGTCGATAAATACGAGGATAAGCTCGGAACATATCTCATTCACATAACTAGCCGCGAGCTTAACCCCGAACAGAACGAGGCAGTCGGAAAATATCTGCACACGATAAACGACTTTGAGCGTATCTCCGACCACGCGCTGAACGTTGCCGAATGCGCGCAGGAGATCCACGAAAAGGGCATCGTCTTTTCCGAGGACGGCGCGCGCGAGGTGAACATCCTCATATCCGCCGTGACCGAGGTTATGAACACCGCGATAGATGCGTTTATCACAAACGATCTGGAAAGCGCTTACCGCGTCGAGCCGCTCGAGGAGCTTATCGATAACCTCTGCGATGAGATGAAGCTGCACCACATCGACCGCCTGCAAAAGGGCATATGCACGCTCAACCACGGCTTTGTGTTCAACGATCTGCTGACAAATCTCGAACGAATTTCCGACCACTGCTCGAACATAGCCGTTGCGCTCATCGAGCTTGAGTCGGACAGCTTTGATACGCATGAGTACTTAAACAGCCTCATCGAAGTCCGCTCGCACTGCTTTGATGAGTATTACGCGGAATACAGCAAAAAATTTGCTCTGTGAAGATATACAAAAATGCCTTCCCGTCGGGAGGGCATTTTTTCTTTGAAGATCGGCTGACATATGATATACTGAAAAAAGTTTTTATTTTGGAGTTTTTATAATGTCACGGTCAAAAAATCTTGTGTTTTTAATAGCGTCAATGATCATATTCGGCACCAATGGGCTTCTTGTTGCAAACATATCGCTCTCGAGCGCCGAGATCGTCCTGATGCGAACGTTTTTGGGATTTATCTTTCTGCTTGCGGTCGTTGCCGCGCGGCGGAGCTTTTCGTTTGCCGAGCTTAAGGCGGACATTATTCCTGCCACTGTCGGCGGCGCTGCGCTGGGCTTAAACTGGGTACTCCTGTTCGGGGCATACAGATGCGCCGGGGTGAGCATATCCACGCTTGTTTACTACTGCGGCCCGATGATAGCGATAATCCTCAGCCCGATCGTTTTCAAGGAAAAGCTCACCGCCAACAAGCTGATCGCGGTCATAGCGGTCGCGGCCGGCATGCTGTGCATATCCGGAAATGTATCGAAGGGTTCGGACATGCAGACAGGGATTCTCATGGGTGCCGGCGCTGCGGCGCTTTATGCGCTCATCATCATCGTGACAAAGCGCGTAACGCACATGTCGGGGCTAAACTGCTCGGCCTATGAGCTTTTCATCTCATTTATCGTTATGGTACTTTACCTGCTTGTAAGCGGAGTGAAGCTGCCCGTCATCCCGGCAGCGGAAGATATAGTTAACGTCCTCATCATAGGCTTTGTCAACACCGGGCTTGCCTACTACATGTATTTTTCCGCCCTGCAAAAGCTCCCGGCGCAGACCTCGGCGCTTATAAGCTACATTGATCCGCTCACCGCCCTGATCGTATCCGCGGCCCTCCTCGGCGAAAAGCTCGGCGCAGTCCAGCTTCTCGGCGCTGCTCTCATCCTCGGCGGCGCATGCCTCGGCGAGCTGAAAATCAAAATCGGCGCAAGGCGCTGATCGCACAAAAAACCGGCTGCCTTTAGGCCGGCTGACACAAGACAACATACGGTTTTGAAACGATCTTTTTCGCCCCTGCGGCGTCCAAAGCCTTGAGAATACGACAGTATGCTCTGCAACTTTGTCCTTGCAGGAACAAAAAATCTCAGCTTCAAAACTGCAAAGCACCAAAAATGACGGAGCAAGTGCGAGGTCAGGGCGCGGCGGCGCAGGCATACTTTGTGTATACCCAGCCGTCGCAACGAAGACATTCGTGCTTGCTCCGCCTTTTTGGGCGTGTGTTTTCTCGTGTCAGCCGGCCTTTTACAACCGGTTTCACGTTTATTTCTCAATTGACGTATAAGGCAGAGCCATCATTAATCTGTCGTACTGCTCGCCGGCCTTATCTGCGGCAGAGCTTGAAAGCGCATCGGCAAGCTTTATGATCTGCGCGTTTTTATCCTCGTTTTCGTATATGTCGAAAAACGCCGCCAGAGTGTCGCTCTGCTCATTATCTCCGTCGCTTGTTGCGGCAAGCGCATCGCGGTAGCGCTGCCAGTTTCCGTCACTTAGCTCACCGAGAGTAAGCGAGCCGCGCCTGAGCTTTGTGAGAGCATCCGGGCATTTTTCCTTCACGTTCCCAATCGCTTTTTCCGGGTCGTCGAAGGTCGCATACAGGTCGTATTCCTCGCCGTCAAGCACAAGGCAGCTTTTGACCGACCATGTGCCGATATCCGAAAGGAGCCTGTTTGTTGTCTCCTCGCCCTGCTTATCCTTGACCTCGACAGTCCTCGGAACATTTGCATCATCATGCTCCGATGCAGGCTCATCGCGCATCGCGTAGGCCGTAACTGCCGCCGAAACGACCAGCACGGCAATAATTATCCACAGCGTATACTTTTTCAAGCCGATCTCATCTCCTTAACGCTTAAAAATTTTCAACTATTTGCCATGTGTTTTTATCATATCATAAATTCTTATGACATCAATGGATATTTTGTGAAAATTGCCGCCATCCGTTTGGATGGCGGCATAACTTTAGTTTTCTTTTATTACCTCAAGTCCCTGGAGGTAGCGGCGCATCATATCGAAAATGTAATTTCCCGAAACGCGGCGGACATAGCTGCGCGTTCTGCGATCGCCGACGTGCAGCTCGCGCACATAGGTCCCGTCTTTGGTCGCAAGCGAAACGAACACCGTTCCGACCTCGTGGACTCCGTCGCCGTCGGGGCCTGCAAGCCCCGTAACGCCGATACCCATATCGGCTCCGAGAAGTGCGCGCACACGCTCGGCCATTTGCTTTGCGACCTCATAGCTCACGGCGGTCTTTTCCTCGATGAGCTTGGGATCTATGCCCAGAAGCTTTATCTTGGCCTCGTTCGTATATGTCGTCACGCCGCCGAGGAAGAACTCACTCGCGCCGGGAATATCGGTAAAGCGCTTTGCAAGTTCGCCGCCGGTGCAGCTTTCGGCAGCGGCAAAGGTCATTTTCTTTTCCCGCAAAAGCCGCATGACGCTGTCCTCAACGGTGTCAACGTCGATGCCGAAAATGATATCGCCGAGCACATCCTTTACATGCTCGATGACCGGCTTCATCATCTCCTCGGCCTTCTCAACGCTCTCGGCCTTTGCGGTGACCTGAAGCAGGCAGTCGCCCTCCTTGGCGTAGGGCGCCATGGTGGGGTTAGTCATGGCGTTCATCTCGTCACGGAAGATCTGATCCATCGCGCTTTCGGACATACCGAAAACGTGGATAGCGTGCGATACTATCTGCTCGTCCGACAGCGAGCGCAGATACGGCATTACGCAGGCGCGGAACATCGCGTTGCATTCCTTCGGAGGGCCGGGCAGCATGAGAACTATCGTTCCATCATCGCCGGTGAACGCGCATCCGGGAGCCGTCCCCCAATCGTTGTGGAACACGGTACAGCCGACGGGCAGCATAGCCTGCTTGAGGTTATTTTCGGTCATTTCCTTGCTGTAGCCGCGGTTTGTCAAATAATCATACAGGCAGGCCTTTTCATCCTCGTGCATCTCAAGCTCGAGCCCGAAGGACTTTGCGAGTATCTGCTTTGTAAGGTCATCGCAGGTCGGTCCGAGGCCGCCGGTGGATATGATAATATCCGCTCTTTTACGCGCGATCTCTATGCAGTCGGCAAGGCGCTGGGGATTATCGCCGACTACGGTGTGGTATTTTACGTTTATGCCGAGCTCCGAGAGCATGAGGGATATATCCCTCGCGTCGGTGTTAGTCGTATGACCGAGCAATATCTCCGTTCCGACGGAGAGTATCTCGACATTATATGCCTTTTTCAATTTCAGTCGCCTACCTTTATTCTTTCAATGCCGGCATATGCTTCTTCAACAAGCGCGTCGATATCCAGAGCCGATTCGATCTGCTCAACGTCGCGCAGCTTGGGCTTTGTTTTGGGGTGCTTGGGCGTAAAGACCGTGCAGCAGTCCTCATACGGGAGGATGGACGTTTCAAACGTTCCGATCTTGCGCGCAAGACGCACGATCTCCTCCTTGTCCATGCCGATAAGCGGCTGGAGCACCGGCAGATCGGTGACGGCCTGCGTGGATGCCATGGCCTCCATGGTCTGGCTGGCTACCTGACCGAGGTTTTCACCGGTGACAATGGCCTTCGCGCCGTTTGCGTCGGCTATCTTCTGCGCAATGCGCATCATGAAGCGGCGCATGATAAGCGTGAAGTAATCCTCATCGCACTTTGCGCGTATCTCCTCCTGAATGTGTGTAAACGGAACGACCTCGATAGTCATTCTGCCGCAGTACACCGTCAGCAGACGCGCAAGCTCAATGACCTTCTGCTTTGCCTGCTCGGAGGTGTACGGGAACGAGAAAAAGTGCACCGGGATAAGACGCACGCCGCGCTTTGCGATCATATATGTGGAAACCGGACTGTCGATACCGCCTGACAGCAGCGTTACAGCGACGCCGTTTGCGCCGACAGGCATGCCGCCTGCGCCGGGCGTGGGCGCTGCGTGGACATAGGCCGCAAGATCGCGCACCTCGATATGAACGGTAAGCTCAGGGTTGTGCACATCGACCTCGCAGTTGGGATATGCCTCGGCAAGCTCGCCGCCGACAAACTGCGCAAGCTCGATGCTCGTCATGGGAAAGCTCTTGTCGCTGCGCTTTGCCTCGGCCTTGAAGCTTTTCGCCGCGAGCATATCGTCCTTGAGATACTCTATGGCAAGCTCGGCGATCTTCTTCGGGTCTTTCTCGCAGCCGGCGGCACGGTTGACCGACGCAAGGCCGAACACCTTGGTCATTGCCTCAAAAGCCGCGTCCATGTCGCTTGTCTCATCCACAGGCTCGATATATACCGTTGACTGCATGCAATAGGCCTTGAATTTGCCGATAGCATCCAGGCGGCGCTTTATATTGCTCATGAGCTTCTGCTCGAACGAGCGGCGGTTTAAGCCCTTGAGGACTATCTCGCCCTGCTTGAGAAGAATAATGTCGTTTATCATGTGTTCTGCTCCTAAATATATTTAACGATTTATTATATCACTATTTGTTTTCTGGTGCAAGAAAAGCTCCGCAGGCAAAAGTCTGCGGAGCACACAACACTAAAATTATATGATTTTTTGTGACATATGTCAATAGACGCGCGAATTTGTTCACAATTTCTGTTTGACTGCACAATAAATTGCTTTTCATTTCGTTTACTATTGCTCTTGAATAAACCGCGGAAATTTGGTATCTTTAAATCACAGAAAGGGTGATACCGATGTACAAGTAACGGTCCCTCGAAACCCGACAGAGAGTCGGCAGCGAGGGAGACGATGCCGAAGTCAAAATATCAAGAGAACGAGAACACAGGCCACATCCCGCTTGGGGAATCGATCGTAGTTATTCAGAGTGTTTTGATTTGCGTTCCGTTGGCAGGCGGCATCAATTCCGCAGAAAGAGAGGTAACCAATGATGTTAGATACTAAGAATTCACAGAAATGACCCTGGGCTGCTGTGAAAACGGTGTAAAGAAACCGTGCAGTCACGGGTCATTTCGCGTTTACTGTATTATTATTTTATATATCAAGGCCGCTGCGGAGATAACGCAGCGGCCTTGCCGTTTTTCCTGGCAGCCGGGATATCTTTGTTAACAAAATTTGCATTAAATTTCGTTTCGTCCGTGCTAATATGGCTGCACGGCGTTTTATCCCCCGAAATCAACACTCCAAAGGAGGGTTCGCATGAAAAAGCTTAAATATATTATTGTTCTGCTGACCCTTGCGGCCATTGCGCTGTGCGCCTGCTCTCAAACGCCCTTGCAGTGCGCTCTGAGCACAGCAAAAAGCGAATTCGGCATAGACCTCAAAAGCGAAAGCGTAACCGTTGAAAGGCTCGCATACACCTACGATGACGGAAACATTTTCGGCGAAGGCTTTGCGGCATATAAGATAAGCTTCTCGCAGGACGCTTCCGCGCATTTTGCCGGTCTCGACACAACGCCGGACGCAGATGCCGATGACGGCATAGAGCTTGCCCGGGAAAACGGTGTCGAGCTGCCTGCCGTTCCGGACGGCACACCATTTGCCTATAAAAGCGAAAACCAAGGGCTAAACAGGGTCTTCCTGCTGTATTACAGCGCCGAAAACACCGCATATCTGATCACTTTGGATGCGTAAAAACAACGGATGTTCTATCGAACATCCGTTGTTTTTTACTTTATCTTATCCTGAAGCTTTTTGTACAGCGCCTCATACCGCTCGGTGCAGTCATCTATAGCAAGCTCAGGCTCGCGGCGCATTGCCCTGGAGTTAACGTCGCCGGAGATGAGCGTTGAGTAGTGATATCTCTGAAGCTTCACGCACTCCATTGCGCTGCGGCCAATGGAAACGGCAGCAGCCGCATCGGCACAGGCCTCGGGCGCGAGCTTATCGGAAACGGACTCTATCATGTCGATGAGCTTTATCATGCCGTAGAGCACCTCGTCGATCTCCGAGCAGGCGGCAAACACTCCGCCCTCGATGTAGGCCTGACTTTTGCCCTCGGCGACCTCCTTATCCCACTCGGCGCGCGATAGCAGCTCCTGATCGACGGTCTTGAGGAAAAACTTGCGCAGGACCTCGATAAAATGCTCGGCATTTTTCATGTCCGCATCCTCAAGCCCGGACTTGCGCAGCGCCTTGACCGCAAGCGCCGCCGCTTCCGCCGCGATCTCGGCCGAAACGTTGCTGAGCCACATGCGCCCGTCCTTCTGCGCGACATCGGCAGTGAAGTCCCTGACCGATTTATCGGAATAAAGATCGATCTTCAGGCTGCTGACATCAATGTCTTTGTTCATAATCTTACTCTCCTTTTTAAAGCAACGCCCAGCGCGAGCGCCGCGCCTATCGCCGCCTTGAGCATATACTGCTGATTCATGTTAAGACCCTTCCTGAATCCGATGCAGCCTTCCCTGCCCTCGCCCGTTTGCAGGAAAATGAGGATGTTTTCAAGCTTTGCCGCACGAGAAAATGTTCCGCTCATGCCCTCATGGCTGAGCGCAAGCACCGTGAGTCCGACAAGCGACGGCAGGTTTGAAAAGCGCTGCTTGCCGCTGAGGCCGAAGAACTTTTTCTCGGCATGGTAAGCGCGCGTGTACGCTCTGTTGAGCCGGCTGTAGCAGCCGGGAAAATCATCGGCTTTTATATCGCTCTCGCTCACCGGTCTGCCGTTGACGCTTACGGAAAGATGCGCATCCATACTCTCCGGCAGGCCTTTTTTGCCGAAAGTGGGCAGAGCATTATGCCGCAGGTCGATCTTCGTGACCGACGTTTTGCCGAGCACCTCGTGGATATTCTCAGCGCTGAGGCCGCCGGCATCGGGCGATATTTTGACAAGCTCCTGCTCTGCGCCGTCATTGCTGCCACTGTCCCGGAGGACGGCGAAAAACGCGGACGCGCCGCTTAGTATCTCAAAAACGTGCAGGCAGCCGGTCGTACCGGCATCTTTATAGATCTGCGAAAACTCAGTGAACGGTCTGTTTATAAGTTTATCACGAAGTGAGCGCTCCAGGCAAGCAAAATCGCAGCTTTTGCCCTGCGAGCCGCAGCTTTCCTCGTCGATCGTAAGCGAGACTATGCGTGCGCTTTCGTCAAGCTCTGCGCGCACGGCAATCGGCACTTCTCGGTAAAGGCCGCCGAAGCGATACATGCTCTTTTGCCATGATACTATCTCAAAGCCTGCCGGCAGCTTTCGGCACACGGTTCCGCGATAGCGCGTTATGAGGTTTTTCTTCTCCCGGCTGTGCATATCGAACACAAAGCACGGCGATTTGAACACGTCGATCTGCGAAAGCTCGGGCAGTCTGTCGGTTTTAAGCATCACCAAGCACCTTCTTTGCAGCAGCAAAAACATCGCCGGCCGTGTGCAGCGTCGGGAACACCTCGTCGGGTATGCTCACGCCGTATTCATCCTCGATGCTTACGACAACATCGGCAAGGTCAAACGAGGTCAGGCCAAGATCGTCGGCAAGGCGTGTGTTTTCTTTTATGCTTTCCGCATCCGTGCCCGATACCTCGGCAAGGATCTGCAATATTTTTTCGTTCATTATGCACCTCTCCTTTTTATCTTCTGCGTTGATGTTTTTTCAAACGGCTCTTTGCGCAATGTAATTCTGCTGATCTGCTTGAACATCGGTAAGCTCGCGTTGAGCCTGTCGATCACTTTTTGCAGCTCTTCCGTGTCCGGGATGATCTCCGCGTCGGCATAGACCTCGGCGCATATAACTCCGCCGTCCTGACTGACAAGCGCATCTTCAACGCCGTCGATGCGATATAGCTTTTCCTCAAGTTCCTCGGGCGAGACGTTCTCGCCGTTTGGCAGAACGATGAGGTTTTTGCGCCGTCCGGTGAAGAATATGTAACCGCTGCTGTCCATATATCCGAGGTCGCCGGTGTGGAACCAGCCGTCGTAAAACGCCTGCTGCGTCGCGATATCGTCGCGGTAATATCCCGGCGAGACGCTGCCGCCTCGCACACATATCTCGCCGTCAATGATTCTGACCTCGCAGCACTTAAACTGCCGTCCGACAGAACCGATGCGGTTTGCCTCGGGCAGGTTCGCCGCCACTATCGGCGAGCACTCGGTTATGCCGTAGCCCTGCAAAACCGTTATGCCGAGCGCGGCGAAAAATTCAACGAGCTGCTTATCCAGCGGCGCTCCGCCGCAGAGGAAATATCTCAGCTTGCCGCCTAGGACATCGTACACCTCGGCAAAAAGCTTTCGGCTGATATCTATCCCAAAGCGGTGCAGAAATGCGCTTAATTTAAGGCCCTTTTCAAGCGCCTCGAGCTTGCCGCTTTTTTTCGCCTGTGCGATTATCTGTTTATGCAGCATCTGCAAAACAAGCGGCACGACAACGAGTATGCTCGGCTGATATTTTTTCAGATTGCGCTTTACTGTTTTTATGCTCTCGTTAATATACAGCGTTCCGCCGCAGTGAAGCGCACCGACTATGTTCGTCATAAGCTCAAAGGTGTGGCTCGGCGGCAGAACCGACAGGCCGATATCATCCGGCGACAGCGGCAGAGCGGCCATCGCGGCGTTCAGGTGCGCCGTGAGGTTTCCGTGGGTGAGGATAACACAGCGACTGTTTGCCGTTGTTCCCGAGGTGAAATACAGCGCCGCAATGTCATCCGGCTTTGGGCGCGGACGATACTCGCCCTCGCACGCAAGCAGCACCGAGACAAGCTCATGCATCTCTACAAGCCGCAGGCCGGGGTTTGATGCCTTCAGCCGTTCGGCCTCGTGCCTGCTGCCGATCTCGTACACAAGCGCCGTGCAGTCGGCTTTCTTGACGCAATAGTCAAGCTCATCTTCCTTTGCGTCAACAGACAGCGGAACAGCAACACAGCCGCCCGTCACTATTGAGAAAAACGCCGTTATCCACGCAGCGCAGTTGCGCCCGAGAACGGCAATATGCTCGTCCTGCCTGCCCTCGCTGCGCACAATATGCGCAAATGCACAGCAGCAGTGACGAAGCTGCCGGCCTGTTATGTACGGTAAAAGCTTATCACTGCTGATAAAAAATTCGGTGTTCGGATATCGCTCCGCCGCCGTATCGACAAGCTCGCGGAGATCTCTGTAGCTGACGAAGGAAAAATGCTTTGCACTCACGTCTTTCACCTACCAAGATAGTATGTTTGTATAGATTATATTCCCATAAAATCCGGCAGTCAACATACAATCGCAGTAAAATTGTCAAACTTTTGGCTATTATTAATATTTAAAAGCTCACCAAACGGTGAGCTTTTAAATATTAAGGTGACGATGTCGAGCCTCAAGTTATCGTGCGTGATATCTTCGACACGGCGCTGCTTAGAAGGTTCAAGTGCCTGTCGCAATTTGCCTCCATCCGCGTGGTCGGGCCGAAGATGCTTATGGCGGCATAAGCGTGCCCCGAGCTGTCAAGCAGAGGCATGGCATAGCAGGTAAGTCCCAGCTCTGCCTCCTCATTATCGCAGGCATAGCCCTTGCTGCGTATCTCGTCCAAGGTACGCAGCAGGCTCTGCGCATCCTTAATTGACTGAGCCGTTACCGGCTTAAACTCGGCCCTGCGGATATATTGATTTACAGCCTGTTCCGACTGAAATGCCAGGATCGCCTTGCCGGTTGCCGTGCAATGGGCATAAAGCCGAAAGCCGATTGCCGTGTCCATCTTCAAAAATGGCGTGCCGAGAACACGGTCGATGAACATTACATGCACGCCGTCATCGAGGATCTATGCATGGCAGGTCTCTCCCGATTTTTCCGCCATTTCGGTAAGATACGGATGCACAAGCGAAACAAGCTCCATTCGATTATAGGCTATCATGCCCAGCGAGAACATATTAAGTCCAAGCCTGTATGCAGAATTCAAAATTTGTAACGCCCTTGGGCGACGACGGCATGTATATACTCGACACTGCCGCCTGGCGCACCGAGCGCCCTGTGATTGACAAGCAGCTGTGTATAAACTGCGGCCTTTGCATGGGATATTGCCCGGTCAATTCGATTTATTGCAAGGGCTGCGGCATTTGCTCCGTTGAATGTCCGAAAAAGGCCGTCAGCATGGTCCCGGAAGGAGGAAAATGATATGGGCAAAATTCAGGCAATGACCGGCAACACGGCAGCTTACACCGGCGCGGCGCTATGCCGTCCGGATTTGATCGCGGCATATCCGATCACACCGCAGTCATCCGTCGTCGAGGGATTGGCCGGCCTTGTATATAACGGCAAGCTGGATGCACGCTTCGTTCAGGTGGAATCGGAGCATTCGGCGATGAGCGTTGTTCAGGGAGCAGCTGCGGCCGGCGGCCGTGTATTCACGGCGACCTCGGCACAGGGACTGGCGCTTATGTATGAGCCGTATTTCAGGATGTCTACTCTACGCATCCCCATGGTTATGGCTATCGCGACGCGCGAAATGACATCGCCAGAAACAATCTGGAGCGGTCAGCAGGACGCCATGAGCGTGCGTGACGCGGGCTGGATCCAAATGTTCTGCGAGAGCAATCAGGAAATTCTCGATATGATGATACAGGCGTACCGCATCACAGAGGACGAACGCGTTCACATTCCGGTCAACGTCTGCTACGACGGCTGCATTGAAAAGCTTGAGCAGGCAAAGAGCAAGCCCGGCGCAAAAGAAACGCTCTGGCTCATGAACGATTGAGGAGGGAGAACGATGAGTTATATTGATGTTTTGAAACAAACGCAAAATGTAATGACCCCCGGTTCATCGGCCTGTCAGGGCTGCGGCGGCGAGCTTATCCTACGCCGCGTCATGCAGATCGCCGGCAGCAACTGCCGACTGCGGCTTCCAGAGCCTTTCCGGCGCCGCCGAGCGCGGAACAAAGATGCTTTATGTCTGCTATGACAACGAAGGCTACATGAACACCGGGTATCAGCGCAGCTCAACAACATCGCTCGGCTCGAGCACATCCACCACTCCGGCCGGCGATGCCATAAACGGAAAAGAACAGCAGCAAAAATATCTGCCGCTTATCATGGCAATGCACAACATGGAGTACTGCGCAACCGCAAGTCCGTCTAACATGGCAGATCTCGTGGCGAAAATTCAAAAGGGTCTGGACGCAAGCAAGCGCGGCTTTGCATATCTTCATGTGTTTTCCCCCTGCCCGATCGGTTGGAAATTTGCCCCGAGCATGTCGATCGAGGTTTCGAAAAAAGCGGTTGCATCCAACATGTTCCCACTTTGGGAGCGTGAAAACGGGAAGCTTACTTTAAGCCGCAATCCGGCTCCGATCACCGTCGAGGAATTTATTCGCGGCATCGGCAAATTTAAAAAGCTCTCATCCGAGGAGCTTGCCGCCATTCAGCACATGGTCGATGAGCGATACGCGCTGCTTGTGCGTCTTGCAGCGGAGTAAGGCTGACTATAATAAACGATACGCAAAAAGCTCCCCTAACGGGGAGCTTTAGCTTTATTTATTTCGTATGGCTTTCAGATACTATGAGCGGATTTTAGCCCATTAGTCTGACCGAGGAAAAATTCGTTCAGAGCGGCTGAAATGCCCGACGGGAATACTGTTTGTATTTCCCAGGGCTTTCGGGCACTATGAGCGGACTTTAGCCCATTAGTCTGACCGAGGAAAAATTCGTTCAGAGCGGCTGAAATGCCCGACGGGAATACTATTTGTATTTCCCAGGGCTTTCGGGCGCTATGAGCGAGTTTTAACCGGTCAGACCTCACGGAAGTCATAAGTGCGGTACTGTATAGCTTCCGCTATGTGCATCGCGCCTATGGCTTCCTCGCCTTCGAGATCGGCTATGGTGCGAGCGACGCGGAGGATGCGGTCGTAGCTGCGTGCGGTAAGGCCCATGCGGTCGAAGGCATCGTGCATGAGATGCTCGCACTCAGGCGTGAGAAGGCAGTAGGCGTTGAGCGCCTTGGTACTCATGCCGGCGTTGCTGAGAATGCCGGTGTCCTCAAAGCGCTTGCGCTGAATAAGGCGCGCTGCGTCAACGCGGCGCTTTATATCGGCAGAGCTTTCCGCAGGCGCGCGGTTTTTAAGCTCCTCGTACTCAAGCGCCGGAGCCTCGACGATGATATCGATGCGGTCGAGCAGCGGCCCTGAGATGCGGCTGTGATACGCGCGCACCTCGTTTGCAGAGCAGCGGCAGCGCCCCGACGGATGGCCGTACCATCCGCATTTGCAGGGGTTCATTGCACACACGAGCATGAAGTTTGCCGGAAAGGTCTCGGTCCCGGCAACGCGCGATACGGTGACCTCGCCGTCCTCAAGCGGCTGACGCAGCACCTCAAGCACATCCTTTCGAAACTCCGGCAGCTCATCGAGAAACAGCACGCCGTTGTGCGCAAGGCTGATCTCGCCCGGGCGCGGAACCGCTCCGCCGCCGGACATTGCAGCGCCCGAAACGGTGTGGTGCGGCGCGCGGAACGGCCGCGCGGAGATGATGGGGTTATTCTTGCCCGTAAGTCCTGCGACGGAGTAGATCTCCGTGGATTTAAGCATTTCCTCGCGCGTCATATCCGGCAATATGCCGGGCAGGCGCTTGCTCATCATGCTCTTGCCGGCGCCCGGAGGGCCAACCATGAGTATGTTGTGTCCGCCGGCCGCAGCGATCTCCATGGCGCGCTTCACATTCTCCTGACCCTTGACATCGGAAAAATCAAGATATTTCACCGTTGCCGGGTCGAGCTTAGGTATATCCATCGGCTTTATGCGAAATTCTCCCCTGAGATGCGCAATAAGCTCGGACACATTCTCGACGGGATACACCGTCACGCCCTCGGCATAGGAGGCTTCCTGCGCGTTATCGGCAGGCACGAACAGCTCGCGCACGCCCTCGCGCGCGGCGGCGACCGCCATGGGCAGCGCACCGCTGACCGGCCGCAGCGTTCCGTTGAGCGAAAGCTCGCCGAAAAATGCACAGTCGGACTTCGGCTGACGTATCACGCCAGTTGCGGCAAGAATGCCAAGCATTATCGGCAGATCGTATACCGTTCCGGCCTTTTTCGTGTCCGCCGGCGCAAGATTGACTGTGACGCGGCTGACCGGGAATTTGAAGCCGTTTGATTTTATCGCGGCGCGCACCCTCTCGCGTGCCTCCCTGACTGCGGCGTCGGGCAGACCGACGATATCAAAATTCACAAGGCCGTTGGACACGAAAACCTCAACGGAAACGCCGTAGCCGCCGATGCCCTTGACTCCGAGCGATCTTATCGTTGCAAGCATATTTTACCACCACTGTTTTCAAAAATAGGGACTGCGGAAAAATGCAGTCCCTTTATAATTTTTCTTATTCTTCGACGGGGCAGGTTATCGCTATGTTCAGCTCGTCAAGCTGCTTCTGCTCGACCGTGGAGGGTGCGCCCATCATGACATCCTGCGCGTTCTTGTTCATCGGGAACGGGATGATCTCGCGGATGGAGTCCTCGCCGGCAAGCAGCATAACCATGCGGTCAACGCCCGGGGCGATACCGGCATGAGGGGGTGCGCCGTAGCAGAAGGCATTGTACATAGCCGGGAACTTGGCCTTAACGTCGTCCTCACCGAGGCGAACCATTTCAAACGCCTTTATCATGATCTCGGGATCGTGGTTACGCACGGCGCCCGAGGACAGCTCAACGCCGTTGCACACGAGGTCGTACTGGAACGCGGTGATCGAAAGCGGATCGACCTCGCCGCGCTCGGCCTTTTCGAGAATCTCCAGGCCGCCGTTGGGCATGGAGAACGGGTTGTGGCAGAATTCAAGCTCGCCGGACTCCTCGCCGATCTCGTACATCGGGAAATCGACGATCCAGCAGAACTCGTAGCGCTCCTTATCCATATGGCCGGGAACCGCCACGCCGAGCATCTTTCGCATAACGCCTGCGGTCTTCTGCGCCTCGCCCTTCTTGCCTGCCGTTACGCCGACAAGGCAGCCGGGCTTTAGGCCGAGAGTCTCGGTGAGGGCAGCCTTCTTATCCTGAAGGAACTTGGCAACGCCGCCGGCAAGCTCGCCGTTTTCGTCGACCTTGAACCAGTAGGGCTTCATGCCTGCCTGAACCTCAACATCCGCGCAGACCTTGTCGATCTGCTTACGGGTAAGGTCGCAGCCGGTCACGACGATTGCCTTGACGGTGTTTCCCTCGGCAAAGGGCGCAAAATCGGTACCGGATACGAGCGCGGTTATGTCCTCAACGACGAGGTCAATGCGCAGATCCGGCTTATCCGAGCCGTACTTTTCCATCGACTCATTGTAGCCGATGCGACGGAAGGGTGCCTTGTTGGATATGTTGTATGTTCCGAACTTTTCAAAAATCGGGGGCAGGACATCCTCAATCACGGCAAAAACATCCTCCTGGCCGGCAAAGGACATCTCCATATCGAGCTGATAGAACTCGCCGGGTGAACGATCGCCGCGCGCGTCCTCATCGCGGAAGCAGGGCGCGATCTGGAAATAGCGGTCGAAGCCGGAGGTCATGAGCAGCTGCTTGAACTGCTGCGGCGCCTGCGGCAGAGCATAGAACTTGCCGGGGTGCTTTCTTGCCGGAACGAGATAGTCGCGCGCGCCCTCGGGAGAGGAAGCGGTGAGGATAGGCGTTGTTATCTCAAGGAAATCGTGCTCCATCATCGCCTTGCGCAGGGCGGCGACGACGTTGCAGCGGAGGATGATATTCTGCTTTACGGCCGGATTTCTCAGGTCGAGGTAGCGGTACTTAAGGCGTGTGGTCTCGTCGGCCTCGCGGCTGCGGTTTATTTCAAACGGCAGCTCGTTATAACGGCAGCGGCCGAGAACTTCGATCTTTTCGGGAACGACCTCGATATCACCGGTGGGGAGCTTGGGATTTTTGCTCGCGCGCTCGCGAACTGTGCCCTCGACGGAGATGGTGCTCTCCTTGTTTATGCCCTTTATGACCTTCATCATATCCTCGGTCTCGACGACGACCTGCGTCGTGCCGTAAAAATCGCGGACGATGACAAATGCAAAGTTCTGGCCTACCTCGCGGACGTTCTCCATCCATCCGACGATCTTGACCTTTTCTCCGACATTTTCAATGCGGAGCTGATTGCAGGTATGGGTTCTTGACTGTGTCATTTCTTCTGCCTCCATTATTCTTTGATAACCGCGGCACGCGCGCGATCATCCATGTCTTTCTTTATGAGCGACGCAGCGTCGGCAAAGCCGAGCTTTGTCTGCTCGCCGGTGGTCATATTCTTAACGGCGACGACGTTTTCCGCGATCTCGTCCTCGCCGATGAGGATCACATAGGGAATGCCGAGCTTATCGGCATAGCTCATTTTTGCCTTGAATTTTTTCTGCTCGCAGTAAAGCTGAGTTCTCACCCCAGCATCACGCAGCGCCGTTGCGGCGGCAATGGCGTAGCCGAGATCCTCAGCCATGGGGATAACGAGCGCATCGGCAGGAGCCGACACGGTTTCGTCTGAGAGCATGCCCTGCTCGTTGAGGACATAGAAAAGGCGCGTAAGGCCGATGGATATGCCGACGCCGGGCAGCTTTTTATCGGTGTAGTATCCGGCAAGATCGTCGTATCTGCCGCCGGAGCAGATCGAGCCTATCTCGGGGTGAGCAGTCATTTCGGTTTCGTAAACCGTACCGGTGTAATAATCAAGGCCGCGCGCTATCGAGAGGTCGATTGCGAAGTTTTCCTCCGGAACGCCAAAATCGGCAAGGTATCGTGTCACGGTCTTGAGCTCCTCAAGGCCCTCGTCAAACAGCTCGTCCATTCCCTTATAGCGCTCAAGTCCGGCAATGACCTCGGCATTCGTGCCGCTTATGGCCATGAAGTCCATAACGTCGTCGGCCTTGTGCGAGAACATGTGCAGCTCGTCCATAAGAAGCTGGCGAACCTTGTTTGGGCCGATCTTATCGAGCTTATCGACCGTGCGCATTATGTCTCCGGCCTTTTCGCTCATGCCGGCAAGGCTGTAAAATCCGTTTAAGAGCTTGCGGTTATTGACCTTTATTTTAAAGCCCTTGAGGCCGAGCGCGGTGAAGGTGCGATAGATTATCGCAGGGATTTCCGCCTCGTTTATGATATCGAGCTTACCGTCGCCGATGATATCGATATCGGCCTGATAAAACTCGCGGAAGCGGCCGCGCTGTGCTCTTTCGCCTCGGTAGACCTTGCCTATCTGATAGCGGCGGAACGGAAACGTCAGATGTCCGTAATTTGCCGCGACGAATTTTGCAAGCGGAACGGTCAGGTCAAAGCGCAGTGCAAGGTCGCTGTCGCCCTTATTGAATCTGTATATCTGCTTTTCGGTCTCGCCGCCGCCCTTTGCAAGCAGCACCTCCGCCGATTCGATCACCGGCGTGTCAAGCGGAGCAAAGCCGTAAACGGAGTAGCTCTTTCTGAGCGTCTCCATCATTTTTTCCATCTTTATCTGGTCTGCCGGAAGCAGCTCCATGAAGCCCGACAGGGTTCTCGGCGCAACTTTTGCCATACTAAATTTTATTCCTTTCAATCACTAAATGCTGCTATTGCTTGAGCAATAACAGCATTCGAGTTTTAATTCGGCGATGCAGCCTACCTGCGCTTTGGATTGACGATATTGCGCCAGTCAAGATCACCGCGCCGCAGGCCCTGAACGAGCACCTCCGCGGTTGCCGCATTGGTTGCAAACGGGATCTGATACTGATCGCACAGGCGTTCGATCTTGTTGATATCGTCAAAGCCGCCGGGGTTTGACGGATCGCAGAAAAACAGTACAAGATCGATCTCGTTATATGATATTCTTGCTCCGATCTGCTGGGCGCCGCCCTGGTCGGCATGCAGATAAAGCGTCACGGGAAGTCCCGTTGCTTCGGATACAAGCTTGCCCGTCGTGTTGGTTGCGCAGACTGAATGCTCGGCCAGAATACCACAATAAGCTATGCAGAACTGGACCATCAGTTCCTTCTTTCTGTCATGTGCCATAAGTGCAATATTCATAAGCTTCCCTCGATTCTGTTTGCGAAATTTCCTATTATAAAAAACACTTTTTATAATTACTGTTTTATTATATACAATGCTGCCGTTTCTTTCAACGCCTTTTTTGACAAAAAGCGCGGTTTTTTATCACTGCAGCAGCTCGCCCTCGATGTCGGTAACGTCGGTTGCGGATTTCAGGCTGAAGTAAGCCTCGAGTATTTCCTGTGCGATGACCGAGCAGTTTGCGCCCGCGCCGCCCTTCTGAACGACGATGGCCATTGCGATCTCCGGATCGTCAAAGGGCGCATAGCAGATGAAGATACCGTCGTTTGCGATGCTGTCGCCTTTCTGGGCGGTGCCGGTTTTTGCCGCGACACTCGTCATGGTGTAGTTTGGCAGACTTGATTTGCCGACAAGGCGCATACCCTCGTGTACGGCATCCCAGTTATACTGCGCGGTTTCGACCTTGCTGAGCACTTCATTCTCGCGCTCGTACACATTTTCGCCGTAGCTGTAGCTGCGCACAGATTTGAGTATCGACGCGCTGTGACGCTCACCGCCGTTTGCGACGGCTGCACAGTACTCGGCGATCTGCAGCGGCGTGAACAGGCTGTCGGACTGGCCGATAGCGGCCTGCATGGTCTGGCCTATCGTCCAGGGTTCGCCGGTAAGCTCTTCATGGTTTTTTGCATTTGCCATGTTGCCGGTGGATTCGGGCAGCTCAATGCCGGTGCTCTCGCCGAGGCCAAACAGAGCCGCATATTTATCAAGCTTATCTATGCCGAGGTCATGTCCTGCCGAATAGAAGAAAATGTTGCAGGAGTTCTGGATAGCGCCGGTGACGTTCAGATAGCCGTGCGTCAGATGCTGATTGTTCTGCGAGTATATCCAGCAGAGCGGTGCAAAACCATACTGCTCGTATCTTGTATATCTGCCCGTACACTGGATGGTGGTGCCGGTGTTTATTATTCCCTCGGTCAGCGAGGCTATCGCCGTGCACGGCTTGAAGGTCGAGCCGGGCGCATAGCCGCCCTGGAGCGCGCGGTTATAAAGCGGAGCATTTTTATCCTCAAGCAGCTCGTTGTATTTTTCCAGCAGCTCGGACGGATCATAGGTCGGCCAGTTTGCAATGGCAAGCGGCTCGCCGGTTTTGACGTTTACGACGACCACGGAGGCGCCGTCGATGACATCCTGCTTTTCAGTGTATGTTCCGCTGGCTATCTGCTGCTCTTTCTTTGAGTCTATCTTTGCCTGAATGGAGGCTACGCCGTTTTCAAGCGCAAGCTCGGCGGCCTCCTGCAGGGCAATGTCAATCGTCAGATACACATTGTTGCCCGGCTCCGGCTCTTCGATATATTCCTTGCTTATGACCGTGCCGTCGGATGCGGAGGTCGTGCGCACGGTGCCGTTTGTTCCGTGCAAGTATTTTTCGAAGGCGTACTCCGCGCCATCCTTGCCGACGGTCGCATCGGCGGAATAGCCCTGATCCTTATATTTTGCATAGTCGCTGTCGCTCCTCGCGCCGGGGTAGCCAAGGATGTGCGCGGCGGCCGAGGTGGCGTATTCACGGACGTAGGATTCCTTGATATTTATACCCTCAATGTTGTTTTCGCGCAGCGTGGCTATGAGCTTCATATCCGCATCCTTGACGAAAATATAGTCCGAGGTGTTTATGAGATATCGCACGTTTATAGCATAGCGCACGCCGGCGATGATCCTCGCCTCTTCTGCGGTGTAGTTGCTGTCGATCTCATAGCGGTCACGCATGCTCGAGAGTATCTCGACGGCGCTTGCGTTTTCCTTGACTTTGTTTGCTTTCATATAAGCGTCAAGACGCGCCTGATCCTGCTCGCTGACGTTTTCAAACTCGAACGGAGGACTTTTCGTTATCGGCAGATCGTCGATGTAATCGTCGCCGTAATCGCGGATCATGTTGACAAGCTTTAAGATAACGGCGTTTGAGTCAACGCTGTCGTCATTCGGGAAAAGCTCATCTGTGTTTATCGTCAGGTCATAGCACGATTTATTGGTAACAAGCACTCTGCCGTAGCGGTCAAGGATATTGCCGCGCGCGGCGGTAACGGTGCTGGTCGTCACCATATTATTGCGGCTTTCTTCGTAATACTTCTCGCCCTCGATTATCTGGAGCTTATACAGGGCAACGATATACACCGTGATCAGCATTGCAAACACCAGTGCAAGCGCTATAAGTCTTTCTTTCTTAATAATGTTCATCGGGTATCCTCAATCAGTATTGCGCGTGCATTATTCCGCCTTCTTTAAACGGAAGATACAGCAGCATGACCGGCAGCACGGACAAAACGGTCTGCAAAAGCACCGTGATCAATCCTGCGGCAAGCTCCGTTCCGCCGCCGATAAGCGCGTGGATAAGCTGCACTATGCCGCACAGCAGTATCGCCGCCACGCTGAATATCATGAACGCGAAAAAGCTTTTATTGATGTAAAACTCCGAGGCAAAGCCCGCTCCGAAGCCGATCATCGGAAACAGTATCGTAAACAGCACCGTTGTTTCGGAAAAGGCCATATCGGTGAAAAGTCCGAGGAAAATTCCGAAAACCGCGCCGCGAACTCCGCCGAGATATATGCCTGCGGCAACTGCGGCAGCCGGGATTATGAAGCCCTTCGCGCCGAAAATGCTGATCCTTGAAAACAGCACGCTTTGCAGCAGCATGACAAGCAGCATATAGACCGCGTATTGGATGACCATGCGGACTTTTTTCCATTCAAGAGCCTGAATCAGTCTGTTGAGCAATTATTCCACCACTTCAAAATCTTTTACTACAAAAACCTGCACGAGCGCGTTGAGGTCGCAGCCGGGCTTGACCTCGCCATACTCTATCTGACCGCCGGCCTCGGTCTTGACCGAGCTTATCGTTCCGACAACAAGTCCCTGGGGAAATGCGCCGCCCGAGCCGGAGGTCATGACCGTGTCGCCCGAGAAGACCTGCGCACCGTCGGCAAGGTAGCTGAGCTTCACGCAGCCCTCCTGCATCATGGCAAAGTCGCCGACGAGCAGGCCGGAAGCACCGTTTTCGGAAACTAGCGCACCGATATTTGTGTTAAGGTCGATGACCGTAGAAACCGTCGCCCATGTCGAGCCGACCTCGGTCACCTGTCCGACCATGACGCCGTACTCGGTGATAACACAGTCACCGACGGCAATATCGGCGTTCGTGCCCTTGCTTATCGTGAACGAATTTGCCCAGTTTGACGTCGTCCACGCGACGACCTTGGCCGATTCAAGCGTCATATCGCTGTGCTTTTCCTTGAAGTTAAGCAGCTGGCGGAAGCGCTCGTTTTCCTCGATGGCGGCGGCGCCGTTTCGTGCCTCCTCCTGAGCTTGGGTCAGCTCCGCGCGCAGACGCTCGTTTTCGGCAACGAGCTGGTCATAGTCGTAAAGATATCCGTAAAGGCTCTCCAGCCAGTCGGCAACGGAGCTTACCATGCGCTGCACCGGTGCTTTGACCGTGCCCGACACATTCTGTATAAGTCCTGCGTTTCCCTTGAGAAGATAGGATGCCGCCCCGGCGACGAGCGCTATGACGAGCACGATAACGCCGAGCTTTATTCCGTTTTTCTTAAGATAATTTTTTACGTTCAAAAAAGATGCACCCCGATCTCTTCGAGCATTTGGCCAAGCCTGCACAGCGGCAGGCCCATTACGTTGAAATAGTCGCCCTCGAGCCGCCTGACCATGAGCGCGGCTCTGCCCTGAATGCCGTAAGCGCCGGCCTTGTCCATCGGCTCTCCGGTCTGAACATAACGGTCGATCTCGCCCTCCGACAGCTTGCGGAAGAAAACCTTCGTACACTCGCTGCCGACGACGGTTTTGCCGCCGTACATGACCGTCACGCCGGTGTAAACCTCGTGCGTATTATCCGACAGCAGGTGCAGCATGGCTTTTGCGTCGGTCTCGTCTTTGGGCTTGCCGAGTATCCTGCCGTCTGCCCAAACGATGGTGTCCGCCGCGATGATAAGCGCATTCGGAAAGCCTTTCGCAACCTCTTCGGCCTTTGCCCGTGACAGAGCCTCGACCGTTTCGGCAGGGCCTGCGCCGCGCGGTGCTATCTCTTCGCCCTTTGCCGGAACGACGGCGAAATCAAGCCCCAGCGTTTCAAGCAGCTCCTTTCGCCGCGGCGAGCCGGAGGCAAGCACAATATCCATAGTGTCAGTCAACTCCTCTGTAATAAAGGCCTCGGGTCAGATCGTTCGGCTGATAGTCGCCCTCGCCCTTATATCTCTTTGCGACCTGAACGCACTCGCGCGCGCCCTCGGTCGTGAACATCAGTCTTATTCCCCAAAGCCCCACGCCGCACAGCTCATCGTTTTTATCGGCCATGAACAGCTTTCGGGAATTGTATATCACGTTGCGGTGATCGTATTCGCGCACGATGGGGAAGGTCGAGCCCATACGGTCGGAAAGCTGAGCCGGGCTTTGGCAATTGCACGCGCCGAGGCTGTGACTTATCACGCACTGATCCGACACCATGAGCGGAAGCCGCCCATAAGCGATAAGCTCCGTCGGCACGCACTTTGCCATATCGCGAACCTGCGCAAGGCGCAGCTCAAACGATGCCGTTGCGGATAAAAAGCCCATCTTCCGTATCATATCCATCGAATACGAGTTAAACACATTCATGCCGAAATCGGCGCGCGTTTTCATTCCTGCCTTGCGCGCGATTATAACATGTCCGAGGTTTCCGACGAGCGCCTCGTTTATGCCAAGGTCGAACAGCTTTCGCAGCATGACGAATATATCCTTAGTCTCGCTGTCGGTTATAACGCGCGGCAAAACGGTGACCGGAACTGCGCCGCGCTCTTTGAACATGCGCACAAGGTCAAAATTATCGTGCATGACCTTGACGGGAATGTAGATATAATCGGGTCTTGTGTCGGCAAGCTCCTCTGTCAGCTGCTCTGCCGTGCGCACCTGATAGATCATAACGGGATCGGTCACGGCACTCTGCCCCGAGGGCATCTGCGGCATGGGCAGGCTGCGGCGCGGCTGCGGCACTGCGCGGCGCTCGTTGAGAGCCGTGACAAGCTTGCGGCGCAGCTCGTTTATCTCCGACGCAGAGAGGTAAAGTCCGCTCTGCACGCGGCTCTGCGCATCCACGCAGTAGTACGGCGTACCGCCTGTCTTGCCGAGTCTGTCACTCAAGACCTCTGAATTTATCGCCTGACGTATCGCCTTCTGCGGCTCGGCGCCGAAAGCGACTACCTTGTTTCCGCGGTTATCTATAGCTGCGGTCTTGACGGCCTCTCCGGCGTTTACGACGGCGTAAAACTTCACCGGAACACGGCGCTCTTCCTTGCCGATGTACTCTTTTCTTGCGTCGGCAAACATTTTTTCGCCGACCTTGTCGGTTTCGGCTCTCACGCCGAACATGTCGGCCTTATCGCCGTTAAAATAGCCCTGCGTGAAGCCCTGGCGCGAGAATGCGTCGGCAAGGGTCTGCATTTCCTCTGCCGTCGGCTCGCGGCGCTCTCTGATGATTTTTGAGTATATGCCCGTGACTATGCCCGTGTACTCGGGGCGCTTCATTCTGCCCTCGATCTTCACGCAGGCAACGCCGGCGTCCTCGATCTCACGCAGGCGGTCAACAAGGCAATTGTCCTTGAGCGAGAGCGGATGGCTGTCCTCAAGTCTGCCGCCCATGGTGTATTCCATGCGGCAGGGCTGGGCGCACATGCCGCGGTTGCCGCTTCTTCGCCCGATGAGCGATGACATATAGCACTGCCCCGAATGGCAGAAGCACAGTGCACCGTGGACAAATATCTCAGTTTCTATCGGCGAATGCTTTGTTATGAACTTTATCTGCTCGAAACTCAGCTCGCGCGCAAGGACTGCACGGGTAAGTCCCATCTCGGCCGCTACCTCAACGCCGGCAAGGTTATGGATGCTCATCTGGGTGCTCGCGTGCAGCGGAATATCCGGCACGGCTTTTTTCAAAACGCTCAAAAGGCCGAGATCCTGCACAAGGATGGCATCCGCGCCGAGATCCGACACGCGCCTTGCAAGCTCGACAGCCTGCTCCATCTCCCTGTCACCGACGAGCGTATTCATAGTGACATAGACCTTGCAGTCGCGTATACGGCAGTATCTGACCGCCTTTTCAAATTCCTCGTCGCTGAAATTTTTTGCTCCGCGGCGAGCATTGAATATTCCAAGTCCCATATACACCGCATCCGCGCCGTTCTGAACGGCGGCAACGACCGCCTCCGGCGAGCCTGCGGGAGAAAGCAGCTCAAGCATATATCCATACCTCTGGCATTTTACTTTTATCGTTGAATTATACCACAAACATGGCTATTGCTACAAGTTAATTTTAATGATATAATTCCTCTTGTTAAAGTCCATTGTGTAAACTTTGAATGAACAGAGGAATCGTCATGCCCACAGCAGAGCAAAACTCAATACCGCACAGCACCGCGGACAAGCTTATTGCCGCACATGACGGCGATGTTGCGCTGCTGTATATCTGGCTCGATCTTAACGGCGGATTTAACGCCGACAGAGCCGCGCGCGAGCTTTGCCGCACCGAGGCCGAGATAAAAAACGCACACGAAAAGCTGCTGAGAATGGGTCTTTCGCGCCCGGCCGCAAGGCCCGAGCAGGAGATAAAGCTCCCCCCTGCCGAGGAGCTTCCGGAATACACCTCGGCGGATATCGTGCGCCGCTCGAAGGAGGACAGCGGCTTTCAGGCCGTTATCGCCCAGGCGCAGCACAAGCTCGGCAGAGTTCTCTCCACAGCCGATCTTAAAACGCTTTTCGGCATTTACGATTACCTTGCGCTGCCGGCGGACGTTATTTTCATGCTCATCGGTTACTGCATCGACGTTTTCACCGAAAAATACGGTCCCGGCCGGCTGCCCTCGATGTGCAGCATCGAAAAGGAAGCCTACTCATGGGCAAATAAGGAGATCATCACCATCGAGCAGGCCGACGAATACATACGCGCAGCATCCGAAAAGCGTTCGCGCGCAGGCGAGCTTAAGACCTCAATGGGACTCGGCAGCCGCGTGCTCACGCCGACAGAGCGCAAATACATGACCTCGTGGTTCGACATGGGCTTTGATAACGAGGCAATACTCATAGCATACGACCGCACGGTGACAAACACCGGCGCTTTAAAATGGGGATACATGAACAAGATCATGCTCTCGTGGCATGATAAGGGAATACACTCGGCGCAGGATGTTGCCGAGCGCGACAGCCGCTCTCCGGCAAGCGCCGTTAAGGCGGAAAATCAGCATCGCAGCAACGTTTCGGGCGATGAGCTCAAGCGTCTGCGCTCAATATACGAAAAGGTTAAAAACGGTTAAACAATGGCACTGGACGGAAAAATTCTGGCGCGCGCCAGAGAGCAGATAGGTCACACACACGCAAACAATGTCGCCGAGCATTATCTCAGGCAGGAAAAGATTTATTCGCAGATACCCGAGATCCGCCGCATTGACGAGCGGCTTCGCACACAGATGTCCGAGCTTGTCGGACTTACGATAAAGCGCAGCGCGGATCTTTCCGATGCACTTAAGACGCTGGAGGATGAAAGCCTTGCGCTTCAGGCAAAAAAGGCTGAGCTTTTGCATGCTGCCGGTTATCCGGTCGATTATCTTGAGGATATCTACTCATGCCCGAAATGCAAAGACACCGGGTTTATCGGAAGCCAAATGTGCTCCTGCCTCATCGAGGAATACAACAGGCAGCTCACAAGCGAGCTGAGCACGCTTCTTAAAAACAGCGACGAGCGCTTTGAAAACTTCGACCTTTCGCTGTACGGCGAGGCAAGGGAAGCGATGAGCATTGTTTACGACACCTGCCGCGAGTACGCCTCCAGCTTCTCGGAGCGCTCGATGAACCTGCTGTTTCAGGGCGGTACAGGGCTGGGCAAAACGTTCCTGTCGGCCTGCATAGCGCGTGTCGTTGCGCAAAACGGTCACTCGGTGTGCTACGACACCGCGGCCTCCGCGCTTGAGGCGTTTGAAATGAAAAAATTCGCGCGCGACGCCGATGCCGCGGAAAAGGCCTCGACACGGGTCGAGCGCATGCTCGAGTGCGAGCTTATGATCCTTGACGATCTGGGCACCGAAATGCTCACGCAGATAAGCATCTCGGCACTGTACACGCTTATAAACACGCGCCTTGTCGAGGGCAAGAAGACCATTATCAGCACAAATCTCACCGATGCGGAGCTTGCACGGAGATACACTCCGCAGATTTGCTCGAGGATAGACGGCGAGTTTCTCAAGCTCCCGTTTGCCGGAACGGATATACGCAAACTTAAAAAGGAGATGTAGGAATGGATCAGCATGAGATCACTCGCGAAATACCCCTGCTAAACGCCGACGGCGAACTGACGGAGCCGGGCTACGCCAAGAAGCTTCTGCCGGTTTACAGGCGCGCGGACATCAAGGCAAGCCCCATGCGCATCAAGGAATGGGACTATTACCTCATAAACAACGGCCGCTTTGCCCTTGCCCTCACCATCGACGATAACGGCTACATGGGCCTTGACTCGATAAGCCTTCTCAACTTCGAGGAGGGCTGGGAGATCACAACAAGCCCCATGTGCTTCATGCCGCTCGGAAAGCGCAAGCTGCCCGAAACGAGCAAGACCGGCGACACGACAGCCATCGGCAAAAACTACAGCATTTATTTTAAAAACGACGGCTCGGGCGTGCGCACGCTGATAGCGCAGATGAAGCGCTTCGGCCCTGCCGGCTCGCTTTACGCAAAGGTCGAGCTTTTCGACGAACCGGAGGAGAGCATGGTCATAGCAACTCCGTTCGATAAACCGGGGCATTTTTACTATAATCAAAAGATAAACTGCATGCGCGCACGCGGCGAGGTCACCTACGACGGACACACCTATGTTTTTGACCCCTCTGACAGCTTCGCCGTTCTCGACTGGGGCCGCGGCGTGTGGACATACAAAAACACATGGTACTGGGGCTCGGCCTCCGGCGCGGTGGACGGAGTTCCCTTCGGCTGGAACATCGGCTACGGCTTCGGCAACACCTCGGCCGCCAGCGAGAACATGCTGTTTTACAACGGCAAGGCTCACAAGCTCAGTCAGGTAAAATTCAACATTCCCGGCGATGAAAAAGCCTTCATGGAGCCGTGGACCTTCACCTCGGATGACGGCCGCTTTGAAATGGACTTCCGCCCCGTGCTCGACCGCGCATCCTGCACCGACGTCGGACTTATCAAAAGCGATCAGCATCAGGTATTCGGCCTGTTCACCGGCAAGGCTGTCCTTGACGACGGAAAAGTGATCGAAATAAAAGACTTCCCCGGCTTTGCCGAGAAAGTCTCGAATAAATGGTAATACACAACAACCGGGACTGCGGTGCAGTCCCGGTTACTTTATCTCCTGCTCAAGGCCGTCAAACTCCGGCGAGGAGAAAAACTCCGCAAGCGTCATATCCAGCCCGTCGCATATCATTTTTATCGTCAACAGTTTTGGATTGCAGCTTTTGCCGTATAGAATATTCTTGATGCTCGACGGCGGCAGCGCGCACACAGTGGCAAGTCTGTTGATGCTCATGTTCCTCTGCTCGCACAGGCGAAGTATTCTGATCTAAGCTGACGAGAGCCGAATGCATATCGCCTGTCGGCGTACCCTTCCGGCTATTTT
>ENA-UOJE01000180-UOJE01000180.1-human-gut-metagenome-genome-assembly--contig:-C23-NODE-180-length-77410-cov-78.022339_pt1 | contig 77410 bp, 69 predicted proteins | sample MGYA00242341_ERZ723888 | MGnify/ENA metagenome assembly ERZ723888 | reverse complement strand
CAGATCCAGCACGGAGGACTTGCCCTTGGAGCCGGTCTCGTAGTCGTCAGCGCCGGCGAAGGGACGCTCGGGAGTGGTGAACAGGTCGTCCTTGACCTGGGCATTGTACTCGTGGGTCAGCATGGGGCCGTAGTCAATGTTCAGGATGGAGATGACCACGATCATCAGCAGGGTCAGCAGGCAGTAGTAGTTCCAGGGGATCTGCTTGATGAACATCTCAATGCCGCTGACGTTCTCGGAGTTGACGTAGCCGGACACGGCGGCAGCCCAGGAGGACACGGGAGCGATCATGCAGACGGGAGCGGCCGTGGAGTCGATGACGTAGGCCAGCTTCGCGCGGGAGATCTTGTGGGACTCGGTGACGGGACGCATAACGGCGCCCACGGTCAGGCAGTTGAAGTAGTCGTCGATGAAGATCAGCACGCCCAGCAGCATGGTCATCAGCTGCGCGCCGCCGCGGGTCTTGACGGACTTCTTCGCCCAGCGGCCGAAGGCCTCGGAGCCGCCGGTCTTGTTCATCAGATCCACCATGATGCCCAGGATGACCAGGAACACGATGATGGCGATGTTGCCGGAGTCAGAAACGGTGGTGACGATACCGTTGTCGCCCTCCACCAGCTGCACCAGCGTCTCCCAGGGCCGGAAGTTGCTGACCAGCAGAGCGCCAACGAGGCAGCCCAGGAACAGAGAGGAATAGACTTCCTTGCTGATCAGAGCCAGAACGATGGCCACGATGGGGGGCAGCAGGGACCAGAAGGTACCTGCGAACGGGGTGGTGGCGCCCTCGATCAGGATGGGAGCGTCCTTATAGCTGATGCCCAGTACGACCAGCAGCACGATAAAGACACCCAGCGCAACGAAATACGCTATCTTTGTGCTTTTCTTTTCCATGTGTGTGATTTACCTCCTCACAAATTGGTGGCATGATGCCATCCGCCGGCGCGAACAGGCGCACCTGCTCCCGCTGACTGTTGTATCATACCCTTGCGCTAAGAAATTGTCAAGTTCTTAACACCATGTTCCACTTTTTTAACAAATTGTGAACTCACTTTTCGTCGTTTTTACAATAGAACCGGGGGCATCACACGGAAATAATTGGCTGCAAGCCTTGAAAACACGCGGCTTTGCGCAAAAAAGACGCCGGTGCTCACGCACCGGCGTCTTTATACGGATATCGTTAATTTTCCGTTAAGTACCGTTTAGAAGAAGAACTCTTTGATCTGGCCGTACAGGATCAGGATCATGCACAGCGGGGTGATGAACTTCACGCAGATCTTGAAGAAGCTGTAGCTGCCCATGGCGTGGCCGGACTGCTCCACCTCTCCCTTGATCACCTCGGGGCCGATCTCCCAGCCGATCATCAGGGACATCAGCATTGCGCCCAGCGGCATCATGATGCCCTCGGACAGCATGTCGAAGAAGTCCAGCCAGTCGGCCGCCCATGTGGGCAGATCACCTGTCATGCCCAGGAGATTGCCCGGTGCGAAGCCGGTGGTGCCCAGCGCGTCGGCGCAGACCAGAATGCAGCCCAGACCCACGCAGGCCGCGGCGATAAGGGTGTAGGCCTTACGCTTGTCGCCCTTGCCCTCGTCACGCGCCTTGTCCACGAAGTGCGCCACGATGACCTCCAGCAGGGAGATGGAGGAGGAGATGGCGGCAAAGACCACCAGCAGATAGAAGATAATGCCGAAGATGGGACCCACGGCATCCATGCGGTCGAACACGTTCTGCATGGTGATGAACAGCAGCTTGGGGCCGCCCAGAGCGCCGTTGGGATCCAGAGCGAAGCGGCCGGGCAGGACGCACAGGCCGGCCATCAGAGCCACCAGCGTATCCATAACCACGATCAACAGCGCGTTTTTCTGGATGTTCTCCTTCTTCTGCAGATAGGAGCCGTAGGTGATCATGGCGCCCATGCCCAGAGACAGGGAGAAGAACATCTGGCCGCCGGCGGTGGCCAGCACCGTCAGGAAGTCGGGCGCCTCCTCAATAACGCCGTTGGCGACCGCCCAGCCGGGCACGAACATGTACTTCAGGCCGTTCACAGCGCCGGGCAGGGTGCAGGCGCGGATAATGCAGATCAGCAGCGCCACAAACAGCGCGGGCATACCCACGGAGCAGACCTTCTCGATACCGCCGCCCACACCGCCGAGAACGATGAGCATGGTCAGCGCCACAAAGATCAGGCCGTAGATGATGGCCTCGGTGGGGTTGCCGAGGAAGGCTCCGAACACCTCAGCGCCCACGGAGGTGTCGTTGGCCGCGGCCAGCTCAGCGGCTGCGCCGGAGCCGAAGGAGGCGTTGAACAGGTCACCGATGTTGACAACGGTGTACTTGATGCAGTAGCCGCCCAGCGCGCAATAGAAGAACAGAATCAGGAACGCGGACAGAATGCCCATCCAGCCCATCCATTTGAACTTCTTGGAGATGGCATGGTACGCCGCCACAGCACCCTTGCCCGTCTTGCGACCGATGGCCAGCTCGCCTACCATAACGATGAAGCCGCAGCAGACCGCCAGAATGAGGTAAATAATGAGGAACGTAAAGCCGCCGGAGGCGCCCATTTTATTGGGGAAGCCCCAGATGTTGCCCAGGCCGACCGCCGAGCCGACCGCGGCCATCAGGAAACCGAAATTGGTTCCAAAGCCTTTTCTTTCTTCCATTGTTTTCTCTCCTTCACAGATTTTTCCCGCCGCACCCGGCGGGCGTGGTTGTATCTTACCGTGAAAAAAAGACGGTGTAAATGGGGGCACACGTTCCTTAACGTGCCGGTGGCGCTGCGCCGCTTTTTCTTTATCCATCTGTTATAAAGGATGCGTAAAGCGGCGTTTTACCTCGATGGAAATTTTCTTTTCAGGAAACTGCTTTTGTCGAAAGGCAGGCCTCTCCCCAGCTTGTCGAAAAAGTCCGGATGGACTTTTTCGACAAGCTGCCTGCAAAATCGCAAAATAAAAAACTGCATTTTATTTCGCGATTTTGGTCGCTGCGGCGGGTGATTGAACGCGAAAGGGAACCCTGACGGTTCCCTTTCACACTATCCTTCTCTCCGATATGCGTGACCGTGCAGGTTTATCGACAGGCTGTCCCCTCCCCTGCCGGCTCCGTTATGACACGAAGGCTGACCGGCGGCAAAGGATAAAAAACTGCGGTGGTTTTCGTTTTCACATCCGTTGCGAAAGAAGCGGAAATGTGCTATACTATGTGCTCAAAATTACGAAGCGAGGCGTGCTATGACTACCCAAGACTACCGTACCCGCAGCCCTCTGCGGATATTTCTCTCCTATTTCAAGCCCCACCGGGGGCTGTTTGCGCTGGATATGACCTGCGCGTTCCTGATCGCGTGCATCGACCTGGCGTTCCCGCTGGTGTCCCGCGCCGCCATGTACTCGTGGCTCCCCCAGCGGCAGTTCCGGACGTTTTTCATCGTTATGGCCGTGGTGGTGGCCGCCTATCTGCTGCGGTCGGGGCTTTATTTCGTGGTGGCCTACTGGGGTCACACCTTCGGCATCCGGGTGGAGGCGGACATCCGCCGCGACCTGTACCACCACATTCAGGAGCTGGGCTTCGATTTCTACGACCGCAACCGCACCGGCCAGCTGATGAGCCGGTTGACCAGCGACCTGTTCGAGCTGACGGAGCTGGCGCACCACGGGCCGGAGGATCTGTTCATCTCCGCCGTGACCATTCTGGGCGCACTGGCGGTGATGTTCTGCCTGCGCTGGGAGCTGGCGCTGGTGCTGCTGCTCCTGCTGCCGGTGCTGCTGGCTGTGGCGCTGCGCCGCCGGCGGCAGATGAGTGCCGCGTCCCGCGCCGCCAAGCAGAAGACCGGCACCATCAACGCCGCCATCGAGTCGGGGCTGTCCGGCGTCCGCACCACCAAGGCCTTTGCCAACGAGGAGGCGCAGCAGCGCCGCTTCGACGAGGCCAATGAGGTGTTCAAGACCGCCAAGCGCGGCTTCCACAAGGAGATGGGGCGCTTCAACGCGGTGATGGAGTTCTGCACCGGCATACTGCCGGTGGCGGTGATCGCCGTGGGCGGCTGGCTCATTATGAGGGAGAAGATGGACTATGTGGATCTCATTACCTTCTCCCTGTATGTCACCACCTTTGTCAGCCCCATCCGCAAGCTGGCCAACTTCGCGGAGATGTTCTCCAACGGCTTTGCCGGTCTGCACCGGTTCATCGAGCTGATGGGCACCGACCCGTCCATTCAGGACGCGCCGGACGCGGTGGAGCTGCGGAACGTGAAGGGCGACGTGGACGTGGAGCATGTGTCCTTCGCCTACGGGGAAAAGGCCGAGGTGCTCCACGACGTGACGCTGCACATCCCCGCCGGGGAGACGGTGGCGCTGGTGGGACCCTCCGGCGGCGGCAAGAGCACCCTGTGCCAGCTGCTGCCCCGGTTCTATGACGTGGACAGCGGCAGCGTGTCCGTGGACGGGCACGACGTGCGCTCCCTGACACAGCGCTCCCTGCGCCGCGCCATCGGCATCGTGCAGCAGGACGTGTTCCTGTTTGCCGACACCATCCGGGAGAACATCCGCTACGGCCGTCCCGACGCCACCGACGCGGAGGTGGAGCAGGCGGCGCGGCAGGCGGAGATCTATGAGGATATCTGCGCCATGCCCGACGGGTTCGACACCTATGTGGGCGAGCGGGGCGCGCTGCTGTCCGGCGGGCAGAAGCAGCGGGTGGCCATCGCCCGGGTGTTCCTGAAATCCCCGCCCATCCTGATACTGGACGAGGCCACCTCGGCGCTGGACAGCGTGACGGAATCGCGGATACAGGGCGCCTTTGACCGGCTGGCGCAGGGGCGGACGACGCTGATCATCGCCCACCGGCTGTCCACCATCCGGGCGGCGCACCGCATTCTGGTGATACAGGACGGCGTGATCGCCGAGGAGGGCAGCCACGCGGAGCTGCTGGCAAGGAACGGCGTGTACGCCCGGCTGTACCGCACGCAGAATCTGGGAGAGTGACCATGGACAGACGGGAATTGCTGGACAAAACGGCGCAGGACGCGGAGGAGCGGCTGCTGCTCAGCCGCGTGTGGGACAAGCGGGAGCAGTGCCGCCAGAGGAACATCCCCGCGGCCACGGACTTCCTGTCGCCCCAGGAGCAGGCGGCGGCGCAGCGGCTGCTGAACGCGCTGGGCATGCGGGAAGGCTATGCCTTCTCCGGAGGCTATGAGGGTGCGGAGCGGCGGCGGCTGGTGTTCCTGCCGGACTGGAAGGACGCGCCGGACGAGCAGGAGCTCACGGCGGTGGAGGCGCGGTGCCGCAGCGGAAGCAGCCTGACACACCGGGATTTTTTGGGAAGTCTGATGGCTCTGGGATTGACCAGAGGAAAGATAGGGGATATACTGTTGACGGAGGGCGGCTGCCAGGTGATCGTGGAGCCGTCCGTGGCGGAGCATCTGGTGCAGAGCTGGGACTCCGCCGGACGGGAACGGCTGACCGTGGCGGCGCTGCCGTCGCTCACCGCCCTTGCGCCGCAGGCGCCGGTATTTACCGAGGTGCGGGACACGGTGGCCTCCCTGCGGCTGGACGGCGTGGCGTCCGCAGGCTTCGGCGTCAGCCGGGGCAAGGCGGCGGAGGCCCTCCAGCGGGGCGCGGTGCAGGTGAACCACACCGTCTGCCTGAAGCCGGACAAGCCGGTGGCGGCGGGGGATGTCATCACCTGCCGGGGCTGGGGGCGCTGCGTGCTGGGCAGCGTGGGAAGTCCTACCCGGAAGGGGCGGCTCCCCATCGTCATACAGCGGTATTCATGATATGATCAGACGCATATAGACGCACATCTGAGAAACGAGGTGAAACGTATGGAACAGAGCAGGATCGACCGCATCAACGAGCTGGCGCGGAAGGCCAAGGCCGAGGGGCTGACGGACGCAGAGATCGAGGAGCGCGCCGTGCTGCGGCAGGAGTACCTGAACGCGGTGATGAGCAACGCCCGCGCGGTGCTGGAAAACACCTATATCGTGGACGAAAAGGGCAACAAGCGGAAACTGCAGGGGAAGGGTGAGCCGGAAGAATGAGCTACGAATACGACGGGAGCAGCGGCCCGCAGCCGCAGCCTCCGAAAAAGAACAATAACAACGACCTTGGCTCGTGGATCCTCATCGCGGTGATGTTCGCCGTGGCGTGGCCGGTGGGGCTGATCCTGCTGCTGAGCAAGCTCAGCGAGGGCAGCGGCAGAAAAATGCGCCAGCAGGCGCGGGAGGCATGGCAGCGGACGGCGGCGGGCAGCGCCGAGGCGAAGCCCGCGCAGGCGCGCGCCTCTGCGGCGAAGAACACCGTGCGCAAGGTCACGGAGACGCCGAACTACTCCGACAAGGGCGCCAAAACCATGAAGATCATCGGCGCGGTGGTAGCCATTCTGGGCGCGTTTTTTCTGGTGCAGCAGGTGGACTACTTTGAACTGCGCTACGCCATCAAATGGCATGACTGGATGGGCCTGCTGCGGCAGGTGTTCTATCCCATGGGCATGATGGCCGGCGGCGTGTCGCTGCTGCTGGGCAGCGGCGCCATGAAGCGCCGCCAGCGGCGGTTCGCCACCTATCTGCGCACGGCGGGGCAGAAGGCCGCCGTGCCGCTGGATTATCTGGCAAGAGCCGCCGATGTGTCCCGGAAGCGGGTGGAAAAGGACGTCAACCTGATGCTGGAAAAGGGCATGTGGGGCGACGAGGCCTACATCGATCTGGGCAGCGGGATGCTGTTCAAGTCTCAGGAGGCGGCCACGGCGTATTTTGACGCCGCCCACCGCGCCAAGGCGGAGCAGGAGCAGCCCGCACAGGCTGCGCCCGCGCCGGAGGGCTACGCCGCGATCCTGGCGCAGATACGTGACCTTAACGACCGCATCGCCGACGAGCACCTCAGCGCGCAGATGGATCGCATGGAGCAGGTGGCCGGGCGCATCTTCAGGCTCATCGAGGAGGACGAGAACAAGCGGACGGCCGCCGGTACGTTCCTGAGCTACTACCTGCCCACCACACTGAAGCTGCTGGAGAACTACGCGGCCTTTGAGGAGGCCGGCGTCAGCGGCGAGAATCTCAGTCAGGCCAAGGCCAAGATCGAAAAGACCATGGACAGCATCGTGGCGGGCTTCGAGCACCAGCTGGATGAGCTGTACCGCACGGACGCCATGGACATCGACAGTGATATACGGGTGATGGAGACTATGCTGCGGCGCGATACCGCCAGCGTAGCGGATGATTTCGGCCTGAACGGGGGAAGCGCCGTTCAGCAGAAGGAGTCATAATGAGGAGGGAAACGCAGGTGCTCTGCGTTTCCCTTTCGCGTTTTTCACACACGGCGGGGGTTGCGTGTTGACGGAACGGGCAAAAAGAGGTACAATGTTCGGTAACGATACCGAGCAGCGAAAACGACCTGTTTCGCCGCTCTCGGCGCGGCAGGAGTGCTATACTGACACAGTGAAAAAGGAGCGGAGAGCATGATGCAGCATCCGGCGCATGACGCCTATACCTACTTCGGCGCACACCCGACCGGCGAGGGCTATACCTTCCGGGTGTGGGCGCCCAACGCCCGCGCTGTGGCGCTGGCCGGTGACTTCAACGGCTGGGCGCCCTGCCCCATGACGCGGCTGGACGGCGGCGTATGGGAGGCGGCGGCGGAGAACGCCAGGGTGTACGACGCCTATAAGTACGTCGTCACCGGCGCGGACGGCCGGGTGGTGTGGAAGGCCGACCCCTATGCCTTCCACGCGGCCACGCGGCCGGGGACGGACAGCAAGGTGTACGACATCGCGGGCTTTTCGTGGCGGGATGAGAAATGGCGGCAGCAGCGGCTGGAAAAGCCGCCGGTGGATGGCGAGCTGCTGATCTACGAGGTGCATCTGGGCTCGTGGAAGCGCCACGAGGACGGCACGTCCCTGAGCTACCGGGAGCTGGCGCGGGAGCTGCCGGGGTATGTGAAGTCCATGGGCTACAACTTCGTGGAGCTGCTGCCGGTGACGGAGTACCCGCTGGACGACAGCTGGGGCTATCAGTGCACCGGCTACTTCGCCCCCACCAGCCGCTACGGAACGCCCCACGACTTCATGGCGCTGGTGGACGCCCTGCACCGGGCGGGGCTGGGCGTGATACTGGACTGGGTGCCGGCGCATTTCTGCAAGGACAGCCACGGGCTGATCGAGTTCGACGGGACATGCCTCTATGAATACGGCGACCCGCTGAAATGGGAGCACGCCGGCTGGGGCACCCGTGTGTTCGACTTCGGCAAGCCGGAGGTGAAGGAGTTCCTTCTCAGCTCCGCCGTGTACTGGCTGCGGGAGTACCACATCGACGGGCTGCGGGTGGACGCGGTGGCGTCCATGCTGTATCTGGACTATGACCGGCAGGGCGGCGCGTGGCGCCCCAACAAAGACGGCGGCAGAGAAAATCTGGAGGCCATCGAGTTCCTGCGGGAGCTGAACCGGGCGACCTTCGCCGCCGACCCCGCGGCGCTGATGGTGGCGGAGGAGTCCACCGCGTGGCCGCTGGTGACATACCCGCCGGAGGAGGGCGGTCTGGGCTTCAACCTCAAGTGGAACATGGGCTGGATGAACGACCTGTGCCACTATCTGAAGATGGACCCCTACTTCCGCCAGTTCCACCACCGGGATGTGACGTTCTCCATGTTGTATGCCTTTTCCGAGAACTACGTACTGCCCCTGTCCCACGACGAGGTGGTGCACATGAAGGGCAGTCTGCGGGGCAAGATGCCCGGCGACGACTGGCGGCAGCTGGCCGGTGTAAGGGGCTTCTATACCTACATGCTGTGCCATCCGGGGAAGAAGCTGCTGTTCATGGGCAGCGAGCTGGGACAGTGGCACGAGTGGGACTTCCGCGGCCAGCTGGACTGGTATCTGCTGGACGACCCCGCCTGCCGCGCCACCCACGAGTGCATCCGCCAGCTGAACCGGCTGTACAGGCGCAACCGCTGCCTGTGGGAAAACGATCGGGACTGGGAGGGCTTCCAGTGGCTGGTGGCCGACGACAACCACAATAACGTGCTGGTGTTCCTGCGGCGGGACAGAAAGGGACACGAGATGATCTGCGCGGTGAATTTCGCGCCGGTGCCCTGGGACAACTACCGCTTCGGCGTGCCGAAGGCGGCGGGGTACGAGGTGCTGTTCAACACGGACGATACCTGCTGGGGCGGCAGCGGCTGCGGCCTGAGCGCCGGCGGCAGGATCAACGTGGACGATATACCCTCCCACGGGCGGGAGCAGTCCCTGTCGCTGACGGTGCCGCCGCTGGGCGCGGTGCTGCTGCGGCGGACGAACGCAAAGAAGCGGCGCAACGATGAAGCAGGAGGTACACAACGATGAAGAAAGAGTGTGTGGCGATGCTGCTGGCCGGCGGTCAGGGCAGCCGCCTGTATGTGCTCACCGGCAGCATGGCAAAGCCCGCCGTGCCCTTCGGCGGCAAGTTCCGCATTATCGACTTTCCCCTGTCCAACTGCACCAACTCCGGCATTGACACGGTGGGCGTGCTGACCCAGTACCGCCCGCTGGAGCTGAACACCTACATCGGCAGCGGCCAGCCCTGGGAGCTGGATCGCATGAACGGCGGCGTACATATCCTGCCGCCCTACCAGAGCGCCGGCGGCGCCGTGTGGTACAAGGGCACCGCCAACGCCATCTATCAGAACATCGGCTTCGTGGATCTGTACGACCCGGAGTATGTGCTGATCCTCTCCGGCGACCACATTTACAAGATGGACTACTCCGACATGCTGCGCCGCCACAAGGAGACGGGCGCGGACTGCACCATCTCCGTGATGGAGGTGCCCTGGGAGGAGGCCAGCCGCTTCGGTATCATGTCCGTGGACGGCGAGGACAACATCACGGAGTTCGCCGAAAAGCCCAGGGAGCCGAAAAGCAATCTGGCGTCCATGGGCATCTATGTGTTCACATGGAAGAAGCTGCGGGAGTATCTGATCGCGGACGAGGCCGACCCCGCCAGCGACAACGACTTCGGCAAGAACATCATCCCCACCATGCTGAAAAACGGCGAGAAAATGGCGGCCTACCGCTTCGAGGGCTACTGGAAAGACGTGGGCACGCTGGACTCCCTGTGGGACGCCAACATGGACATGCTGTCCCCCGGCTCTGGGCTGAATCTGCTGGACAAGAAGTGGCGCATCTACGGACGCACGCCCACCTGTCCGCCCACCTACATCGGGGCGCAGGGCGACGTGGGCAACAGCGCCATCGCCAAGGGCTGCACGGTGCTGGGCGAGGTGAAGAACTCGGTGCTGAGCACCGGCACCTGCGTGGACGAGGGCGCGGAGGTGTCCTACTCCGTGGTGATGCCCGGCGCGGTGATCGGAAAGGGCGCAAAGGTATCCTACGCCATCATCGGCGAGGGCTGCCGCATCGGAGAGAACGCCGTGGTAGGCGGCGCGCCGGGCAGCGTGGACTTTGACCACTGGGGCATCGCCGTGGTGGGGCCCCATGCGCAGGTACGCGACGGACAGGTCATCCAGCCGAACATGATGCTGGGCGAGGACGGCAAGGAGGTACGGAGATGAAGGGACTGCACGGGATCATCTTCTCCTACGAAAAGGAGAACGGACTGCGGGAGCTGATCGAAAACCGGGTACACGGCTCCGTCCCCTTTGGCGGCGATTACCGGATCATCGACTTTATCCTCTCCAGCATGGTCAACGCCGGTATCACGGACGTGGGCGTGATCATGCACGGCAAGTGCCAGTCGCTGCTGGATCATCTGGGCAGCGGAAAGAGCTGGGATCTCAGCCGCAACTTCGGCGGACTGACGCTGCTGCCCGCCTTCGCCTATAACGAGCGCAGCCACGGCGACGGGCAGTTCCGCGGCCGGGTGGAGGCGCTGTACAGCGTGATGAACTATCTCAAGGGCATCCGGCAGGACTATGTGGTGCTGTCGGACAGCGACACGATCATCAACATGCCGCTGGAGGACGTGCTGGCGCGGCATATTGCCACCGGCGCGGACATCACGGCGGTGTGCACCGCCGCAGGCGGCGACGGGCGGGACACCTATTTCCGGCTGGACGGCGGCGGGCGCATCACCGACACGGCCTATGAGCTGTATACCCCGTCGGGCTACCGCTGCCTGAATATCTTCGTCCTGCGGACGGAGCTGCTGGTGCAGCTGGTGACGGAGTGCATCAGCCGCAACGGATACAGCCTCCGGCGGAACATATTGCAGGAGATGGGCGGACGCCTGAAGCTGTACGGCTATGTGTACGACGGCTATGCCGCCCACATCAGCACATTGCAGAACTACTACGACCGCAGCATGGAGCTGCTGGACACCGGCGTGCGCGGACGGCTGTTTTGCCCGGAGCGCCCGGTGTATGGCAAGGAGAACGACTCGCCCTCCAGCTACATCGACCCGGAGGGCGGCTGCGTGAATTCGCTGGTGGCCGACGGGTGCGACATCCAGGGCAGCGTGAAAAACTGCGTGCTGTTCCGCAACGTGCGCATTGAAAAGGGCGCCAGCGTGGAAAACTGTATTCTGTTCAAGGACACGGTGGTGAAAAGGGGCGCGGTGCTGCGGGGCGTTATCACGGACAAGTACGTGACCATCAGCGAAAATGTGACGCTGATGGGGCACGAGCGCTATCCCATCGTGATCGCCAAGGGCGCCACGGTGTAAGGCAAGGAGGTACGGCATGAGAGTTCTGTATGTGACCAGTGAAGCGTACCCCTTCTGCAAGACCGGCGGTCTGGCAGACGTGGCGGGCAGCCTGCCCCCGGCGCTGGCACGCTCCGGCGTGGAGGCGGCGGTGATCCTGCCGCTGTACGACAGGATCGGGGAGCAGTGGCGGCGGCAGATGACGTTCCGCCGGTATATCTACGTGGATCTGGGCTGGCGGCACGAGTACTGCGGCCTGTTCTCGCTGGAGCGGCAGGGCGTGACGTGGTATTTCGTGGACAACGAGAAATACTTCCGCCGGGGACGGCTGTACGGCGAATTTGACGACGGCGAGCGCTTTGCCTTCTTCAGCCACGCGGTCATCGACCTGCTGCCCAGCCTCGACTGGATGCCCGACGTGCTCCACTGCAACGACTGGCAGACGGCGCTGGTGCCCATCTATCTGAAGGATGTGGCCACCCGCTGGCCGGAGGTGCGGGGCATCCGCACGGTGTTCACCATCCACAACATCGAGTACCAGGGGCGCTACGGTGCAGACAGCGTGGATCAGCTGTTCGGGCTGGATCGCGGCTGGTATGACGACGGTACCCTGCGCATGGACGGCGACGTGAATCTCATGAAGGGCGCCATGCTCATGGCGGACGCCGTCACCACCGTCAGCCCCACCTACGCCGCGCAGCTCCACGATCCCCGGTACGCCGAGGGGCTGGAGAGCGTGGTGGACGCCATCGGCTGGAAAATGCACGGCGTGGTCAACGGCATCGACACCGTGGGCTACGACCCGGCGTCCGACCCGGCGCTGCCGGCGCACTATACGCCGGAGGACATGGGCGGCAAGGCCGTGTGCAAATCGTCCCTGCAGGGGGCGCTGGGGCTGCATCAGGAACCGGACACGCCGCTGATCGCCATGGTGACGCGGCTGGTGGGACACAAGGGGCTTGATCTTGTGCAGCAGGCCATGGACGGCATCATGGCCACCGGCTGCCAGTTCGTGGTGCTGGGCACCGGCGACAGGCAGTACGAGGACTTCTTCCGCTGGAAGGCGGGGCAGTACCCCGGCCGCCTGTCGGCGCAGATCCTGTACGCCGAGGATCTGTCCCGGCGCGTCTACGCCGCCGCCGACCTGTTCCTGATGCCCTCCCGCAGCGAGCCGTGCGGTCTGAGCCAGATGATCGCCATGCGCTACGGCGCGGTGCCCATTGTGCGCAGCACCGGCGGTCTGGCGGACACGGTGAAGTCCTGTCAGGTGGGGCAGAGCGACGGCACCGGCTATCTGTTCGGCGACTACGACGCGGGCGCCATGCTGTCCGTCATCGGGCAGGCCACCGGATTGTACCGGGGCGACCGGGCGGGCTTTGATACCGTGCGGCAACGGGGCATGACCGAGGATTTCAGCTGGACGCGCAGCGCGGACAGCTACCGCCATATTTATGAGAACCTTTGACCATAGGAGGATACACCACATATGACCTACAACAAGGAAACGCTGAAGAACGCCATCGTCCAGAAGCTGCGGCTGAACTACGGCTGCACCGAGCAGCAGGCCACCGACGGTGAGATGATGAAGGCCTGCGCCATGGTGCTGCGCGACATCATGGCCGAGCGCGGCGTGCAGACCCGCGAGGAGACGGCCCACGAGGAGAAGCGGAAGGTACACTACCTGTCGCTGGAGTTCCTCATGGGGCGCAGCCTGATGAAAAACGCCTTCAATCTGGAGCTGCTGGACGAGCTGACCGCCGCCATCGGCGAGCTGGGCTTCAGGGCGGCGGATATTTTCGACATGGAGCCGGATGCCGGTCTGGGCAACGGCGGCCTCGGCCGTCTGGCCGCCTGCTATCTGGATAGCATGACCACGCTGGAGATACCGGCGGCGGGCTATTCCATCTGCTATGAGCTGGGTATCTTCAAGCAGAAGATCGTGGAGGGTCAGCAGGTGGAGCTGCCGGACGACTGGATGCAGCTGGGCGACGCGTGGCTGCTGCCCAAGCTGCAGGAGGCCGAGGAGGTACACTTCGGCGGCAAGGTGCGCACCCGCTGGGACAACGGGCACCTGATGGTGGTGCACGAGGACTACACCCGCGTGCTGGCCATCCCCTGCGACATGGAGATCGCCGGCTACGACACCGACCACGTGAACACCCTGCGCCTGTGGCAGGCGCGCAGCCCCAAGCCCATCGACATGAAGCTGTTCAGCGAGGGGCAGTACCTCCACGCCGCCGAGGAGCGCGCCATGGCCGACGCCATCAGTCAGGTGCTCTATCCGGAGGACAACCACTACGAGGGCAAGTCCCTGCGGCTGAAGCAGCAGTATTTCTTCGTGTCCGCCACCATCCAGTCCATCACCCGCAAGCACATCCAGCAGTACGGCACGCTGAAGAACTTCCACGAGAAGAACGTCATCCAGATCAACGACACCCACCCCACGCTGGTGATCCCGGAGCTGATGCGTATTCTGGTGGACGACGCCGGTATGAGCTGGGACGAGGCGTGGAACATCACCACCCACTGCGTGGCCTATACCAACCACACCGTGCTGGCCGAAGCACTGGAGGTCTGGCCGCAGCAGCTGTTCGAGACGCTGCTGCCCCGTATATGGCAGATATTGCAGGAGATCTCCCGCCGCTGGCAGCTGAAGGTGGAGGAGTTCTATCGCGACCCGGCCAAGACCGCGAAGCTGGCCATTATCTGGGACGGCGGCGTGCGCATGGCCAACCTGTGCATCGCCGGCAGCATGGCCGTCAACGGCGTCAGCGCCCTGCACTCCGAGATCCTGCGGAAGGATCTCTTCAAGGACGCCTGTCAGATGCAGCCGGATAAGTTCAAGAACGTCACCAACGGCATCGACCACCGCCGCTGGGTGCCCCAGATCAACCCCGGTCTGGACGGGCTGATCCGCGACCTGATCGGCGAGGGCTATCTGACCCACCCGCAGGAGCTGAAAAAGCTGGAGCAGTACGCCGGGGACAAGGCGGTGCTGGCGCGGCTGGAGGACATCAAGAAGCAGAACAAGCTGGCCTTTGCCGCCTTTGCCAGGAAGCATCAGGGCGTGGTGCTGAACACCGATGCCATCTTCGACGTGCAGGTAAAGCGGCTGCACGAGTACAAGCGCCAGCTGCTGAACGCTTTGCAGATCATCTATCTGTACCAGCGGATGCAGGACGATCCCACGCTGGACATCCCGCCCCAGACGTTCCTGTTCGGCGCCAAGGCCGCGCCGGGCTATGCCGTGGCCAAGCGCATCATCCACCTGATCAACTCTCTGGCCGATCAGGTGAACAGCGACCCGCTGTGCAAAGACCGCTTGCAGGTGGTGTTTCTGGAGAACTACCGTGTGTCGCTGGCGGAGGTGCTGATGCCCGCCAGCGAGGTCAGCCAGCAGATCTCCACCGCCGGCAAGGAGGCCAGCGGCACCGGCAACATGAAGTTCATGATGAACGGCGCGCTGACCGTGGGCACGCTGGACGGCGCCAACGTGGAGATGCACGACCTGCTGGGCGACGACAACATGTTCCTGTTCGGTCTGAAGGCCGACGAGGTGGAGCATCTGCGCCACACCTACGACCCCAACCTGCTGTACCAGCGCGACCCGGTGCTGCGCCGGGTACTGGATCAGCTGAAGGTGGGCTTCCGGGACGGCGTGACCTACGAGGATCTGTTCCAGCGGCTTGTCACCGGCGTGGACGGACAGGCGGATCAGTATATGGTGCTGGCCGATTTTGCGGCCTACTGCGAGGCGGAGAGCCGCATGCGCCACACCTACACCGACCGGGAGACGTGGAACCGCATGAGTCTGACCAACATCGCCCGCAGCGGCGTGTTCGCCGCCGACCGCGCCATCGCCCAATACGCCGACACCATCTGGCACGTGCCCTATAAGAAATAAGGCTGAAAGGAACCGCCCGCGGGCGGTTCCTTTTTCTGTAGGAGCGGACGGCTCCGGTACAGGGCGCTGCCGTTAGACGGGCGTAGGGGACGGCGTCCTCGACGTCCCTTGTAGGGGCGGACGACTCTGTCCGCCCTTACAGCACCTTGCCATGCCTTTTTCCCCGCTTCGACAAAGGCTCCTACTTCCCTTTTTCCGATAGATGTGGTATACTGACGCAGACTATGTGTAAGGAGGTGGGGCGCATGCGGCGATTTTCGGCGGTGCTGCTGGCGGCGGTGCTGCTGCTGACGGCGGCCGGCTGCGGGCGGCAGACGGATACGGCGGACGATGGGCGGCTGCAGGTGGTGTGTACCCTGTTTCCCTACTACGATTTCGTGCGGCAGATCGGCGGCGACGCGGTGGACGCGGTGCTGCTGGTACCCGCCGGGCGGGAGACGCACAGCTTCGAGCCCACGCCGCTGGACGTGATCACCATGAGCCGGGCGGATGTGTTCATCTGGAACGGCGGCGAGAGCGAGCTGTGGGTGGAGGATGTGCTGGACGCGGCGGGCGAGAATATCCCCTACCGGCTGGCCATGATGGACTGCGTGGAGACATACCGGGAGGAGTACGCCGAGGGGATGCAGGGCGGTCACGACCACGACCACGATGACCACGACCACGACCATGACGACCATGACGGCCATCTGCACGACGGCCACGAGGAGGACATTGAGTACGACGAGCACATCTGGACGTCGCCGGTAAACGCCATGGCGCTGTGCCGCGCCATTTGCGACACGCTGTGTGAGGCCGACCCGGACAACGCCGACGGCTACCGGGCGCGGCTGAAGGACTATCTGGGCGAATTGCAGGCGCTGGACCATACGTTCCGGGACATTGTGGACGGCGCGGCGCGGCGTCTGGTGGTGTTCGGCGACCGGTTCCCGCTGCTGTATTTCTGCAAGGAATATGATCTGGACTACCGGGCGGCGTTCCACGGCTGCGCCGGGGACACGGAGCCGTCGCTGGCCACGCTGAAGTATCTCATTGATCTGGTGGATGCGGAGGACATCCCGGTGGTGTATACCATTGAGCTGAGCAGTCAGAAGGTGGCCAACGCCATTGCGGAGACCACCGGCGCGCAGGTGCGGACGTTCCACTCCTGCCAGACGGTGAGCCGGGCGGAGTTTGACGGCGGCGCGACCTATATCAGTCTGATGACCGCCAACGCCGCGGTATTGAAGGAGGGGCTGTCCTGATGGAGAAAAAGATATTGCTGGACTGCCGGGACGTAACGCTGGGCTACGAGGGCAGGCCGGTGTGGGAGCACCTGCGCTTTCAGGTGCACAGCGGCGACTATGTGTGCATCGTGGGCGAAAACGGCAGCGGCAAGTCCACGCTGGTAAAGAGCCTGCTGGGGCTGCTGCGCCCTATGGCGGGCGAGATCGTGCGCGCACCCTCCCTGCGCTCCGGCGCTATCGGCTATCTGCCCCAGCAGACGAAGGCGCAGAAGGACTTCCCCGCCACGGTGACGGAGGTGGTGCGCAGCGGCTTTCTCAGCAGCCGGGGCATGCGGTTTTTCTACACGCCCAAGGAGAAGTCCGAGGCGCTGATGAACATGGGCAAGCTGGGCGTGCTGGAGCTGAAGGATCGCTGCTACCGGGAGCTGTCCGGCGGGCAGCAGCAGCGGGTGCTGCTGGCGCGGGCGCTGTGCGCCGCCGGCGAGCTGCTGATACTGGATGAGCCGGTGACGGGGCTTGACCCGGCGGCGGCGCAGGAGCTGTACCGCACGCTGGACTATCTGAACAAAAAAGAGGGCATCGCCATCGTGACGGTGACCCACGACATCCGCAGCGCCCTGCGGTACGCCACCCACATCCTCCACGCGGGGCACGGGACGTACTTCTTCGGCACGGCGGCGGAATATCTGGCCTCCCCCTGGGGGAAGCGGTTCGGAGGTGACGGCGTATGAGTCTGCTGTGGGAGATGTTCACCTACCCGTTCATCCTGCGGGCGTTCGTGGTGGGTATTCTGGTGGCGCTGTGCGCCGCGCTGCTGGGGGTTCCGCTGGTGCTGAAGCGGTACTCCATGATCGGCGACGGGCTGAGCCATGTGTCCTTCGGCGCGCTGAGCATCGCGCTGGCCTGCGGCTGGGCGCCGCTGCCGGTATCCATACCGGTGGTGATACTGGCGGCGCTGGGGCTGCTGCGGATGACGGAGAAAAGCCGCATGGGGGCGGACGCCGCCATCGCGGTGGTCAGCGCCTCGGCACTGGCCATCGGCGTGGTAGTCACCAGTCTGACCACCGGCATGACCACGGACGTGGACAGCTTCATGTTCGGCTCCATTCTGGCCATGGATCGGGCGGATGTGGCGCTGAGCGTGGTGCTGTGCGCGGCGGTGCTGGTGCTGTATATCCTGTTCTACCACCGGCTGTTCGCCATCACCTTTGACGAGAGCTTTTCCCGCGCCACCGGCGTGCGGGTGGGGCTGTACAACACCATTCTGTCGGTGCTGACGGCGCTGACCATCGTGCTGGGCATGCGGATGATGGGCGCCATGCTGATCTCCAGTCTGGTGATCTTCCCGGCGCTGACGGCCATGGGGCTGCTGCGCAGCTTCCGGGGCGTGGTGCTGTGCGCCGCCGGGCTGAGCGTGGTGTGCTTCTGCATCGGCCTGACCGGGTCGTACCTGTGGGGCACGCCGGTGGGCGCCACGGTGGTGCTGGTAAATCTGGCGACGTTCCTGCTGTCGCGGGGCGTTATGCGGATAAAGAGAGCGGCGTGAGCCGCTCTCAGCTTGTCAAAAAAGTCCGAACGGACTTTTTTGACAAGCTGAGGCAAAATCGCAAAATAAAAAACAGTATTTTATTTTGCGATTTTGGTCGCTGCGGCGGGTGATTGAACGCGAAAGGGAACCCTGACGGTTCCCTTTCACACTATCCTTCCCTCCGATACTTGTAACCGGGCAGGTTTTTTTGACAGTCTGAGAGCGGCGTGAGCCGCTCTCTTGCTCCGTTTATGTCCCTTTTTTGCCCCTATTTCGCGGGAGTTTTGTAGGGGCGGACGACTCTGTCCGCCCTGTGCAGCTGCTGTACTTTGTAGGGCAGGACCCATGTGTCCCGCCGGAAGCAGCTCAGATCTCGCGGCGGGGCACGCGGGCCCCGCCCTACAGGTGCGGGGGTTATACAAACCGCCCACCCCCATGGGATGGCGGCGGGACGGAATTGACCCTTTTCCACCTATTTCACGGGAGTTTTTCAAGAAAAAGACTTGCACTTTGCGCATTTATATGGTATGCTGTGCGTGTAAGTAAGGTATTGACTGGGAGTGGACGATGTGTCCGCTCTTTTTCTTGAGCATTTTTGATTTGTTAAAATCGGAGGGACGCCTGTGAAGAAGATCACCGACATTGTGTGGGAGCTGGCGGAGCCGGCGGTGCAGGAGCAGGGCTGCCGCATCTGGGACGTGGAGTACGTCCGGGAGGCGGGGCAGTGGTATCTGCGGCTGTATCTGGACAAGGACGGCGGCGTGGACATTCTGGACTGCGAGGCCATCAGCCGCAAGGTCAGCGACCTGCTGGACGAGGCCGACCCCATCGAGAGCAGCTATGTGTTCGAGGTAGGCTCCGCCGGACTGGAGCGGCAGCTGAAGCGCCCCGGCGATTTTCAGCAGTTCATGGGCAGCCCGGTGCTGGTAAAGACCTATCAGCCCAAGGACGGGCGGAAGGAGTTCGCCGGAAAGCTGGCGGGCTATGACAACGGCGCGGTGCTGCTGGACATGGGCACGGCGGAGCCGGTGCGGTTGGAGAAAAACGAGGTGGCGCTGGTGCGCCTGCGGGTGGAATTTTAAGACGACTTGATATAAGGAGAAACGACATGAAGTGTGACGAAATTTTTGCGGCGCTTGCCATGCTGGAAAAGGAGCGGGGCATTCCCCAGAGCTTCATGATGGGCAAGATCATTCAGGCGCTGACCACCGCCTACAAGCGTGACCACGAGGGCGTGGAGTACGTTGTGGTGGACGTGGACGAGGAGAAGAAGGATCTGAAGATGTACGTCCAGAAGGAGATCGTGGAGGAGGTAGAGAACCCCGCCAGCCAGATTTCGCTGGAGGATGCCAAGCGTATCTCCGCCAAGAATGAGCTGGGCGGCATGGTGAATTTCCCCGTGGAGTCCGTGGAGTTCGGCCGCATCGCCGCCGGCAACGGCAAGCAGGTCATCATTCAGGGTCTGCGGGAGGCCGAGCACGGCATGATCTACGACGAGTGGGGCAGCAAGCAGCACGAGATCCTCACCGGCACCGTCAGCCGTATCGATCCCCGCAGCGGCAACGTGATGCTGCGCATCGGCACCGGCGCGGAGGCCACCGACGCGGTGCTGACCATGAACGAGCAGGTGCCCGGCGAGGAGCTGCACGAGGGGCAGATGGTCAAGGTGTATCTGGTAGAGGTGCGCCGCTCCACCCGCGGCCCGCAGGTGCTGATCTCCCGCACCCACCCCGGTCTGGTAAAGCGGCTGTTCGAGCTGGAGGTGCCGGAGATCTACGACGGTACCGTGGAGGTGCGCTCCATCGCCCGGGAAGCGGGCAACCGCACCAAGATCGCCGTGTGGTCGGACGATCCTAACGTGGATCCCATCGGCGCGTGCGTTGGCCCCAGAGGGCAGCGCGTCAACGCCATCGTGGATGAACTGCGGGGCGAGAAGATCGACATCATCAAGTACAGCGAGGATCCCGCCGAGTTCATCGCCGCGGCGCTGGCGCCGGCGGACGTGGTCAGCGTGCAGCTGGCCGACGAGGGCAAGGCCTGCCGCGTAACGGTGCCCGCCGACCAGCTGAGTCTGGCCATCGGCAAGGAGGGTCAGAACGCACGTCTGGCTGCCCGGCTCACCGGCTACAAGATCGACATCAAGGCGGCCAACGCCGAGTAAGAAAGGAGCGGCAGCTATGCAGAAGCCCCGCAAAATACCGCAGCGGCAGTGCGTAGGCTGCCGCGAGATGAAGGACAAAAAGGCGCTGCTGCGCATTGTGAAAACGCCGGAGGGCGAGATCCTGCTGGACGCCACCGGCAAGAAGTCGGGGCGGGGCGCGTATGTGTGTCCCGATCCGGAGTGTCTGAAAAAGGCGCGGAAAAGCCGCGCACTGGAGCGCGCGTTCGACACCGCCATCCCCGCGGAGGTCTATGACGCGCTGGAAGGGCAGATGGTGGCGCTGTGACAGAGCATTTGTTATCCACATTGGGACTGGCGCTGCGCGCCGGCGCGGTGGCCGTGGGCGAGGAGCCTGTGGGCGCGGCGGCACGGGGCAAGAAGGCGCGGGTCATCTTTACGGCGCGGGACGCGGCAGCGTCCTCCGTCCGCAGGGCGTACAGCTTTGCCCACGCGGGCAGCTGCCTGTGCCTCCCCTTCCCTGCCGATAAGGACGCCTTCGGCCGGGCGCTGGGACGCACCAGCGTGGCCATGTGCGCGGTGACGGACATCGGCTTCGCCCAGTCGCTGGTGAAGAAGCTGGCGGCGGCGGACGGTGAGACCTACGGCGCGGCGTCGCAGGCGCTGGACATCAAGGCCAAGCGCGCCAGGGAGCGGAAAGAGGAGCAGGTGCAGCACGAGAAGAACCTGCGGCAGGGCAAGCGGCGCGTTCACGCCGCCAAGCCGCCGGAGGAACCGGCGCACCCGCCGGAAGGCCGTCCGGAGCCGGAGCGCAGACCGCCCCGGCGGGCTGACCGCCCGGACAGGGTATATAAGGAACGCAGCAGCCGCGATGCGAAAAGCAGACGGCCGCAGAGGAAGGAAGCGCCCGGACAGCGGTATGAGAACGCTCTGCCGGTGAAGAAGGGCAAGGGAAGCCGGAAGCCGTCCGGCAAGTAAGGAAGAACACAGCGCGGCGCGAAAGCGGCGCGATCAACTGAGATGGAGGTGGCTTTATTTGGGTAGTATCGCTAACAAATACAGAGTGCATGAGGTGGCCAAGGATTTCGGCGTGTCCACGAAGGAGATCACGGAGATCCTGACCAAGTACGCCGAAACGCCCAAGAATCACATGCAGGTGCTGGAGGATCGGGAGCTGAGCCTCATCTTTGAGTATCTGACCCAGCACAACCCGGTGAGCAGCATCGCGGTGATCTATGCCGAGGGCGCAAAGGCCGCGGAAAAGAAGCCTGCGCCGGCGGCCAAGCCCGCCCAGAGCGCGCCTGCCCAGAGCAGCGGCAAGCCCCAGCAGCAGACCCCTGCCGCCGGGAACGCCAAACCCGCCGAGCAGCCCAAGCAGCCCATGTCCCGCGTGCCCCAGCGTCAGGTGGTGGATACCCGCAAGGCCACCAATGTGAACCTGGACAAGTACGACGAGAAGCTGCAGGACATGGCCGATGCCCGCAGCAGCGGCAAGCGCGACCAGCAGGCGCCCCAGGGCAAGGAGAAGTTCCGCAATAAGCAGCGCCGGGACAACAATTTCAACAGCAACAAGCGCAAGCAGGAGGAGGCCGACCGTCTCCGCAAGCTGCGGCTTGAGGTCATTAAGAAGACGCCCGTCACCGTGCAGATCCCCGATGAGATCTCCGTGGGCGAGCTGGCCAGCCGGATGAAGAAAACCGGCGCCGAGGTGGTCAAGTGCCTGATGAAGAACGGCATCATGGCCTCCCTGAGCCAGATGATCGACTTCGACACCGCCGCCATCATCGCCGAGGAGTTGGGCTGCAAGGTGGAGAAGGAGGTCGTGGTCACCATCGAGGAGCGCCTGATCGACGACCATCAGGACAAGGACGAGGATCTGGTGCCCCGCGCCCCCGTGGTGGTGGTCATGGGTCACGTTGACCACGGCAAGACCAGCCTGCTGGACTACATCCGCAACGCCCATGTAGCCAGCGGCGAGGCCGGCGGCATCACCCAGCACATCGGCGCCTATCAGGTGGAGATCCACGGCAAGCCCATCACGTTCCTGGACACCCCCGGCCACGAGGCCTTTACCTCCATGCGCGCCCGCGGCGCCATGGTGACGGATATCGCCATTCTGGTGGTGGCCGCCGAGGACGGCATCATGCCCCAGACGGTGGAGTCCATCAACCACGCCAAGGCCGCCGGTATCCCCATCATCGTGGCCATCAACAAGATGGATAAGCCTGAAGCCAACCCTGAGCGCATCAAGCAGCAGCTCACCGAGTACGGGCTGGTGTGCGAGGAGTGGGGCGGCGATACCATTGTGTGCCCCATCTCCGCCAAGACCGGCATGGGCGTGGACAATCTGCTGGAGATGCTGACCCTTACCGCTGAGGTGGGCGAGCTGAAGGCCAACCCCAACCGCGCGGCGCAGGGCACCGTTATCGAGGCCCGTCTGGACAAGGGACGCGGCCCCGTGGCCACGCTGCTGGTCCAGAACGGCACGCTCCATCAGGGCGACATCATCATCGCAGGCACCTCCGTGGGTCGTGTCCGCGCTATGGTCAGCGACAAGGGGCAGCGCATCACCGAGGCGGGCCCCAGCGTGCCTGTGGAGATCACAGGCCTGTCCGAGGCGCCCTCCGCCGGCGCCACGTTCAACGCCGTGGCCGACGAGAAGCTGGCGCGCGAGCTGGTGGAGCAGCGCAAGGCCGAAGAGAAGGCCAAGGCCAACGCACCTGTCACCAAGGTGTCGCTGGAGGATCTGTTCAGCCAGATCCAGGCCGGCGAGATGAAAAACCTGAACCTGATCGTCAAGGCTGACGTGCAGGGCAGCGTGGAGGCGGTGAAGGCCTCGCTGGAGAAGCTCAGCAACGAGGAGGTGCGCGTCCGCGTGATCCACGGCGGCGTGGGCGCTATCAACGAATCCGACGTGATGCTGGCCTCCACATCCCAGGCCATCATCGTGGGCTTCAACGTCCGCCCGGACGCCGCCGCCCGCGAGAGCGCCGCCCGCGCCAACGTGGACATGCGCATGTACCGCGTCATCTACGACGCCATCAACGAGATCGAGGCCGCCATGAAGGGCATGCTGGCTCCCAAGTTCCGGGAGGTGCTGCTGGGTCACGCCGAGGTACGGCAGACCTACAAGGTGTCCGGAGTGGGCACCGTGGCCGGCTGCTATGTGCAGGACGGCAAGCTGCAGCGCAAGGACTGCCAGGTGCGTCTGGTGCGCGACGGCATCGTGATCCACGAGGGCGTGCTGGCCTCCCTGCAGCGGTTCAAGGACTCCGTCAAGGAGGTGCAGGCCGGCTACGAGTGCGGCCTGAGCATCGAGAAATTCAACGACATCAAGGAAGGCGACATCGTGGAGGCCTTCACCATGGAGCAGATCGAGGTATAACAAACAGCCGATGGGTGGGCGAGCGCCCACCCATCTTTTTCTTGAAAGGAGGAGCGCCCTATGGCCGGAAACCGCATCGGACGCATCAATGAGGAGATACGCAAGGAGCTGAGCGCGCTGCTGCGCACCGTGAAGGATCCCCGCGTGTCGGAGGGCATGCTGACCATCACGCGGGTGGACACCACCAGCGACCTGCGCTATGCGCGGGTGTATATCAGTGCCCTGAACTGCGCGGATGAAAAGGGACTGATGAAGGGTCTGAAGTCCGCCGCCGGGTATCTGCGGCACGAGCTGGGGCAGGCCATCGACCTGCGCTACACGCCGGAGCTGCAGTTCTTCATGGACGATTCCATCGCCCACGGCGCGCACATTCTGGATCTTCTGAACCATGTGAAGCCCGCCAACCCCGCCAACGCGGACATCGTGCTGCCGGAGGATCGGGAATGAGCGCCCGCCTGACCGTACAGGAGACGGCGGACTTCCTGCGGACGCTGGACGAGGTGCTGATACTGACCCACGTCCGTCCCGACGGCGACACCGTGGGCTGCGCCGCCGCCCTGTGCCGCGCCCTGCGGGGCATGGGCAGGGCTGCGTATCTGCTGCCCAATCCGGAGATCACCGGCACCTACGAGCCTTACGCCGCGTCCCTGTGGGCGCCGGAGGGCTATGTGCCGCAGAGCGTGGTGTCGGTGGACATCGCCGCGCCCAATCTGCTGCCGGACAACGCGCTGCCCTATAAGGGCGGTATCTGCCTGGCCATCGACCACCACGGCTCCCAGGAGTTTTTCGCGGAGCGCACCTGTCTGGACGCGGATGCCGCCGCCTGCGGCGAGATCGTGTACGACGTGATCCGGGCGCTGGGCGCGTCCGTGACGCCGGAGATCGCCATGGCGCTGTATGTGGCCGTGTCCACGGACACGGGCTGCTTTGTCTACACCAACACCACCGCCCGCACCCACCGCATCGCCGCGGAGCTGATGGACTGCGGCATCGACGTGGGCGCGGTGAACAAGGCGCTGTTCCGCACCAAGAGCGCCGTCCGTCTGGCTATGGAAGCCCGGATGGTGGCGGACATGGAGCTGTACGACAACGGGCGGGTGGTGGTCATGTCCATCCCCCTGTCCCTGTGCCGGGAGCTGCACGCCACGGAAGCGGACATCGAGGAGCTGAGCAGTCTGGCCGCGCTGGTGCAGGGCACCGACTGCGGCATCACCCTGCGGGAGCTGAAGCCGGGCAGGGTGAAGATCTCCCTGCGGACAGGCCCCCGTGTGGACGCCTGCGCCGTGTGCCGGGTGCTGGGCGGCGGCGGCCACAAGGCCGCGGCGGGCGCCACAGTGGAGGGCACCATGGACGAGGTCAAGGCCGGTATACTGGCCGCCTACCGGGAAGTGGTGGGCTGAGCCATGGCGAACGGCATCATCATTATCGACAAGCCCGCCGGCTGGACGAGCATGGACGTGTGCGGCAAGCTGCGGGGCATACTGAAAACAAAAAAGGTCGGTCACGCCGGAACGCTGGATCCCATGGCCACCGGCGTTCTGCCGGTGTTCGTGGGCAGCGCCACCCGCGCCGTGTCCTATGCCGAGGCCGGGGACAAGGAGTATATCGCCGGGCTGCGGCTGGGTCTTGTGACCAACACCCAGGATACCTCCGGCGAGGTGCTGGAGCAGCACCCGGCGGAGGGCATCACCCGCGGACAGCTGGAGGCGGTATTGGCGCGGTTTACCGGCGAGATACAGCAGGTGCCGCCCATGTACTCCGCCATCAAGATCGGCGGGCAGAAGCTCTATGAGCTGGCGCGGAAGGGGCAGGAGATCGAGCGCCCCGCCCGCACCGTGACTATCCACGGGCTGGAGCTGCTGGAGCCGGAGGAGCCGGACGGCGACTGGCGGCTGCGCGTCCGGTGCAGCAAGGGCACCTATGTGCGCACCCTGTGCCACGACATCGGGCGGGCGCTGGGCTGCGGCGGCTGCATGAGCAGCCTGCGGCGCACCATGGCCGCCGGGTTCACACTGGCGGAGTGCCGCACCATCGAGGAGGTACAGCGGCAGGGCGAAAGCCTGCTGGCAGCCACCGACTCCCTGTTCCGGCAGTACCCGGCGTACCGCATTCCCTCGGAGCAGGCGGACAGGCGCTGCCGCTGCGGGAATCCGCTGACGGCGGAGGGCTTGCAGCCGGGTCTGTACCGGGTCTACGGCACGGACGGGACGTTTCTGTGCCTGAGCCGGTGGGAAAACGGGGTGCTGACCTCGGAGAAAAACTTTTTCGGAGCGTGAAGGATTTGGAAAAAGCAGTCATAGCCCTCGGTTTTTTCGACGGCGTACACCGTGGGCACGGCGCTCTGCTGGAAAAAACAGCGGAGCGGGCACGGGAATTGCAGGCCGTGCCCACGGCATTCACCTTTGACAGGCCGCCCAAGGAGGTGGTCACGGGGCAGCCCGTGTATCTCATCAATTCCAGCCGCGACCGGCAGGGGCTGATGGAGCGGCTGTACGGCATCGAACGGGTGGTGTTCGCGCCCTTCGACCGGCAGATGATGACCATGCCGTGGGAGGAGTATATCCGGATGCTGCTCCGGGACTACGGCGCGGTGCATTTCGTGGCCGGGCACGACCACCGGTTCGGCCATAAGAACGCCGGGAATGTGCAGCTTTTGCAGGAAAAATGTGCCCAACTGGGCATCGGCTGCGACATTATCCCGCCGGTGCAGTGGGACGGCATCACCGTCAGCTCCACCTATATCCGCACGCTGGTGGAGGCGGGCGACATGGAGCGGGCGGCGGAATTCCTGGGGCACCGCCACTGCCTGAGCCAGACGGTGCAGCACGGTCAGCGCATCGGGCGCACCATCGGCATACCCACGGTGAATCTGGCGGTGCCGGAGCATGTGCTCGCGCCCGCCCATGGGGTGTATGTCACCTGCGTGTACCTGCCGGACGGCCGGATGTACCACGGCGTGACCAACGTGGGCACCCGCCCCACCGTCACCGACGGCGACGCCGTGTCGGTGGAGACGTTCCTGCTGGGCTTTGACGGCGACCTGTACGGGCAGGAGATACGCATCGAGTTCTGCCGTCGTCTCCGGGGCGAAAAGAAATTCGCCTCGCTGGAGGAACTGCGGCAGGAGATACAGCACAACATCCGCGAGACAGAGCGCTATTTTGGGGAATGAAAAAAGAGACAGCCGGCGGGCTGTCTCTTTTATATTCTCATCTGTACTTCGATGGCCTGAATGATCTCGTGGGGCGGCACATCCAGCGCCTGAGCGAGCTTGAACAGCGTGTCCAGCGTGGGGCTGCGCAAGCCGCGCTCCAGCTTGCTGTAATGTGTTCTGTCCAACCCAGCCAGTCCGCTGAGCACCTCCTGCGACATTCCCTTGCGCGTCCGATAGGTCTGCAAGACCCGCCCTACCAATACTGCATCTACCACTCGACCACCTCCGCTGCGTTTATGATAACAGGAGCGGCCTTTTTCTATGAGGTCACTTGACCTCATGCCGGAAATCGTGTATAATAATCGTGGATAGAGCGCCCATGCAGCCTGTTTTCTCTCTGAAGGATGGCCAAAAGCCGGGGGTATTATGCAGAGAGGGCTGCAAAGGGTATATCGCTTTCACCGACAGGGATGCTGGCACGGGGGGAGGTATAAAAAAGACCGCCGGGGGCGGTCTTTTTTCATGCTTTTTTATATCTCTCTTATACCTTCAGGTCGGTTCCGGCGGCGCGGGTATGCTCCCGCATGGCCTGCTTCGCGGCGGCATCGTCCCGGCGGCGGATGGCGTCCAGTATCTCCCGGTGACGGCCGAGGATGCGGCGCGCCAGCGCCAGCTGCTGGACATCGTTCAGCGTGGACATCTTCTTCAGCAGCACATGCTGCTCCACCTTACCCAGCACCTCGGTGACGATCATGGCCACCTGATTGCCCGTGGCGCGGGACAGCAGGCTGTGGAATCCTACGTCCAGCTCCGCAAAGCGGCGGCTGTCGCCCAGCGCCTGCTCCGCCGCCAGCAGACACGCCTCCATGTCCGCCAGATCCGCCTCGCTGCGGCGCAGCGCCGCCCAGCCCGCGATGGTACCATCGTTGACGGCGCGGTATTCGCCCAGCTCCTCCAGCGATATCTGGTTCAGCCGGAGCATAGCCGTCAGCGGCTGCTCCACCCCGTCGATGGTCAGCTCCTGCACCACCGCGCCGCTGGCGCCGTGGGTGGAGGCCACATAGCCGCCCTGCTCCAGCATGCGCAGCGCCTCCCGGATGGTGGGGCGGGAGCGATGCAGCTGCTCCATCATGGCGCGCTCGGAGGGCAGACGGTCGCCGGGGCGCAGTGTGCCGGAGGTGATGAGCTCCCGCAGCTGCTCATAGATGGCTTCACTGGCGCGCCTGTCTCCTATGGGCTGCCAATCGATATGTACGGCTTCCGGCATGGGTCGTCCCCCCTTTCCGAAAAAATATGGGCAGTATTATAGCGCATTCCGTCGCAAATGGCAAGTGCCGGGACGAGAAAAGCCCGAAGCCGGCGGCTCCGGGCTTTTCCCTTTGTGGGGAGGGAGAATATCTTACTTCTTCAGCGCCTTCATTTCCTCGATCATCATAGGCACGACCTTGAACAGGTCGCCGCAGATGCCGTAGTCCGCCACCTCGAAGATGGGGGCCACGTCGCTCTTGTTAACGGCGATGATGCACTCGGAGTCCTGCATGCCGGCCTTGTGCTGGATGGCACCGGAGATGCCCAGCGCCACATAGATGCGGGGATGGACGGTCTTGCCGGTCTGACCCACCTGATGGTCGGCGGTCATCCAGCCGGAGTCCACCACGGCGCGGGACGCGCCCACCACGCCGCCCATGAGAGCGGCCAGCTCCTCGGCCATGGCGATACCCTTCTCCACGTCCTTGGCGATGCCGCGACCCACGGAGACCACCACCTCAGCGCCGGTGAGATCCACCATGGCGCGGGCGGCCTTGACGATCTCCAGCACCTTGGTGTGGATGTCGGCCTCGGTGAGGGTAAAGGCGGGATGGACGATCTCCACCTTGCTCACGCCGGCCTCGTCGAAGTCGCGCTTCTTCATGACGCCGGGGCGCACGGTGGCCATGGCGGGACGGAAGCGGGGGCAGACGATAGTGGCCATCAGGTGACCGCCGAAGGCGGGACGGGTCATCTTCAGGTTGGTGTTCACGTCGAAGAGCTTCGTCTCGAAGTTCATGGAGTCCACGTCCAGAGAGGAGCCGGTGCGCAGGAAGTTGATATAGCCGTTCAGATCAACGTCCAGATGGGTGCAGTCGGCGCACAGGCCGGTGTGCAGACGGGCGGCGCAGCGGGGCGCCAGGTCGCGGCCGATGTGGGAGGCGCCGAACAGCAGGATCTCGGGCTTGAACTCGTGCACCGCGTCGGTGATGACCTTGGTATAGGCGTCGGTGGTATAGTCCTTTAGCAGGGGGCTGTTGTAGACGTACACCTTGTCCGCGCCGTAACCGCCCAGCTCCGCGGCGATGCCGTCCACGTTGTCGCCCAGCAGGATGCCGGACAGCTGGACGCCCAGCTCGTCGGCCAGCTTGCGCCCCTCGGAGATCAGCTCGAAGGTGGTGGGCATCATCACGCCCTGACGCTGCTCACAAAAGACCCACACGCCGGAGAACGCCTTGGGGTCAGTATTCATAAAAGTAGACATATCGTTTCTCCCTTCTCAGATAATGTGCTTGGCAGACAGGATGCCGAACAGCTTCTCCACGGTCTCCTTGCCGCTGCCCTCCAGCATCATGCCGCTGCCCTTGCGGGGAGGCGTGAAGCTCTTGTAGATATTGGTGGGAGAACCCTTCAGGCCGATGGTGTCCACCTCGATGAGGGGATCGTCCTTCAGCGCGTTGTAATCCAGCACGGTGACAGGCTCCTTGTCGCAGTCCAGAATGCCCCGGATGGTCATATAGCGGGGGGTGTTCAGCTCCTTGATGCAGGTGAGCAGGCAGGGCGTCTGCACCTGCACGGTCATGTAGCCGTCCTCCAGCATGCGCTGGACGGTGAGGGTGTTGCCCTCCTTCTTGATGTCGGCCACATAGGACACCTGGGGGATCTCCAGCTTCTCAGCGATCTGGGGGCCCACCTGGGCGGTATCGCCGTCGATGGCCTGACGGCCGCAGAAGATGATGTCATCCTCGTCCACACCCAGATTCTTGATGGCGGCAGCCAGGATCTGGGAGGTGGCGAAGGTATCGGAGCCGCCGAACTCGCGGGCGGACACCAGCACGGCCTTGTCCACGCCCATGGCCTTCAGCTCCAGCAGCATGCCGGCGGCGGGAGGGGGACCCATGGACACGGCGATAACGGGGCAGCCCAGCTGATCCTTCAGGGTCAGGGCGGCTTCGATGGCGTTCATATCATCGGGGTTGATGATGGTCTGCATGGAGGCGCGGTCGAGGGTTCCATCGGCGTTGACGGCCACCTTGCCGGAGGTATCCGGCACCTGCTTGACACATACGATAAGCTTCATTCTATTCTTGCTCCTTTCCGCGTTACTTCAGCAAATTGCCGGAGATGACCATCTGCTGCACCTGAGAGGTGCCCTCATAGATGGTAAACACGCGGCAGTCACGGTATTTGCGCTCCACGGGATACTCCTTGATGTAGCCGTAGCCGCCGTGGATCTGCACGGCCTTGGCCGCGATCTCGTTGCAGGTCTCGGAGGCGAAATACTTGGCCATGGAGCAATACATGGAGGCGTTGGGGTCGTTTCTGTCCTTCATCTGGGCGGCCATGTAGACCAGCTCCTTGGCGGCGGTCAGCTTGGTGGCCATGTCCGCCAGCATGAAGGCGATGGCCTGATTCTTGCAGATGGGTTTGCCGAACTGGACGCGCTCCTTGGAGTACTTGATGGCCTCGTCCAGGCAGCCCTGCGCCAGACCGATGGACTGGGCGGACACGCCCAAACGGCCGCCGTCCAGCGTCTTCATGGCGTTGATGAAGCCCATGTTCTCCTTACCCAGCATGTCGCTCTTGTGGACGCGGACATCCTCCAGCACCACGTCGGAGGTGGCATAGCCCACCAGACCCATCTTGGCCTCGTGCTTGCCGCAGGAGACGCCGGGCGCCTTCATGTCCACGATAAAGGCGGAGATGCCCTTGTTGCCCTTCGTCATATCGGTCTTGGCGTAGACGATGCAGTAATCCGCCAGCGGTGCGCCGGAGATAAAGCACTTGCGGCCGTTGAGGATATAGTCGTCGCCGTCCTTCACGGCGGTGGTGACCATGCCGCTGGCATCAGAGCCGGCGCCCGGCTCGGTGAGGCCGAACACGATCTTCACCTTGTTCTCCACGGAGGGGCGGAGGTACTTCTCCAGCTGCTCAGGGGTGCCCGCCTGCATCAGGGGGCCGCCGCCCAGGGAGTTGGGGGTGTTGGCGTACAGGCTGGCCACGGCGGAGACACGGGCGATCTCCTCGATCATGATGATATAGGCCAGCGTGTCGGCACCGGCGCCGCCGTACTCCCGGGGGATCTTCAGACCCAGAAAGCCGCACTTGGCCATCTTGTCCACGATCTCCTCAGGGAACTCGCCGGTCTCCTCCACCTTGTCCAGAACTTCGGTGGTCAGCTCGGTCTCGGCAAACTGGCGCACCAGCTTGCGGATCATTTCATGCTTTGCGTCGAAAATCATAGTTTTCCTCCTGTTCAGTATAGCTGCTGTTTGCTCAGCAGGGGATCTCGTGCCGGGACTTGCCCTCCGTCAGGATCTCGTAAATGCTGTTGACGCCGCACTCCGCCATCTGCTCGGCAGCCTCCTCGGTGAAGAAGGCCATGTGGGGCGTGTGGTACACGTTGACGAAGGAGCGCAGGTACTTCAGCTTGAAGTAGGGCATGCCGGGGGTGCGGATGATGTCCTCGTCGTGGGGGACGTGGATGATGCCCGTCTCGCCGGGGAAGGCGTCCATAAACAGAGCGCCGAACTTGCCGGACTCCACCGCCTCGGTGACAGCGTCGATATCCACCAGCTCGCCCCGGGCGTTGTCGATGAACACCACGCCGTCCTTCATCTTGGCGATGGTCTCCCGGTTGATCATGCCGGTGGTCTCGGGCAGCAGCGGGGTGTGGATGGTGATGATGTCGGACTCCCGGTACAGAGTGTCCAGATCCACGTACTCGGCATACTGGCGGACGGCGTCGTTCTCATACACGTCGTTGGCGATGATGCGGCAGCCGAAGCCGCTGAGGCACTTGATGACGGTGAAGCCGATCTTGCCGGTGCCCATAACGCCCACGGTCATGGTGCGCAGCTCGCGCCCCATCTTGCCCTTCAGGGTGAAGTCGTTGTCGTTGGTGTTGTAGAGTGCCTTCTTGAACTTGCGGATACACATCAGGATGGCCATAACGGTGTACTCCGCCACACCGTTGGGCGCGTAAGCGCCGTTGCACAGGCGGAAGCCCAGCGAGCGGGCGTAGTCGCAGTTCATGTGGTTGTAGCCCACGCAGCGGCTGGCCAGCACCTTGACGCCGTAGCCCTTCAGCTCGTCCAGCACCTCGTTGCAGTAGTCGCTCTGCCCCAGCGTGGTCACGCCGTCGCAGCCGGCGGCCATGCTCGCGGTGGTCTTATCCAGATTAGCGGGAGTGGAGATCAGGTCGATGCCATATTCTTTGCACAGGTTCTCGATAACAGGCTTTTCGTCGGGACGTACTTCGTAAGCAGCGATTTTCATAATATTCTCCTCTCAATACTCAGGTGGGGCGGCGCGCTCCTCAAGCGCGCCGCGCCCCTATATTTTGCTTTTCCTCAAGTCGCCGGGGTGTTCGTGTTCTTCGCGCTCCGCCTACGGCGGAGAGATTTTTCGTTCTGCCGATGGCAAACCGGCGATGGCGTACCGTGTGTACGTCGAGACGGTTTGACGATGGCAGGGCGGAAAAGATCCCGCCGTCAGTCTTTCAGGGAAGGATCCATGGGCACCGCCTCGCCGGCGGCTATCATGGCGGCCACCTGCTCGTCGGTGTAGCCCAGGTTCTTCAGCACCAGCTCGGTCTGCTCGCCCAGATAGGGCCCGCGGTTGTAGGGAGGCAGCTCCGTCTCCTCGAAGATGACGGGAGGCCGCACCATGGTGCGCTTGGCGCCGTTGGGATATTCCATCTCGTAGAAGCAGCCGGAAGCCCAGGCCTGCTTATCCACCAGCAGCTGATCCCATGTCTGCGCTACGGCGTAGGGCAGGTCGTTGGCGTCCATGAGCTTGCACCACTCGTCCAGCGTGCGGCTGGCCATTTCCTTGACGAGGAAGTCGTAGAACTCCTCAATGTTGGCCTGCAGGTTGGTCTGAGGATAGTAGCGGGGATCCTCCGCCAGCTCGGGGTGGCCGATGGCGGTCATGAAGATGGGATAGTGGCGGTTGTACTGGGGCATGGCGATCTGGAGCCACTTGTCGTCCTTGGTCTTGTGCGCCACCACCAGCGGGTTGGGCAGGGTGCGGCGGGACAGAGGATACTGGGTGGTGGGATCGCCGTACTGGCTGGCCTGCAGCAGCAGGGACACGTCCCAGATGGCGCTGTGGAACAGGGACACCACCACGCGATCGCCGATGCCCGTCTCCCGGGCGCGGTACAGAGCCGCCAGCACGCCGGAGGCCAGATACATACCCACCTGATGGTCGCCGAAGCCGGCGATGGTCAGCATGGGCAGGGCGTCCTTGTCAAACAGGGTGCCCAGAATGCCGCCGCGGGCGAAGAAGGCGGTAAAATCGAAGCCGGGCAGATCCTTGTCGGGACCCTTCTCACCGTAGCCGGACACGAAGCCGTACACCAGCTTGGGGTACTTGGCGTGGAGCGTCTCGTAGTCCAGACCGGCCTTCTTCAGCGGGTTCTGCCGCCAGTTGGTGATGAAGATGTCCGCCTCGGCAATGAGCTTTTCCAGCGCCTCGCGGCCGGCGGGGGTCTTGGTGTTCAGGCAGACACAGGTCTTGCCGGCGTTCTCCAGATCGTAGGAGGTATTCTCCTTCTGATCCTGGGGACGGCCTTCGTTGACGGCGGTGTAGCGCAGGGGATCACCGGCGGGGGCTTCTACCTTGATGACCTCGGCGCCCAGATCCGCCAGAAAGCGGGCGCAGCAGGGAGCGGCAATAAAGGTGGCAAGCTCCAGCACCTTTACGCCTTCAAGGGGACGCTTTACTTCACTCATATCGTTCCTCCATGTATGTTATAAATGGTGTGTTGTTTACATTTTCAGCAGATCGCGGAAAGTCTCCAGATTGGTGCGCACCTGCTCGAAGCGTACCATCTGACGATCCACCTCCACCAGCGTCAGGGGCAGGTCGGCGGCCTCGCAGGCCTTCTTGATCATCACATAGTCGAACTCCTCCGGGTCGCAGAACTTGGTCAGCACCACCAGAACGCCCTTGGCGTTTCTCGCCTTGGCGGTGTCCACGATCCATTTAACGCGGGGCTTATCCTGGTTATACAGCACGGAGCAGTTGTCCATATTGGCAAACTTCTCCGCCAGCGCGTTGAGGGCGTCGGCGCGCTCCGGCGCATCGGTGCGGTACTGGCGGGACTGGGCGGCCACGTCGTCGGCCACGATGTGCATATCCATCTCGTCCAGAATGGCGTTCAGCGCCGGGGCGTCCGTCAGGATACCGGAAATAACGATGGGCAGCTTCTCCGCGGCGGGGGTCTGGGCTTCCAGCTTCTCGATGAGCGCCTCCACCAGCGCGGTGTGCTCCTCCTTGGTCATGAAGAAGGCGCTCTTGAAGATGTCGCTGCGCTGGGCGGCGGTGATCTCCGGGTGCTTGGCCAGCACCTCGTCCACCTTCCGCATGGCGGCGTTGTGGCGGTTATAGACCTTGATGGAGTCCAGCAGCTTCTCCTCGGAGAAGGTGCCGCCCAGCTTTTCAAGGTCGCGGATGACCCGCTCATACCCGGCCTTGGTGTAGGCCACGCCGTAGGCGGGCTTGCGGTTCTGGGGATAGGTCATGGGGATGAAAGGGATGGAAGGCACGGCGTACTTCCAGTTCTCGCCCACAGTCTTCAGGGTGTCGCACAGGGAGGGGATGACGATGGCGGAAGCGCCGTCATACGCGCCGTTGATGCCCAGCTCCAGCATGGACTGGACGATGGCGCACAGGAAGGCGGGACAGTACTCCTTGGCGCGGTTCAGCGCCACATCGCCGCCCCACGCGCCCATGGGGACGAAGCCCATGGAGTGGATGATCTCCTCCGGGGTGTAGACGGGAGCGCACAGGACGATCTTTTTGCCCTGCGCCAGATAGCCGTCCATCTGCGCGCGGGGAGAGGCTGCCGCCTCATGCAGTTTGTTGAGGATGTCGTTCATGGCTTACTCTCCTTTCGCGCTCTTGTTGGCTTCCATGATCTCCGTCAGACCCTGTACGCGGGTGTCGTACTGTGCCTCGGAGAAGTTGCGGGGGTCGGCCTGATCGCCGTCGAAGCTGACCACGGGGATGTTGCAGGCCGCGCCGATCTGGCGGCTCATCTCGTACATGAAGCCGCTCCACAGCTTGCAGGAGCGGTTGGTATGCACCAGCATACCCTCCACGTGGTTGTCCTTGCAGAGCTTGATGCGCTTGTCGCGGCTCATCTCCAGATTGATGGCGTTGGGCACCTTGCAGTAGGCGCGGATCATCTCGTCAAAGGTGTTGTAGTCGAAGCCGAAGGCGTCGGCGTAGATCGTCGTGACCATGTTGATGCCCCGGGACTTCAGGCCGGTGCTGGTGGCGCGGAGATACGGCCAGCAGGCGATGCCCTCGAACATGATACGGTACTTCTCCTCGCCGCGGAAGGTGGAGACGCCATTCTTGTGGTTATCCTCATACTCCTTCAGCAGGGTCTCCATGGCGTCGGCGGCGGTGGACTTGCCGCGAGCCGTGACCATGACGGCCATGTGGTTCAGCAGGTCGAAGCCGTTGAAGGGAGAGGGCACATACTTGGCGCAGCCGGTGGCCGCCAGCCATGCGCGGCTGGAGCGGCAGCTGAAGCCGGTGACCTCCTTGAACTTCTCGTCAGACCACTTCTTGCCGGTGATCTCCTCCAGCTGCTTCACGGCATCCCAGAACTGGCCGGTGACGTAGGCCACCTCCGCGTCGGACACCTCGTAGTCGGGGTTGAAGGGGATATCCAGCAGGATCATGGGGATGTTCAGCTCGCGCGCCAGGTTCTCGTACCACTTGATCATGCAGGAGCAGATGTTGCTGCAGCACAGCAGCACGTCGGGCATGGCCACGTCCTGCTCGGGACAGGATTTCAGCTTGGCGTAGGCCAGGGACACGCGGGCGTAGGCGCATATATCGTTGGAGTAACCCTCGGACTCCGCCACCTCGCACATTCTCGTGCCCGCGCCGCGGGCGGCGATGCCGGCGGCCTGGTTCTCGGGGTATACGGTGGCGATGCCCATGGTCTCGGGGATCTCCACGGGGAAGTTGCTGGACACCCATGCCACCTTCTCGCCCCGCTTCTTGGCTTCGATGGCGTCCATGTAGGCGTCCGCCGCGATCTTGCCCAGCTTATACTTGGCGGAGTTGGGATCCACCGGCTTCGGAGCCTTCTTCACTTCTTCTGCCATTTCAGTTCCTCCTCGTTCCTTTATGCAAAAATCTCCATCTTGCTTATACTTGCTGCTTATATGCCCACAGCGCCGCGCCGATGGCGCCGAAGTACTGCGCCAGAGGGTCAACGCTGACGGGGACGTTCAGCTCGTCGCTGAGAGCCTGACGCACCGCGTCGTTCTGTGCCACGCCGCCGGAGAGACAGACCCGCTCCGTGACGCCGGCACGCCGCGCCAGTGCCGCCACGCGGCTGGCCACGCTGCGGCAGATACCCGCCACCAGATCGGGGCGCTTGACGCCGTTTGCCAGCTGGCTGATGACCTCGCTCTCGGCAAACACCGTGCAGGTGCTGGAGATGGCGGCGGGGGCGGTGGCCTTGGCCGCCTCGGTGTCCAGCGCGTCCACGTCCAGCCGCAGGATGGACGCCATCACGTCCAGAAACCGCCCCGTACCGGCGGCGCACTTGTCGTTCATGACGAAGTTCACCATTTTGCCGGAGGGCGACAGGGCGATGACCTTGGCGTCCTGCCCGCCGATGTCGATGACCGTGCGCAGGTCGGGGAACACGAAGCGCCCGCCCAGCGCGTGGGCAGTCAGCTCGCTGATCTCGCCGTCGGCTCCCTCGTAGTTTTTGCGGCCGTAGCCGGTGACGAAGGCGCAGGCCATATCCTGCCGGGTCAGGCCGCAGGACTGCCACAGCTGCGCCATGGCCTCCTCGGGACCGCCGGTACCCAGACCGCCGGTCTGCAGGCTGTGCGCCACCAGCTCTTTTCCGTCCTTTATCACGGCGCACTTGGAAGTGGTGCTGCCGATGTCGATGCCTAAGGTATACATGCTTCCTCCTTGACCGGACGCGCAAAAGGGCGTCACTGGTCTTACCAGTTTATCTACATTATACGGGTTTGTTAAAAATGCGTCAATTGTGTGAATTGCCAAAGAAATAACAATTATCTGTGCATTGTACCGAGCCGCACTTTAAATGGTTAAAACTTTCGGCGCTTTTGCGGTCGAAATGTTGCACTTTTTGGAAATCGTCATGGCAGCATGAGAAAGCCGCATGGCGCTCCGCACCATGCGGCTGATGGCTCACGGCGCCAGATCGTCCTTATCCAGATGCATGTCCCGGTACGCCTTGGGCAGGCCGGGCGCGATCAGGGGAAACAGGTTCTCCGTGTCGGACGTGGGCTGGATGTTATAGGTGCCGTACATATTCACCACGTCGAAGCTGCTCCGGGGCACGCCGGGAAAGTGGTGTACATCCGGCGTGGCGTCGTAGGGGAAGCCCTCCCCACTGTGTCTGCGTTTGGGCATAAAAAATCACCTCCGGCCTTAGTATGGCCGAAGGTGGTCAGTTTATTGGTTCAGCGGTAGATCTCCGCGTCAAAATCCCGAACGATCTCGTCCCGCTGGGCGTCATGGACGTAGACGCAGTTCGTCTCGTCAAAGGCCAGGCGCATGGCGAAGTCCTTGGCCTCGAAAATATCGTTCGTCTCGAAGAAGTCGCGGTACGCGGACTCCGGCTCGTGGCTCTTGCGCCAGACAACATGAAAACGCATAGCATACCTCCGTGCAATAGGGGTGTATTGTTTAGTATACGCCCCGGCGTGTCAAAAAGCAACGGTGGGTTTTGCCAAAATTTCCGGAAAAACTTCGTTACATTTTCCCTGCCAAACCTTGCGATTTTTTCTTCCCCTGCTCCACAAGGTATAGTATAATGGGCAGGAATTTTGGAGAGACAGAGGTGTATCAGGGTGAAGATCGGATTTGACAATGAGAAGTACCTGCAATTGCAGGCGGAGCACATCACGGCGCGGCGGGCGCAGTTCGGCGGCAAGCTGTATCTGGAGTTCGGCGGCAAGCTGTTTGACGACTACCACGCCTCCCGCGTGCTGCCGGGCTTCCAGCCGGACAGCAAGATCCGGATGCTGCAGACGCTGAAGGACGATGTGGAGATCGTGGTGGCCATCTGCGCCGGGGATATCGAAAAGAACAAGATGCGGGGCGACCTGGGCATCAGCTACGACACGGATGTGCTGCGGCTGATCGACGTGTTCCGGGGGCTGGGCTTCTATGTGGGCAGCGTGGTCATCACCCAGTACGCCGGTCAGCCGGCGGCGGACGCGTTTATCAAGCGGCTGGGCGCGCTGGGCGTGAAGAGCTACAAGCACTACCCCATCGCAGGCTACCCTTCCGACGTGGCGCACATCGTATCCGACGAGGGGCTGGGCAAGAACGAATACATCGAGACGACCCGCTCCCTGATCGTTGTCACCGCGCCCGGCCCTGGCAGCGGCAAGATGGCCACCTGCCTGAGCCAGCTGTACCACGACAACCGGCGGGGCATCCGGGCGGGCTACGCCAAGTACGAGACGTTCCCCATCTGGAACCTGCCGCTGAAGCACCCGGTGAATCTGGCGTACGAGGCGGCCACCGCCGACCTGAACGACGTGAATATGATCGACCCGTTCCATCTGGAGGCCTACGGCAAAACCACGGTGAACTACAACCGGGACGTGGAGATCTTCCCGGTGCTGGCGGCCATGTTCCGGATGATCCAGGGCGAGTGCCCCTACAAGTCCCCCACGGACATGGGCGTGAACATGGCGGGCTTCGCCATCGTGGACGACGCGGTGTGCCAGGCGGCCAGCCGCATGGAGATCCTGCGGCGGTACTACGCCGGCTGCGTGGAGCGCGCCAAGGGGCAGGCGGACGAGTGCGTGGTGCGGAAGCTGGAGCTGGTGATGCAGCAGGCGGGCGTCACGCCGGAAATATGCCCGGCGGTGGCGGCGGCGCTGGAGAAGGAGCAGGCCACCGGCAAACCGGCGGGCGCCATGGTGCTGCCGGACGGCAGCGTGGTGACGGGCAGAACCTCTCCCCTGCTGGGCGCATCGGCGGCGCTGCTGCTGAACGCGCTGAAGCACATGGCGGGCATCGACCACAAACTGGATCTGATCCCCGCATCGGTCATCGAGCCCATCAGCACCATGAAGACCGACTATCTGGGGCACCGGAACCCCCGGCTCCACTCCGACGAGGTGCTCATCGCGCTGGCCATCTCCGGGCTGACCAATCCGCTGGCGGACATGGTGCAGGCGCAGCTGAAAAACCTGCGGGGCTGCGACGCCCACTTCTCGGTGATCATCTCTGAGGAGGACGCCAAGCTGTACAAGCGGCTGGGCATCAACGTCAGCTGCGAGCCGAAATACGAGATCAAGAGCCTGTATCACAAATAGGCGTCTGTGCCCGCGCCGTGCGCGGGCACAGTTTTCTGAAAGGAGCAATCATGCAGACTATCGCACAGATTTTGGCCACAGAGCTGGCACAGCCGGTGCAGTACGTGGAGAACGTCATCGCCCTGCTGGACGAGGGCAGCACCATCCCCTTTATCGCCCGCTACCGCAAGGAGCAGCACGGCTCCATGGATGACACCACCCTGCGGAAGCTGGAGGACAGATTGCAGTACCTGCGGAATCTGGACAAGCGGCGGCAGGAGGTGAAGTCCGCCATCGACGGGCAGGGCAAGCTCACCGATGAGCTGGCTGCCGCCATCGACAACGCCGGCACGCTGGCGGAGGTGGAGGATCTCTACCGCCCCTATAAGCAGAAGCGGCGCACCCGCGCCACCGTCGCCCGGGAGAAGGGTCTGGAGCCGCTGGCACTCCTGCTGCTGGCGCAGGAGAAGGACTGCCCGGCGCCGGAGGACGCGGCGCAGGCGTACATCGACCCGGAAAAGGGCGTGGAGACGCCGGCTGACGCCCTGCAGGGTGCCAACGACATCATCGCGGAGATCATCAGCGACGACGCGGACATCCGCAAGGCGCTGCGGGGACTTCTCATGCGGCAGGGACGGCTGAAAAGCGTCGCCGCCACGGAGGAGGACAGCGTATACCGCCTGTACTACGACTTCGAGCAGCCGCTGCCCAAACTGGCCGGGCATCAGATACTGGCCGTCAACCGGGGCGAAAAAGAGGGCTTCCTCTCCGTCACGGTGCTGCTGGACAGGGACGCGGCGCTGCCCATGCTGCGGCGGGCGGTGGTCAAGCCCGGCTCATCATCCATGTCGTTCCTGCGGGACGTCTGCGAGGATGCCTACGACCGGCTGATCTATCCCTCGCTGGAGCGGGAGACCCGCTCCACACTGACGGAGAGCGCCTGCGAGGGCGCTATCGGTCAGTTCGCCCTGAACCTGAAGCCGCTGCTGCTCCAGCCGCCGGTGAAGGGGCATGTGACCATGGGGCTTGACCCCGGCTATGCCCACGGCTGCAAGGTAGCTGTCATTGACGGCACCGGCAAGGTGCTGGACACCACGGTGGTCTATCCCACCTACGGCGAGCGGCAGAAGAAGGAGGCCATCGCCCGGCTGACGGCCATGTGCCGCAAGCACGGCGTGGCACACATCGCCATCGGCAACGGCACCGCCAGCCGGGAGACGGAGCAGATGACGGTGGAGATGCTGCGGGGTCTGCCGGGGGTCAGCTACATGATCGTCAACGAGGCGGGCGCGTCGGTATACTCCGCCGGAAAGCTGGCGGCAGAGGAGTTCCCGGAGTACGACGTGAATCTGCGCTCCGCCATCTCCATCGCCCGTCGCTTGCAGGATCCGCTGGCGGAGCTGGTGAAGATCGACCCCAAGGCCATCGGCGTGGGGCAGTACCAGCACGACATGCCTCCCAAGCGGCTGGACGAGACGCTGGGCGGCGTGGTGGAGGACTGCGTCAACGCCGTGGGCGTGGACGTGAACACCGCCAGCGCCAGCCTGCTGGGGTATGTGTCCGGTCTGAACGGCACCACAGCCAGGAACATCGTGGCGTACCGGGAGGCCAACGGCGCGTTCCCCGACAGGAAGCGGCTTCTGAAGGTGCCCAAGCTGGGGCCCAAGGCCTATGAGCAGTGCGCGGGCTTTTTGCGGGTGCCGGAGAGCAAAAACGTGCTGGACAACACCGGCGTCCACCCGGAGAGCTATGGCGCGGCGGAGGAGCTGCTGGCGCTGTGCGGCTTCAGTGACGAGGACGTGCGCCGGGGCGCCGTGTCCCAGCTGATGCCGAAGGTGCAGGCCATGGGCGAGGCTGCCGTGGCGGAAAAGCTGGGCGTGGGCGTGCCCACCCTGCGGGACGTGGTGAAGGAGCTGATGAAGCCGGGACGCGGCCTGCGCAGCGACCTGCCCGCGCCCATCCTGCGGACGGACGTGCTGGAGATCAAGGATCTGAAGCCCGGCATGGTGCTCACCGGCACCGTGCGGAACGTCATCGACTTCGGCGTGTTCGTGGACATCGGCGTGCACCAGGACGGGCTGGTACACATCTCGCAGGTGTGCAATAAGTTCATCAAGCACCCCTCCGAGGTGGTGGCCGTGGGCGATATCGTCAAGGTGGTGGTGCTGGACGTGGACGAGAAGAAGCACCGCATCAGCCTGTCCATGAAGCAGGTGAAGGAGTAAAAAAAGAACCGCCCGCGGGCGGTTCTTTTTTTATTCCTCATCGCTGCGTCCCAGAAGATAGTCCACAGAAACACCGTAATAGTCCGCCAGAACGAGCAGATGGCGCAAGGGCAGCTCATTGGCGCCGCGCTCATAGCGGGCGTACATGGTCTGCGACGTACCCAGTATATCGGCGATCTGCTGCTGCGTTTTGTCGTGATCCTCTCGCAGGTCGCGCAGCCTGCGCTGGTATGTCATACTGCACCAACTCCTTTGGGCAGTATTTTACATAGTAAATATATTTACTATTGATTTTAGTAAATATATTTACTAAAATAGAAGCATGGCGCAAGACGGGAGGTGATACAAAATGGCAGATTATAAAAAATGTACCTTACAGCAATGGATGCTATGGAAAAGCAATCGCGCTGTTGGAAGAAGCCCAGCAAAAATGTGAGGATATTTACATTGAAACAGACGAGACAGAGGAAGAACCAACTGACCTTGAGGACAGCAGTGTATAAAAAAGAACCGCCTGTGGGCGGTTCTTTTTTATGTATGGGGCGGGACGTCGGGGACGCCGTCCCCTACGAAATAGCGAAGGGCGGGCAGGGTCGTCCTCTCCAGCGCAAAAACCGTCCCGCGGCATAGCCGCGGGACGGTTTTGTTTTTCCTGTTTTACTTGTTGTCGTCGGGACGGGGACGGCGGTACTCCTGCGCCTTCTCCTCGCCCTTGAGCACGCGGAGAGCGCCCTGCGCCAGCGCCAGCAGCTCGTCCTCGCCGGGGTAGACGGTGATGGGGGCGATCCAGCCGACCATCTCGGAGATGGCATCCACCGTCTCCTTGCCATAGGCGATGCCGCCGGTGAGGATGATCTGATCCACCTCGCCGTGCATAACGGCGGCCATGGCGCCGATCTCCTTGCCGATCTGATAGTGGAACGCGTCCACCACGCCGGCGATCTTCTTATCGTGTTCGGCCTGCGCCAGCAGATAGCGCATGTCGTTAGAGCCGGTGTAGGCCACCAGACCGCCGCGGCCGGAGAGCATGCGGTGCATCTCCCCCTCGGTGTACTTGCCGGAGAAGCACTGCTTCACCAGCTGACCGGTAGGCAGGGAGCCGGAGCGCTCGGGAGAGAAGGGACCCTCGCCGTCCAGTGCGTTCTGGGTGTCCACCACGCTGCCCTTCATGTGGGCGCCGATGGAAACGCCGCCGCCCATGTGGCAGACGATAAGGTTCAGCTCCTCATATTTCTTGCCCTGCTCCTTGGCAAAGCGCTTGGCCACGGCCTTCTGGTTCAGAGCGTGGAAAATGCTAACGCGCTGGAACAGGGGATGACCGGCATAGCGCGCCACATCAGCCATCTCATCGATGACCACAGGGTCGACGATGTAGGAGGGGATGCCCAGCTCGTCGCCGATCTCGCGGGCGATCAGGCCGCCCAGGTTGGAGGCGTGCTGCCCCTGCACGCCGATGGTGCAGTCCTTGACCATGTTGTCGTTGACGGCGTAGGTGCCGCCGCGGATGGGACGCAGCAGACCGCCGCGGCCGGAGACGGCGGAAAGGGTGCGGGCGTCGAAGCCCTGCTCGCGCAGCGCCTTCATCACCAGATCACGGCGCCAGTCCTTCTGGGCGGGGATGGTGTTGAACTGGGCGATATCCTCCGCGCTGTGGCGCAGGGTCTTGTCGAAAAGCAGCTGCTCATCCTCATAGACACCGATCTTGGTGGAGGTGGAGCCGGGATTGACAACGAGAATTCTGTAAGACACGATAGTTTTCCTCCTATGCTCTTTTGTTCCGCGGCACAGCGGATAAATTTCCACCCCATATTATATCGAATTCCCTGCGGTATGTAAATGGCTTTTTACGTAAAAAGTAAGGCTTTTGTCGGCAGTTTGATTGACAAATCATACGGGGTGGGCTAAAATGGTATGCGTGATTTTATACCGTTCTTCCATTCGGAACGGAGAAAAGGAGAAATACGCATGGAAAAGAAGACGTTTTATATCACCACGCCTATCTACTACCCCTCGGACAAGCTGCACATCGGCCACAGCTACTGCACCGTGGCCACCGACGCCATCGCCCGCTACAAGCGCTTGCAGGGCTATGACGTGATGTTCCTCACCGGCACCGACGAGCACGGCCAGAAGATCGAAACGAAGGCCAAAGAAGCCGGCATGACCCCCCAGGCGTTCGTGGATCACATCGTGGAGGGCGAGCGGGGCATCCTCGACCTGTGGAAGCTGATGAACATCTCCAACGACCGCTTTATCCGTACCACCGACGACTATCACTGCGCCGCCGTGCAGAAGATCTTCAAGACCATGTACGAAAAGGGCGACATCTACAAGGGCACCTATAAGGGCAAGTACTGCACCCCCTGCGAGAGCTTCTGGACGGAGAGCCAGCTGGTGGACGGCAAGTGCCCCGACTGCGGCCGCGAGGTAAAGGACGCCGAGGAGGAGGCCTATTTCTTCCGCCTGAGCAAGTACGCCGACCGGATACAGCATCTGCTGGAGGACACCGACTTCCTGCAGCCCCGCACCCGCGTCAACGAGATGGTCAACAACTTCATCAAGCCCGGTCTGGAGGATCTGTGCGTCAGCCGCACCAGCTTCAGCTGGGGCATTCCCGTGGACTTCGACCCCGGCCACGTGGTGTATGTGTGGGTGGACGCTCTGTTCAACTACTGCACCGCGCTGGGCTTTGACAACGACAGATATGACGACTACGACAAGTACTGGCCTGCCGATTACCACATCGTGGGCAAGGAGATCGTCCGCTTCCACTCCATCATCTGGCCTGCCATGCTCATGAGCATGGGCATGCCGCTGCCCAAGCACGTCTACGGCCACGGCTGGCTGGTCATTGACGGCGGCAAGATGAGCAAATCCAAGGGCAACGTGGTGGATCCCTACGCCCTGTCCGAAATGTTCGGCGTGGACGCGCTGCGCTTCTTCCTGCTGCGCACCTTCCCCTTCGGCTCCGACGGCAACTTCTCCAACGAGCTGCTGATCTCCACCATCAACACCGACCTTGCCAACAAGCTGGGCAATCTGGTCAGCCGCACCACCGGCATGGTGGAGAAGTACTTCGGCGGCCGGCTGCCCGCCGGCCGGGAGGACACCGCCGAGGACTGCGAGCTGAAGAAGATGGCCTGCGCCCTGCGCGACCGCTATCAGGCAGAGATGGACAAGCTCCAGCTGCAGAACGGCTTGGACGAGGTGTTCAAGGTCATCGACCGTGCCAACAAGTATATCGACGAGACGGCGCCCTGGGCACTGGGCAAGGACGAGAGCAAGCGCGACCGTCTGGCCTCCGTGCTGTACAACCTGCTGGAGACCATCCGCATCTGCACCACACTTTTGCAGCCCGTCATGCCCGACAGCTGCGATAATATCTTCGCCAAGCTGGGCGCGGACGACAAGTGCCGCAGCTGGGACAGCGCCAACGTATGGGGCGTGCTGCCCGCCCAGGCGGTCATCCGCAAAGGCGAGAACCTGTTCCCCCGCATCGACACGGACGAGGCGCTGGCCAAGCTGGACGCCATGCAGGAGGCGCAAAAGAAGGCCGCCCTGCCCGCCGTCGAGCTGGAGCCCTACGCCCAGGAGAACGTGGACTTCGACACATTCTGCAAGTCCGACTTCCGCGCGGTGAAGATCAAGAACTGCGAGGCGGTGAAGAAGTCCGACAAGCTGCTGAAGTTCACGCTGGACGACGGCAGCGGCACCGACCGCACCATCGTCTCCGGCATCCACCAGTTCTACGAGCCGGAGCAGCTCATCGGCAAGACCGCCATCGCCATCCTGAACCTGCCGCCCCGGAAGATGATGGGCATCCCCAGCTGCGGCATGCTGATCTCCGCCGTTCACAAGGAGCACGGCGAGGAGAAGGTAAACCTGATGCTGATCGACGACTCCGTGCCCGCCGGCGCCAAGCTGTGCTGACAGAATAAGTAATACGGGATAAAAAAGAGCACCCTCGCGGGTGCTCTTTTTTTGAGGGGCAGCGCAAGCCGCGCCGCGCCGGAGGCGGTGTCCCACCGGCACTTTCCCTCCTTGACAACAGCTGCTTTTCCCGGTATATTGAAAGCACAACTCAAAGAAAAGGAGAAATTGCCATGCTTCCCAGCACCATGCTTATCGTCGCCGGAGTTCTGGCTCTTGTCGCCACCGTCCTGGCCTTTATCTACATCGTCCCCGAGGAAAGGCGGGAGAAGATGGGCTCCTTCGGCAAGTTCCTGCACGACACCTGCAACTTCAAATACCTGATGGTGGAGAAGATCCTTCAGGCGCTGTACATTTTCTCCACGGCGGCTGTGATCCTCTTCGGCGTTCTCATGCTTTTCCGCACGGAGTACAATTACTGGACTGACAGCCGTATCTGGATGGGCGGCTACGGCCTGCTGATCATCATTCTGGGGCCGATCGCCATCCGTCTCAGCTATGAGCTGATGATGATGGCCATCCTGCTGCTGAAGAACGTCATCGCCATCAACCGCAAGCTGCCTGACAAGCCCGGCTCTGCCGGCGGCGATGTGTTTGCCGTTCCGGACATGCAGGAGCTCCGCCAGCGCCGCGAGGCCGCCCCGTCTGCGCAGGAGACCGCGCCCCGGCACGCCTACTGCCGCGTCTGCGGCACAGAGCTGGTCAACGGCGTCTGCCCCAAGTGCCCGCCCCAGTATTGCAAGCTCTGCGGCACGCAGCTGGTCAACGGCATTTGCCCCAAGTGCAGCGCCCCCACCGACAGCACGCCGCCCCAGGCGTAAACCGGATAATAAGAGCACCCTTAGGCCGCCTGGCATAAGGGTGCTCTTTTTCATCACTCACTGTCCAGCTTGAGGACGGCCATGAACGCCTCCGTGGGCACCTGCACGGTGCCCAGATTGCGCATCTTTTTCTTGCCCTCCTTCTGCTTTTCCAGCAGCTTCTTCTTGCGGGTGATGTCGCCGCCGTAGCACTTGGCCAGCACGTCCTTGCGCATGGCCTTCACCGTCTCGCGGGCGATGATACGGCCGCCGATGGCCGCCTGAATGGGCACCTCGAACAGCTGGCGGGGGATGTTCTCCTTCAGCTTTTCACACAGCCGCCGGGCGCGGGGATACGCCTTGTCCCGGTGGGCGATGAAGCTCAGGGCGTCCACGCCGTCGCCGTTGAGCAGCAGATCCACCTTCACCAGATCGCTGGTGCGGTAGCCGGACAGCTCGTAGTCCAGGCTGGCGTAGCCCTTGGTGTTGGCCTTCAGCGTGTCGAAGAAGTCGTAGATGATCTCGTTCAGGGGCATCTGATAGTGCAGCTCCACCAGATGGGTGTCCAGATACTGCATGTCCTTGAACTCGCCGCGCCGCTCCTGACACATGGGCATGATGTTGCCCACATAGTCCTGCGGGCTGATGATGGACACCTTCACATACGGCTCCTCCGCGTGCTCGATCAGGGAGGGGTCAGGGTAGTTGTGGGGGTTGTCCACCTTGACCATGGTACCGTCGGACTTATAGACGTGGTAGATAACGCTGGGCAGCGTGGTCACAAGGTCAAGGTTGAACTCCCGCTCCAGGCGTTCCTGGATGATCTCCATGTGGAGCATCCCCAGAAAACCGCAGCGGAAACCGAAGCCCAGCGCCACGGAGGATTCCGGCTCGAAGGTCAGGCTGGCGTCGTTCAGCTGCAGCTTTTCCAGCGCGTCCCGCAGGTCGGGGTACTTGCTGCCGTCCTCGGTGTAGATGCCGCAGTAGACCATGCTCTGCGCCGGGCGATAGCCGGGCAGCGCCTCGGCGGCGGGGTTCGCCGCGTCGGTGACGGTGTCGCCCACCTGCGTGTCCTTGACGTTCTTGATGCTGGCGGTGAAATAGCCCACCTCGCCGGCCTGCAATGCATCTGTCGGTTCGTTGCCGATGGGCTTGAGATAGCCGCACTCCAGCACGGTGTACTCCGCGCCGGTGGCCATGAGCCGGATGGTCTGCCCCCTGCGCAGCGTGCCCTGCTTGATGCGGAAATACACCACCACGCCCACATAGGGGTCGTACTGGCTGTCGAACACCAGCGCCTGCAGGGGCGCCTTGGGGTCGCCCTTGGGCGCGGGCACGTTCTGCACCACGTCCTCCAGCACGGCGTCGATGTTGATGCCCAGCTTGGCGGAGATCTCCGGCGCCTCCAGCGCCGGCAGACCGATGATGTCCTCCACCTCCTGCTTGGCCTTCAGCGGGTCGGCGGCGGGCAGGTCGATCTTGTTGAACACCGGCAGGATCTCCAGATCGTGATCCATGGCCAGATAGGTGTTGGCCAGCGTCTGCGCCTCCACACCCTGGGTGGCGTCCACCACCAGCAGCGCGCCCTCACAGGCGGCCAGCGAGCGGCTGACCTCGTAGTTGAAGTCCACATGACCCGGCGTGTCGATCAGGTTCAGGGCATACGTCTCCCCATCCTGTGCCGTGTAGAAAATGCGGACGGCGCGGGATTTGATGGTGATGCCGCGCTCCCGCTCCAGATCCATGTTGTCCAGCAGCTGGTTCTCCATCTCCCGCTCCGGCACAGCGTGGCACTTCTCCAGCAGGCGATCCGCCAGCGTGGATTTCCCGTGATCGATGTGGGCAATGATAGAAAAATTGCGAATATGAGATTGGTCGAACATATAGAATAGCCTCCTTTGGAAATCCACGCTGCCCGCGCGGAGCGCGTACAAGCGTTTTGCGAAGCAAAACCTTGCCGCAGGCGGGATTCACTCCCGCCGAGGATGTCAGATCAAACCGGGGTCCCCGGTTTGCCGTCAGGCAAACTGGGGAGTGGATTTGCCGTGATCGATGTGGGCGATGATAGAAAAATTGCGAATATGAGATTGGTCGAACATATAGAAAAGCCTCCTTATTTCCCCGCTCTTTCGTCCACGTTGTGGATCACCTGCGCCGTGCTCTGGCCGATGCCCGGCAGCGCCGTCAGCGCATCGGAGTTCAGCGGAGGCAACTCCCCCGCCTGTGCCAGCGCCTTCATATACGCCGCGCGGCTGCGCAGCAGCGCCGCGTCCACCGCGCCGCCGTCAAAGTCCACCGCGTCCGTGGCGAACAGATCCTCGTTGCCGCCGCTGTGCCGGTACAGCCGCCTCAGCAGGTCGTACAGCGTGGCGCCGATGCAGTCCCCGGCGGCGGTGATGGCCTCCCGGCTGTTGGTGCGCCCCAGCAGGTCGAACAGCAGCCCCGTGGTGTTCACCGCCAGCTTCTTTTGCAGCGTGGCCATGATGCTGCCCCGCAGGGAGCCCTTCTCCGCGCTGCCGTCGTACAGCTCCTCCGAGTCGATCATCGACCCGTCCCGGCTGGCGCTGCGCCCCAGCAGGAAGTCCGCCGACACATGATAAAAATCGCAGACCCGCGTCACGAAAGCCAGACCCGGCTCCCGTATGCCGTTTTCATAGTGGCTCAGCAGCGCCTGACTGATGCCCAGCGCCGCCGCCGCCTTCCGCTGGCTGATGCCCTTTTCCTGCCGCAGCAGGCTAAGCGTTCTGGAAAAATCCGTTGCCATGTCTCTCCCACCCTATCTTTCATAATACAGCCCGTAAAGTATATCCTATATTATACAACTTGTAAATGCTTTTCTGCCCGCCGGAGGAAAAAATTTGCACCTTCCCCTCCAACGTGCTACAATGGAGAAAAACCCCGGAGGTGTTTTCTATGGAAGAATTGATCCTATATGTGAAATATCAGGCCAAGCCCGGCTGCCGCGAGACGTTCGTCCGCCAGATCGTGGAAAAGGGCATCCTGACCGCCATCCGGCAGGAGCCGGGCTGCCTGGCCTACGACTACTACTTCTCCGCCCAGGACGAGAACGAGCTGCTGCTGATCGAGCGCTGGCAGAGCGCCGAGCACCAGCGCGTCCACATGCAGCAGCCCCACATGCAGCAGCTGCGCGCCATCAAGGAGCAGTATGTGGACAGCACCACGCTGGGCAAGGTTCGTCTGGAGGCGTGAGACATGCTGTTTGACACCCACGCCCACTACGATGACGAGGCCTTCGACCCCGACCGGGAGCTGCTGCTGGAAAGCCTGCCCCAGCGGGGCGTGGCGCTGGTGGTGAACCCCGGCTGCGATCTGGAAAGCTCCCGCAAGGCGGTGGCCTACGCCGCCGAGTATCCCCACGTCTACGCCGCCGTGGGCATCCACCCGGAGAACTGCGGCGGCTTTACCCCGGCGGACATGGACGCGCTGCGGCAGCTGGCGCAGCAGCCCAAGGTGGTGGCCATCGGGGAGATCGGGCTGGACTACTACTGGGCGGAAAACCCGCCGCGGGAGCTTCAGCAGCAGGTGCTGCGCAGCCAGCTGGCGCTGGCGCGGGAGCTGCGCCTGCCGGTGATCTTCCACGACCGGGACGCCCACGGGGATTCGCTGGCCATCGTAAAGGAGTTCCCGGACGTGACCGGCGTGTTCCACTGCTTCTCCGGCAGCCCGGAGATGGCGCAGGAGCTGCTGGGCATGGGCTGGTATCTGGGGTTTGACGGCCCCGTGACCTACAAGAACGCCCGCCGCGCCCCGGAGGTGGCCGCCGTCACGCCGCTGGATCGGATGCTTATCGAGACGGACAGCCCCTACATGACGCCGGTGCCCTACCGGGGACAGCGGAACGACTCGTCCTACGTCCGGTTGGTGGCGGAAAAGCTGGCGGAGTGGAAGGGCATCGCCCCGGAGGAACTGGAGCACGCCACGCTGGAAAACGGCAAGCGCCTGTTCCGCATCATCGCGCAATAACAGGAACCGCCCGCGGCTATGCCGCGGGCGGTTTTTTGCCTCTTTTGTGTTTTGTCACGAATACTGCCAGCTCCGGCCGCTCTCTTTGAACTCCGCCACCCGCTTTTCGTAGCTGGCGAAGGCGGCATCCTCAAAGGCCAGCGCGTCCGAGGGCGCGCCCATCTGCCGCAGCAGCCACTTGCACAGCGGGGGATTCAGGATCAGCAGCGGGCCGATCAGCGCCGTGGCCATCAGACCGCCCCGGCGGAAGCCCTCCACCTTCGTCTCCGGCGTGCGTCCCACGCCCCGGACGGTGTCGAACCAGCCGCCGCTCTCCGGCGCGTCGCAGTGGAACCCGAACAGGCTCTTGAAGCCCACGATGTCCATGCCCTCAAAGGTGCCCAGATAGAAGCTGTTGTGCCGCTTCATCATGGTGTATTTCACCCGGCCGGGCAGAATGCCCAGCCCCTTGATGGTGTCGGCGCTGTCGCTGTCCATGGCGTCAGAGAATACGTCCGGCGCGTTGCCGGTGAGCAGCATCAGCTGCCCCGCGTCCAGCTTCGCCGCCATCTCCGCCGTATAGGGGCGCAGGGCATCGGCAGCCAGCGCCAGCCCCTGCTCCGTGGTGCTGCCCATGTACACCAGCGCCACGTCCTCCGTCAGGAACCGGGGCTTGCTGTGAAGGTCTGTCTCCACGATCTCCAGCTCCGGGCAGCAGCGCCGGAGATAGTACATATTCTGCAGATCACCGTACAGGTTGCAGACCTCCGGGAACAGAATTTCCACCTTCATCGCGCGCCCTCCTTTGCCGTCAGCATTTCCTTCAGCCTTGCCTTCACCCGGAAGGCCAGCGGCATGCCGTCCACGCCGTACAGGATATACACATCCTCGCCGGGCGTAAGAGGCAGCAGCTCCAGCGCGGCGAATTCATCCTCCGCCAGCCGTATCTTCTCCTCCGGGATGCCCGCCAGCAGCAGCCGCAGCTTGTAGTCGTAGGCGCGGGGGCCTGCGCACACAAGGCACGTCACGTCATCGCTGTTGAGGAACTCAAAGTCCGTGTCATACATCCAGCTGGGGTTTTCCGACCAGCTTTTGGCCACCCCCATGCAGTTCATCATCACCAGCAACTCTTTTTTGCCGGGCTTGGAGCGGATATAGTCGAAGTTCCGGCTGCACGCCAGCGCGTTCTTGTCCTTGGACATCTGCATGATGACCTTCACCCCGCCGATGGTCTCCTCCGACAGGCGGCTGGCGGGGATCTTCACCTGCGCCAGATCGCGGGCAATGGTCGGGTGGTCGTAGCCCAGCTGCCGCAGGGCGGCGATGACCGTGACCATATTATAGATATTGTGGACGCTGTCCGTTATCAGGGTGTAGGGATAGTCCTTCCCGGCCTCGCGGATGCACATGGTGCGGCTCTGCACGTCCACCTGCGTGGCCAGATAGTCGCTGCTTGGCGAGTGGAAGCCGCAGCTCTCGCACACGGCGCGGCCGATGTGGTGGTAGCGCCGGTATTCGTACCGCAGCTTTCCGGCGCACCGGGGGCAGATGCGCATGTCGTTCAGCAAGTTCTCGCACTCCGTCACGTCCGTGGGCAGCCGGTCGATGCCGAAGTAGACCCGCGGGTTCTCCGGCGCCACGGAGCCGGAGATCAGATCGTCGGCGTTGAGGATGAGCTTACTGGTCCTGGGGAATGACCGGGTGAGGATATCCGCGATGTAGCCCGGATGGGCGTTGCGCATGATGGAATCCCGGAACAGGTTCGTCACGATGATATAGTCCGGCTTCACATAGGGATAGATCCGGGGCGCGGAGCGCTCGTCCACCTCCAGCACCGCCAGATCGTAGCCGGGGCGGATGCGCCCCAGCAGATCGCAGCCCTTCAGCAGCGCCGTGCTGACGCCGGAGATGATGTTGCTGCCCGCCCGGTTGCTGAGGACGTTTTTGCCCTCGGCGGTCAGCACGTCGCCCAGCATGTTGGCCACGGTGGTCTTGCCGTTGGTGCCGGTGACGGCCACGATGGTGTCCGGCCTGCCGATATATTTCAGAAAGTCCGGGCACAGCTTCACCGCCAGACTGCCGGGGAAATCCGTGCCGTTGTGCCGTGTGATCTTCAGCGCCGGGATGGACAGCTTTGCCATCCACAGGGCGAAAAGAAACCGCAGCTTACCCATTGTCCCTGTCCTCCTTGTCGTGTGCTTGCAGCCAGATCATCAACGCCGCCACGTCCGCCGGCGACACGCCGGAGATGCGCCCGGCCTGCCCCACGTTCAGCGGGCGCAGAGCGTCCAGCTTCTCCCGCGCCTCCAGACGCAGACCCTGAATATGGCTGTAATCCATGTCCGGCGGCAGCAGCCGCCGCTCCAGCTTCTCAAATTCCACCACCTGCCGCTGCTGCCGCTGGATATAGCCCTCGTACTTCACGGTGATGGCCACCTGCTCCCGCACGTCCTGTGGCAGGTCGGGGCGCTCCGGGTCAAAGGGCGCCAGATCGTCGTAGCCCAGCTGGGGACGGCGCAGCAGGTCGATGAGGCGGCTGCCGCTGTCCACCGGGGCGGTGCCCCGCTCCGCCAGCAGCGCGTTCAGCCCGTCGCCGCCGGGCACGCCGGTGCGCTCCAACCGCCGTATCTCCCGCGCCACCGCGTCATACTTGGCGCGCACCTTCGCCATCCGCTCGTCACTGACCAGCCCCAGCGCGTGCCCGATGGGGCACAGCCGCGCGTCGGCGTTGTCCTGCCGCAGCAGCAGCCGGTACTCCGAGCGGCTGGTCATCATGCGGTACGGCTCCTCCGTGCCCTTGGTCACCAGATCGTCGATCAGCGTGCCGATGTAGCTCTCGCTGCGGCGGAGCACCAGCGGCTCCCGCCCCAGCAGCTTCAGCGCCGCGTTGACGCCCGCCACAAAGCCCTGCACCGCCGCCTCCTCGTAGCCGGAGGAGCCGTTGAACTGTCCCGCGCCGTACAGCCCCTCGATCTGCCGCACCTCCAGCGTGGGGCGCAGCGCCAGCGGGTCGATGCAGTCGTACTCGATGGCGTAGGCCGGGCGCATCATCACCGCGTGCTCCAGACCCGGCACCGTGTGCAGCATCTGTATCTGCACCTCCTCCGGCATGGAGGAGGAAAAGCCCTGCACATACAGCTCCTCCGTGTCCAGACCCATAGGCTCGATGAACAGCTGGTGCCGGGGCTTGTCCGCGAACCGCACCACCTTCGTCTCGATGGACGGGCAGTACCGGGGGCCGATGCCCTCGATGACACCGGAGTAGATGGGGCTTCTGTCCAGATTCTCCCGGATGATCCGGTGGGTCTCCCCGTTGGTGTAGGTCAGATAGCACACCGCCCGGTTTTCCGGCGCGCGCTCCGTCTCAAAGCTGAAGGGCAGGGGCGAGGCGTCCCCCTCCTGTATCTCCATTTTGCTGAAATCCACGCTGCCCCGGTGGATGCGCGGCGGCGTGCCGGTCTTGAACCGGCGCAGGGGCAGTCCCAGCGCCCGCAGGCTGTCCGCCAGCGCGTTGGCCGGGTGCAGCCCGTCGGGGCCGGAGGACTCGATGCACTCGCCCACGATGGTCTGCCCCGTCAGATAGGTGCCGGTACACAGGATCACGGCTCTGACCTCCAGCACCGCGCCGGTGCGCAGCACCACGGCGGTCACGCGGCCATCCTCGCAGCGGATCTCCGTGACCTCCGCCTGCCGCAGCGTCAGGTGGGGCTGCAGCTCCAGAGTGTGCTTCATGATCTGCTGGTATTTTCTGCGGTCGGCCTGTGCCCGCAGCGACCAGACGGCGGGGCCCTTGCCCCGGTTCAGCATCCGGTACTGGATGCACGCCTTGTCCGCCGCCCGCGCCATCTCGCCGCCCAGCGCGTCCAGCTCCCGCACCAGATGCCCCTTGCCCGTGCCGCCGATGGCCGGGTTGCAGGGCATGTTGCCCACCGCGTCCAGGCTGACCGTCAGGCATATCGTCTCCATGCCCATCCGCGCCGCCGCCAGCGCCGCCTCGATGCCCGCGTGACCGGCGCCGATCACCGCCACGTCATAGCTTCCGCCGTGAAATTCTCTCATATACGCGCTCACCTCGCCTGCATTAACACTTTATTATACCCCGTACCGCGCCTTGGCGCAAGAGATATTATCCGCCCGAATTTGTTGAAGCTGCACAAAAACTTTACACAGTATTTATACAATACATCCAATTTTCTTCTTGCAAAACAAGTTGAAACTGCATATAATAGGGGTGTAAAAATGGAAGAAAGGAGCGTGATAGCACTATGACGACAACGTGGATCTGGGGCGACCTGGACGACATGATCTTTGCCGATTGTGACTGGGAGATCAGCCAGCGGTAACGACCACCGATGAGAACACCACGCCATGTGCGTGGGATTTTGCTTTTTATGGGGATCTTTTCGAGCCGTTTCGACGGCCTTCGCCCCGTTCATATAGACAGCAAGACCCATCCCTGCGTACCGGGAGCAAAGACGAGAGGAGACGGCGGCGCCGTCTCTGTTTTTTTGCAATTTTAACGATTTGCCCCTTAAATCTTAACGCGTTCTTAGCGATTTCTTAACGGCGGAATGTGGTACAATGGCACCATCAAAATGAGGGGAGGACATCTATGACCGCAAAAGCCGCGCGGCGCAAAAAGCTGCTGCGCACCATCGGGCTGCATTTCTCCGGTGTGGACACGCTCAAGGCGCTGGGCATGTATCTGATGTCCGTCATGGGGTGCCTGCTGCTGCGCAGCTTCGACATGCACAACGATACCAGCTATGTGGCCATGATCTTTCTGCTGGACGTGTTCCTGACGGCCTTCTGGACGGACGGCTATCTGCTGGGCATTATCGCGGCTGTCGTGGGCGTGTTCAGTGTGGACTACATATTCACCTATCCCTTCTGGCACATCAGCTTTACCCTCACCGGCTTTCCGCTGACGTTCCTGGTCATGATGACCATCTCCATCCTGACGGCCACCGTCACCAGCCGCGCCAAGCAGATGGAGCAGATCCGCCGGGATGCGGAGCGGGAAAAGATGTACGCCGACCTGCTGCGCGCCGTGTCTCACGACATCCGCACACCGCTGACGGGCATCGTGGGCGCCACCAATGTGCTGCTGGAGCAGGACGGCACCCTGACGCAGGAACAGCGGGAGCAGCTGCTGCGCTCCACCAACGAGGACGCCCAGTGGCTCATCCGCATTGTGGAGAACCTGCTGTCCATCACCCGCATCAGCTCGGAGGAGACGCGGGTGAAAAAGCTGCCGGAGCCGGCGGAGGAGGTCATCGAGTCCGCCGTAGCCAAGACCCACAAGCACTATCCGGAGGTGAACATCCGTGTCCATCTGCCCGACGAGCTGATGATGGTGCCAATGGATCCGCTGCTGATAGAGCAGGTGCTGGTGAACCTGATGGAAAACGCCGTGATACACGGCGAGACGAATCACATCGATGTCAGCCTGCGGGAGGAGGGCAGCTGCGCGGTGATCACCGTGGCCGATGACGGCAGGGGCATCCCGCAGCACCTGCTGCCCAAGCTGTTCGAGGGCTCGGCGCGCAGCGACCGCAGCCGGGACGGCAAACGCAGCATGGGCATCGGCCTGTCCGTGTGCCGCACCATCGTGCTGGCGCACGGCGGCGTGATCCGCGGCGACAACAAACCAGAGGGCGGCGCGGTCTTTACCGTGACGCTGCCTATGAAAGGAGAAAGCGATGAAGATTAAAGACAAGGTCCTGATCGTGGAGGACGAGCAGTCCATCAGCAACTTTATTTCCATGATCCTCACCGCCAACGGCTTCGATACCATCATTGTCCGCAGCGGTGAGGAGGCTCTGACCATGATCGCCTCCCACTGCCCCGATATGATCGTGCTGGATCTGGGGCTCCCCGACATGGACGGCATGGAGGTGCTCAAGTCCGTGCGCAAGTGGTCGAACCTGCCGGTGGTGGTGGTGTCCGCCCGCAACCACGAGCACGACAAGGTGGAGGCGCTGGACTACGGCGCCGACGACTATCTGGTCAAGCCCTTCGGCACCTCCGAGCTGCTGGCGCGCATCCGCACCGCCATCCGCCACACCCGCACCACCCTGTCCAACACCCAGATCGCCCAGTCCGGCAAGTTCGTCACCGGCGACCTGACCATCGACTATGACAAGCACCAGGTGCTGATGAACGGTCAGAACGCCGGGCTGACCGTCAACGAGTACAAGATCGTGGCGCTGCTGGGCAAGTACGCCGGCAAGGTGTTGACGTATGACTTCATCATCCGCGAGCTGTGGGGTCCCAAGGCCAAGACCGACAACCAGATCCTCCGGGTGAACATGGCCAACATCCGCCGGAAGATCGAGCCGACCCCCGGCAACCCCCAGTACATCTTCACCGAGGTGGGCGTGGGCTACCGCATGCGGGAGGGCGACTGACGCCCGCGAACCGAAATAGCGCAGAAAAAAGCAAGGCAGCCGCTGGCTGCCTTGCTCAGTCTGTCAAAAAAGCCTGTCATTGCGAGCCAGTCCGCGCCGCGAAGCAAGTGCCCTTGGGGTACAGACTGGCGTGGCAATCCGTTTCCAAACCGCATAATTCCTGCACTTTTCCGCAGATTCCCAGCTAAAAGGTTACGGATTCCCACACCAGTGACATCGGTCACTGGCTCGGAATGACAGGGGCGTGGGTTTATCGACACACCGAAACAGGGACGGCAGCGCCGTCCCTGTTTGTTATTCTGCTTCTGCCGCTTCCTGGGCGGGGGCGCTCTCCTGCTCCTGCTTGGGCAGCTGCTCCGGCCACTTCTCCCATGTCTGGCGGATGAAGGGCAGCACCTGATCCCGGGGCATATCCAGCGCCGCCGCCAGCTCACCGTACAGCTGCTCCTCGGCGCGCTTGAGATAGCGCTCGTCCATCTGGCTGACCTTCTTGCCGTGGCGCACCGCCCAGGCACGCTTGTGGCAGATGCCGTGGATCATGGCCGCCAGCTCGCCGCAGTCGCACCGCAGCACCAGCTGGTGGTAAAAGTCCTTGGCGAACCGCATGCCCCGTTCGGCGGGGCGCTGGGGCGGCAGCTGCGGCAGGGCGGCGATCAGCTCCATAGCCCGGTCGCGGCTGATAATGGGGCGCATCATCACGGCGGTATCCACCGGGGTCATGACGGTGCCGCTGCGATAGAGGGGCGCAAGATGGTAATAGGTCTTGTCGCCGCCGTCGTACCGCAGGCCGGAAGGCCCGATACTCTCCACGCGGCAGACACCCTCGCCGCCGTATACCACCAGATCGCCCACTGCAAACATCACGCACACTCCTTTTCGCACACAACACACTGACACAAAAAAGCACACGGCATACCAGCCATGCGTCCCCCCTTCTGTTGTATTATACCACATGCTGTCGAAAAATGTAAGCACAAAATTTTATCTGGTTGTCGATTTTCTCTGACAAGTGTGGTAAAATGAGGAGAAATTTTTGCAGCGAGGTGCTTCCCATGAAAAATCCCACCATTTCCTCCTCCGCTTTTGTGGCAGACAACGCCACCGTCCGGGGCGACGTCACGCTGGGCGAGCGCAGCAGCGTGTTCTTCGGCGCGGTGCTGCGGGGCGACAGAGCGCCCATCACCATCGGCAGCGGCACCAACATTCAGGACAACTGCGTGGTGCATGTGGACTACGACTACCCGGTGGTGGTCGGGCAGAATGTGACGGTGGGGCACGGCGCCATCCTCCACGGCTGCACGGTGGGCGACAACACGCTCATCGGCATGGGCGCCATCGTGCTCAACGGCGCGCAGGTGGGCAGCAATTGTCTCATCGGCGCCGGGGCGCTGGTGCCGCAGCACGCGGTGATCCCCGACGGCTCGCTGGCCTTCGGCTCCCCCGCCAAGGTGCGCTCCGCGCTGGACGAGGCAGCCATTGCCGAGCTGCACCAGTCGGCGCTGGACTACCAGCAGGAGGCCATGGAGTGCAAGGCCGAACAGGAGAAATAAAAAAAGAGAACCGCCATCGGGCGGTTCTCCCAGCTTGTCAAAAAAGTCCGAACGGACTTTTTTGACAAGCTGAGGCAAAATTGCAAAATAAAAAACAGTATTTTATTTTGCAATTTTGGTCGCTGCGGCGGGTGATTGAACGCGAAAGGGAACCCTGACGGTTCCCTTTCACACTATCCTTCCCTCCGATACCTGTAACCGAGCAGGTTTTTTGACAGTCTGAGAGAACCGCCATCGGGCGGTTCTCCTGCTATATTCGATATTATTTGCTGACAGGCGTCACGCTGCCGTCGTCGCCCAGCTGCGCTGGGACGATGGTGCTGCGGGTGTTGCGGGCGATGTTGTCCAGACGCAGGCGACTGGGAAAGTCACTGAGCAATGTGTAGGCCACGCCGTGCTTTTTGGCGCGTCCCGTGCGGCCGATGCGGTGGATGTAATACTCGTTTTCCTCCGGCACCTCGTAGTTGAACACGGCGTCCACGTCGTCCACATCGATGCCGCGGCTGGCCACGTCCGTGGCTACAAAGACACGGAGCTTGCCGTCGCGGAAGCGCTGCATGACCTCCTCCCGCTTGCGCTGGGGAATGTCGCCATGGATGCACTGGGCGTCCACGCCGCGCATCTGCAGGAACTTGGTGAGACGCTCGGTGCTGCCCTTGGTGTTGCAGAAGCAGATCACCCGGTCGTAATTCTCGTGGGCAAGGATCTTGGCAATGGCGTCCACCTTGCCGTCGGAGGGCACCTCCAGACGGTACTGGAGGATATCGGGCTTGTTCTCCTTGGTGGCCTGCACGGTGATCTCCTCCGGATCCCGCTGGTAGACCCAGGAGATGTCCATGACCTCCCGGGAGATGGTGGCGGAGAACATGCCCAGATTCTGGCGGCTGGGGATCTTGTCCAGAATGCGGGTCACATCGTGGATGAAGCCCATGTCCAGCATGCGGTCGGCCTCGTCCAGCACCACGGTGCGGACGCTCTTGAGACTGACGGTGCGGCGTTTCATGTGATCGCTGAGCCGTCCCGGCGTGGCTACCACGATCTGGGGACGGCGCTTCAGCGCGTCGATCTGCTTGCCAATGGGCTGGCCGCCGTAGAGACACACCAGCCGCACACCCTCGTGGCACACGGCGATGTCGCGCATTTCATCGGTGATCTGCATGGCCAGCTCGCGGGTGGGCGCCAGGATCACGGCCTGCACCTCCTCGCTCTCCCGGTCGATGCGCTCGATGATGGGGATGCCGAAGGCCATGGTCTTGCCGGTGCCGGTGGGAGCCTTGGCGATGACGTCCTTGCCCGCCAGCATGGGCGGGATGCAGCCGGCCTGCACCGGTGTGCTGACGGTATAATGTTTATTTCGTATGGCGCGCATGGTGGCCTCTGACAGGCCGAAGCTCTCGAACGGTGCGCCCTGTGTCACTTCCATAGTTCTGTCCTCGTTTTTACATATATTCTCAGTCTACAATTATACCATATCTGTCAACGCCTTGCAACGGGGCAATAACGCCCTCCCGAAAAGGAAGATCGTCATGCGCCGAAATAGGCCACCAGCAGGTCGGTGACGACGCCGTAGCTTTTCGCGCCGTCCGTGTCGCCGTTGCTTTTCAGAAAGCCGTCGTATACCTTGTCCGACAGCTGGGATACCGTACCCCGGAACTGTGACCAGTAGGCGTTGTCCGCCCGCAGGTCGGCTACCGCCGTCTCCGGCAGGCTGTCCCGAATGATCTGCCACGCGTCCCGGTCGGCGCTGTACAGCGCGTTGGAGAGATAGCCGAAGCCCGTCAGCCAGCCGGAGTAGCGATAGGCGGCGCTGTCTGAACGGGTGGCGGCCAGGATGCCGATGAAATTGCACTCCTCCTCCGCCGTGATGCCCCGCTGGTGCGCCATCTCGTGGCACACGGTAGTTGGAAGGAAGGCGGAGGGGCTGTCGGTGTTCACGTTGGCCTCGCCGGTGAAGGGAAAGTAGAACCCGGTGAAGCGCAGGGCGCTCAGCGCGCGGGAGCAGCCGAAGGCCTTGGCGCGGCCGGTCTTGGCGTCCAGAAAGGGGAATTCCTCCGTCAGCACGTCCAGCGAGCTCTCGCTGCCGGTCAGCAGCTGCCGGTAGTCCAGACGGCACACGCCGTCCCCGTCGCGGGGGACTTCACCGGCGGACAGCGCCATCTGATCGGCGAAATAGGCCGTCACCTGTGCCAGCTGATCGGCGGTCACAGGCGCGGTGGTCAGGCCGCTTTTTTCCCGGAAGCCGTCCGTGTTGTAGCCCACGCCCCACAGCAGGCAGAAACCGGCGTACACCGTCAGCACCGTGCAGAGGGCGGTGGTCAGCACCTGTGCCGCCGCGCGCCATTTCCGCCGGGCGGAGACGATGTACCGTATGCCGTTGGCGGCGGCTATAAGAGCGGCGCATACGGCGGTGACGATCAGCACCTCGCCCACGGAGAGGCTCCAGCCGCCCCACAGCCGCCCCAGCCACTGCTCCGCCGGACAGATCGCCCCGTACCACAGGGCGTTCATGGCCGTCCGGCTGGTGCGCAGGGCGAAGTAAACGGCAAAGAACGCCGCCAGCGTCAGAAGCCAGCGGCGCAGCGCCCGGCCGCTCACAGGGGCAGCGCCTTGCCGGTGAAGCACATGACGCAGTGGGCGCGGACAATGACCTTGCCCGTCTCGTCCGTCATCTCCGCCGAGCAGAAGGCCAGCTTGCCGCCCAGACGGTCTACCTTTCCCACGGCGGTGAGGGTGCTGCCCGCCGCGGCCGCGGCCAGATAGTCGATGGTGGCGTTCACCGTCACCACCATCTCCTGCCGCAGGGTCATAATGGCCATGCCCATGGCCACATCGCACAGGGAGAACAGAATGCCGCCGTGGGCGCCGCCCCAGCGGTTCAAGCTTTCGGTATGCATGGGCAGCGTCACCGTGGCGGTGCCGTCGTCCAGATCGGTGGTGCGCATATAATTGTGGGTCAGGAACGGCTCACAGTCGTTGCCGAAGGCCATCAGCTTGTTATACAGTTCCTTTGTCATTGTCTGTCGTTGTCTCCTCTGTTGTTTCTGCCGGGTCGTCCTTTGCCCGCCCCACATAGGCATACGCCTCCGTGGGCATGTTCCGCTTCCGCAGCCGCTTGTCCATCAGGTATTTCAGCAGCTCCTGCGCACAGGCGAACACCGGCACGCCGATGAACATGCCCAGTACGCCGCCGAAGCCGCCGCCCACCAGAATGGCCACGATGACCCAGAAGCTGGAAATGCCTGTGGCATCGCCCAGGATCTTGGGGCCGAGAATGTTGCCGTCAAACTGCTGCAATATGACGATGAAGATCACGAACACCAGGCACTGCTTGGGGCTGACCAGCAGGATCAGGAACGCGGAGGGCACCGCGCCCAGGAAGGGGCCGAAGAAGGGGATCACGTTGGTAACGCCTACCACCACGCTTACCAGCGGGGTGTAGGGCATCTTCAGCAGGGAGCAGCATATAAAGCACAGAATGCCGATGATAAGGGAGTCCAACAGCTTGCCCCGCACAAAGCCGGAGAAAATGCTGTTGACCTTGCGGGTGCCCCGCATCACCGCATCGGCCTTTTCCTCCGGCAGCGCGGCGTACACCGCCTTGCAGCAGCGTGCCAGACTTTTTTCCTTCATGCCCATCAGATAGATGGACACGATGATGCCCACGATCAGGTCGAAGGCGAAGCCCACCGCCCCGCGGATGCCGCTCCAGATGCCGTTGGTCAGGGGGCCGATGGCCTTCTGCGCCCACGGCAGCACCTGGTTGGTCAGGAAGTCCATGCCGTCGGAGTACCGCTCGGTGATGCGCCCCGCCAGCCAGACGGCGATCTCGTTGTTGCTGTTCAGCAGCTCCTGCGCCCAGCGGTATACCTTGCGGTAGTAGGACTCCGCGTTGTTGATGAGGGTGGTGACGCTGTCCGCCACCTGGGGGATCAGCACGCTCATCAGCAGGTACAGCAGGAAGATTACCGCCGCCTCGGTCAGCAGGATGCTCACCAGCCGCAGCGCGCCGGAGCGGGGCTTCAGCTCCTTTTTTGTCGCTCGCCGCCACAGGGCGCGGATGGCCTTCTCCAGCCAGGACATGATCGGCGTCAGCAGGTAGGCGATGGCAAAGCCGTACAGCACCGGCGCCAGAATGGACGCCAGCCGCGACACGAACTGCTGCAGCGTGCCGGCCTGATAGAAGGTGTCATAAAAGATCAGCACGGCGCATACGGTGAGAAACGCCGTCAAACCCCATTTGAAATATTGTGTCCGCCGCATAAGACCGCCCTCCTGATGTTTTTCTCTATCATACCCGTCCCGCGGCCGTTTTGCAACATTTTTTGCGGACTTGACAAAGGCCGGAAACCGGATATAATAGAAGGCAGGAGAGATACTGCGGCAAGCGGTTTGGCTCCGGTTTATGTGAAAGTTATACTAAGAAAACCGTCACTTGTCGGAGTGGCGGTTTTCTTGCTTCATTTTGCGCACTCCGCCGGGAGTGCGGCTTGCATTCCGGGTGGAACTGTGGTATCATAACCGAACTACTCCGCGCAGAATACGATGGTATGGAAGGGTGTCCCCATGAAAAAGCTCTTGTTTATCGTCAATCCCCGTGCGGGAAAGACAAAATCCCGTGCCCCGCTGTTTGACGCGGCGGCAGAGTTCTCCCGCGCCGGCTATCTGGTGAACATTTTCGTTACCGAGGCCGGCGGACAGGCGCGTGACATGGCCGCCCGGTGCGGCGGCGACTATGACCTGATCGTGTGCGCCGGCGGCGACGGCACGCTGAACGAGACGCTGTCCGGCGTTATGCAGCTGCCCCAGCGCCCGCCTCTAGGCTATCTGCCCTGCGGCAGCACCAACGACTTCGCCGCCAGCCTGCATCTCCCCACCGCCATGGACGAGGCCGCCCGCGCCGCCGTCTGCGGTGCGCCGTACCCGCTGGACGTGGGACGGCACAACGACCGGTACTTTGCGTATGTGGCGTCCTTCGGCGCCTTTACCCGCTCCTCCTACTCCGCGACCCAGGCAGCCAAAAACGCGCTGGGGCACTTCGCCTATATTCTGGAGGGGCTGGGCGATCTGGATTCCCTGCGCCCCTACCGCTGCGCGGTGGAGGCCGACGGCGAGCACTTTGAGGGAGAGTTCATCTTCGGCGCCGTGTGCAACTCCACGTCGCTGGGCGGGCTTGTGAAGCTGGATCCCGCCTGCGTCCGCATGGACGACGGCATGTTTGAGCTGCTGCTCCTGCGGATGCCCAAGTCGGCGCTGGATCTGCAAAATCTTATCAACGTCATGACCCGCATGCAGTACGACTACCCCGGCGTGATCCTGCGCCATGTGCGGCACGTCACCGTCACCACCGACGAGGAGCTGCCCTGGTCGCTGGACGGGGAATACTGTCCCAGTGCGCCGCGGGTGGAGATCGAAAATCTTCCCGCCGCCGTGCAGCTGATGCACTGATATGACCGAAAACGGAAAAGACCCGCCATCGGCGGGTCTTTTTGTATACACAACGCAATAAGCGATGCGCAATATACGCTTTGTTATCAGAAGGACACCATTTCGGGGTCGGGCTTGGTGGTGGCGGCGATGGAGGTGACGTACAGCACGGGGCCTTCGCCCTGATAGGCGTCGCAGGCCTCCTTCTTCACCGTGGCATGGATCTTCACCCACTCCTTGTCCTTGTACTTGTCCAGCCCCTCGCCCCGGCACACCAGCGCCAGGAACTGCATGTCCTTGTCGCAGCAGACCATGGCGAACCGGCCGGGGCAGTGGACGCCCTTGAACTTCTTGGAGTGGCACATCAGCGCCTTGAAGGACACCTCCACGCCCTCGTAGCGGTCGGGGTTGTCCATCATGTCCACATACCAGATGCCGTAGTCCTCGTCCGGCACGTCCAGCTTGCCGCTGCTGAGATCGAAGGGGGACATCTCCGGGGTGACGTACTCCTCGCTGGTGCCGTCCTCGTTTTCCAGATAGATGTCCGCCCGGCGGTTCACCATCCGCAGGTTGCGGCTGCGCAGCTGGGCACGCAGCTGCTCGTTGCAGTGGTCGAAGATCAGCATGTCGGCGTTGGTGATCTTTTCCATCATCAGCTGCCCCATGTTCTTCACATACATCTCGAAGGTGCGTGCGTCCACAAGGCACATGATCTGGTACAGGATCCAGTTGGCGGGCAGTCCCTCCCGGTACAGCTTCTCCATGCTCCACATGCCGTTGTACTCCACGATCACCTGCTTGGGGCGGTACTGCTTTTCCAGCTTCTTCAGGAAGTCGGGCGTCAGCTGCTCCTCGTCCTCCACCGTGTAGGTGAACACGTTGCTCAGCACATGGGGGTCATAGCCCAGCTCGCCCTCCTCGCAGCACAGCAGCAGCGTCCGATCCTCGGCGGCGAAGCCGTCCCGCAGGATGCCGTTGATGAAGCTGGTCTTGCCGGCGTCCAGAAAGCCGGCGATGAGATAAACAGGAATATCCATAGTCGTTACCGCTCCTTACAGCCCGAACAGCTCTTGGAGCTTATCCTCCTTCAGCCCGGAGCCGATGACGCACAGCCGGCCGGTGTAATCGGCGGGGCCTCGGCGGATCTGGTGCTCCTCGGGCACGAAGTCGTAGTGCAGCCACTGGCCGCCATCGGCAGCGGCCACGATGCCCTTGGCGCGCAGGATAGCGCCGTACTCGCCGCCGTCCAGCGCCGTCAGGATACGCTCCAGCTCGTCCTCGGTAAAGGGCTTCACCGTCTCGGCGCCCCAGCTGACGAATACCTCGTCGGCGTGATGATGGTGATGGTGGCAGCCGCACTCCGGATCGTCGCACTCCTCGCCGTCGTGGTGGTGATGGTGGTGCTCATGCTCGTCCTCGTCGTGGTCGTGGTGATGGTGGCAGCAGTGGTCGTGGTCATCATCATCGTCGTCATGGTCATGGTGATGGCAGCAGTGCTCATGCTCGTCCTCGTCATCATGGTGATGGTGGTGATGCTCCTCCTCGTCCGCCTCATGCTCGGCGCGCATCTTCGCCAGCAGCTCGTCCGCCAGCGACACCTTCTCGATGGCGCTGAGGATGGTCATGCCGTCCAGCGCGTCCCACGGGGTGGTCAGGATGGCCGCGGTGGGGTTCTTCTCCCGCAGCAGCGCCACCGCCGCCTCCAGCTTCTCCTGGCTCAGCCGCTGGGTACGGCTGAGGATGATGGTGCCGGCGGACTCGATCTGGTTGTTGTAGAACTCGCCGAAGTTCTTCATGTAGACCTTCACCTTGGTAGCATCCGCCACGGTGACGAAGCTGTTGAGCTGCATGTCCGGCACGTCCTTCACGGCGTTCTCCACCGCCACGATCACGTCGCTGAGCTTGCCCACGCCGGACGGCTCGATGAGGATGCGGTCGGGGTGGAACTGCTCATGTACGTCCTTCAGCGCCCGGTCGAAGTCGCCCACCAGCGAGCAGCAGATGCACCCGGAGGACATCTCGCTGATCTGCACGCCGGAGTCCTTCAGAAAGCCGCCGTCGATGCTGATCTCGCCGAATTCGTTCTCGATGAGCACCAGCTTCTCGCCCTGAAAGGCCTCCGCCAGCAGCTTCTTGATGAGGGTCGTCTTGCCTGCGCCCAGAAAACCGGATACGATGTCGATTTTTGTCATAGTAAAACCTTCTTTTCTCTGCCGCGCCTGCGGCACAAATTTTTTCACTTATATAATATCCCATTTTTCTGAAAATGCAAGACCTACGTCAAAGCTGACGCGGCGGACGCCATGCGTCCGCCGCGCTGCCGCTTAGCCGCCTATGCGGTTGAGAATGAGCTGGCTCAGCGATGCCGCCAGCGCCCGGTCGTATTTCCGGGAGCGGGCGTCCTCGCCGCCGCCTACGCTCATGTCGCCGTCGCCGGGCACGGCGCCGCCCGTTTCGTTGTTTCCGCCGTTCATGCTGTCGCCCGGCGATTCGCCCCGTCCGTCCGTCGTGGTGTCGGTGCCGTTGGTGTCCGGCTGGGTGGTGATGCTGCCGTTGGGCGTGGTGTCCGGCTGGGGTGAGGGCTTTTTGTTGTCCGCCTCGCCGCAGGCCGCCAGCGTTACCGCCAGCATCAGCGCCGCCGCCAGTGCCATTAACCGATCCGTCATATCCGTTCCTCCTTTTCCCGTGCTTGCGCCGCACGCGAAAAACACGCTCATCACGCGCGCGGTGCATTCGTAGTTTTTGCCGCGAAACGCGCCGTAGTCCCGACACTTTTTCCCTTTTGCGCCACCTGACGTTGCATTTTTTCACCATCCGTGATATGATAAACAACACCGGGCGAAGAGAATACATCCGGTAATTTTTTCATATGATAAAACCATTTGTATAGATAAGGAGGCACCTGCCATGCAGAAACTGGATCACCAGTACCACATCCACTGTGTCCCCGGCGACGTGGGACGCTACGTCATACTCCCCGGCGACCCCGGCCGCTGCGAGAAGATCGCCGCCCTGTTCGACGACGCCCATTTTGTGGCGCAGAACCGGGAGTACACCGTCTATACCGGCACCCTGCTGGGCGAGAAGGTGTCCGTCTGCTCCACCGGCATCGGCGGCCCCAGCGCCTCCATCGCCATGGAGGAGCTGCACAACATCGGCGCGGATACCTTCATCCGCGTGGGCACCTGCGGCGGTATCGATCTGGACGTGCAGTCCGGCGACGTGGTGGTGGCCACCGGCGCCATCCGCTTTGAGCACACCAGCCGGGAGTATGCCCCCATCGAGTACCCCGCCGTGGCTGACTTTGATGTTACCACCGCACTGGTGCAGGCGTCCCGGGCGCTGGGCAAGCGCACGCAGGTGGGCGTCGTCCAGTGCAAGGACGCCTTCTACGGCCAGCACAGCCCCGCCCGCATGCCCGTGTCCTACGAACTGCTGAACCTGTGGGAGGCGTGGAAGCGGCTGGGCGTCAAGGCCAGCGAGATGGAATCCGCCGCCCTGTTCGTGGTGGCTGACGCGCTGAAGTGCCGCTGCGGTTCCTGCTTCCATGTGGTGTGGAACCAGGAGCGGGAGGCCGCCGGGCTGGATCAGAAGATGAGCGAGGACACCACCTCCGCCGTGCAGGTGGGCGTGGAAGCGCTGAAGCTGCTCATTCAGGCGGATCGCGCCGCGAAATAATGAGAGAAAAACCGGGAAGGAGCGCCCTGCGGCGCTCCTTCCTTTTATCCCCCTATATTCTGTGAAACCGCTTACAGCTGCGCCAGAGCCTGCTTCAGGTCGGCGATGATATCCTCGGCGTTCTCCAGACCCGCGGACAGGCGGATCAGGCCGGCGGCGATGCCGGAGGCCGCCAGCTCCTCCTCGGAGTAGGTGGAGTGGGTCATGGAGGCGGGGTGCTCGATCAGCGTCTCGGCGTCGCCCAGCGACACGGCCACGGTGATCAGGTGCAGGGCGTTGACCAGCTTGGCGCCGGCCTCGCGGCCGCCCTTGACCTCGAAGGACAGCATGCCGCCGAAGTCGCTCATCTGACGGCGGGCGATATCGTGACCGGGATGGTCGATCAGGCCGGGATAGTAAACCTTTTCCACGGCGGGGTGGTTGTACAGGAACTCCGCCACGGCCTTGGCGTTGGCGCAGTGCTTCTGCATACGGATCTCCAGCGTTTTCAGGCCGCGGAGGATCAGGAAGGAGGTGAAGGGATCCATGACCGCGCCGGTCATGTCCTTCAGGCCGAACATGCGCACCTCGGTGCAGAATTCGGCGGAGCCCACCACGAAGCCCGCGATCACGTCGCCGTGGCCGTTGAGGTACTTGGTGGCGGAGTGTACCACCACGTCCGCGCCCAGCTCCAGCGGCCGCTGGAGATAGGGGGAGGCGAAGGTGTTGTCGCAGATCACCTTGATGTCCTTGTTGTACCCGTGGGCGATGTCCGCCACGGCAGCGATATCGGCGATCTTCAGGTTGGGGTTGGCGGGTGTCTCCAGATAGACGGCGCAGGTGTTGGGCTTCAGCGCTGCCCGCACCGCGTCCAGATCGGAGGTGTCCACAAAGCTGACCTCCACGCCGTAGCGGGTCATGCCGTGGTTCAGCAGGGCGAAGGTGCAGCCATACAGCGTGCCGTCAGCCACGATGTGCTTCCCGGCGCCGGCCACCGTCCACAGGGCGGAGGAAATGGCGCCCATGCCGGAGGCGGCGGCAACGCAGGCCTCGCCGTTTTCCAGCGCGGCGATCTTGGCCTCCAGCACGGAGGTGGTGGGATTGCCCAGACGGGTGTAGATGTAGCCGCCCTCCTGCCCGGCAAAGCGGCGCCCGCCCTGCTCGCAGCTGTCAAAGACGAAGGTGGAGGTCTGGAAGATGGGGGTGGTCAGCGCGCCGTACTGGGCGTCCTTCACGTTCCCCGCATGGATGGCTTTCGTACCGAAACCGCAATTCTCGTGCAACATGGGTCGTCCTCCTCATCACATACATAAATATAGGTTGATTCGTCTGTCTCCTACCCCTACAGTAACACAGACGGCGGGACGAACGGTAGCGGCGAAATCTGATGGCCTGCTATAAAATAAACAGATAGCAAATTCCCGGCGGCGGGGGCGGAATATTTGTACAATACAGTCATTATGCGGGTGTTTGCGTATAATTATCTTGTAAAACAAGACGGCTTGTCGGGAAATAAGCGTGCAGAGACGCGGTTATATCCGCGAAAATATCATAAAGAAAACAGATAGCGCGGCGGAGGCGGCGGAAAATGGTTGCCATTTGCGGCGAAATGTGGTATAAAGTATGGTATAAGTGGAACCGAAAAACGTTCCGGCGTCCGCCGGACGCACACAGAACGAACATACAGGAGGTTACGTTATGAAGAAGATCATCGCCACCGGCAACGCCCCCGCCGCCATCGGCCCCTATTCTCAGGCCATTGACTGCGGCAGCTTCCTGGTCACGTCCGGCCAGGTGCCCTTCGACCCCGCCACCGGCGAATTCGTCCCCGGCGGCATCACCGAGCAGACCCGTCAGGTGCTCACCAACATCAAGGCCATTCTGGAGGCTGCCGGCCTGACCATGGACAACGTGGTCAAGACCACCGTGTTCCTGCAGAACATGGGCGATTTCGCCGCCATGAACGCGGTGTACGCCGAGTTCTTCACCGAGGGTCAGTACCCCGCCCGCTCCGCTGTGGAGGTAGGCGCGCTGCCCCGCGGCGCGCTGGTGGAGATCGAGACGATCTGCGTGAAGTAAACAGTGAAAAGAACCGCCTAAGGCCGTCTGGCCTAAGGCGGTTCTTTTTTTACGCCTCCTGATTCAGCTTGGAGACGATATCCTTGAGAATGGCGGCGAACTTCTCGCCGTAGCCGGTGAGGGGCACGTCCTTGGGGCGGATGACGCCCAGCCGCATGTCCGCCACGTCGCCCACCAGCGGCAGGGTCATCAGCCGGTCGTCGCCGTAGCCGTCCGGCAGCACGCCGCTGCCGGTGGACACGCAGTCCGTGTGCGCCATCACGTTGTAGGCCGTGGCGCGGTCGCTGACCGACACCACCCGGTCGAACTCCGCGCCGGTGCCCACCACCGCCTCCTCCGCATAGTGGTAGTTGCTGTCGGACTGGGTGAACACCACATAGGGGTAGGCGTACAGCTGCTCCAGCCGCACGGCGCTCTCGCCGGACAGGGGATGTCCCTTCCGCAGAAACACACGGGGGCGGATGTTCACCAGCGGCTGGAAGAGCAGGCTCTTTTCCGACAGGATGCGGGTGATGAAGTGCTCCGTCCGGTCGGACACAAAGATCACACCCAGCGCGCTGCGGCGCTCGGCCACCTCGTCGATAACGGCGGCCATCTCCATCTCCTTGAAGCTCACCTGTATGTGCGGCTCGTCCAGCAGGTGCAGGAACTCCACAAAGGCCATGGCGCAGAAGGGGTAGCGCTGGGAGGCCACGGACAGGGACGCCCGGTCAGCGGCGCGGCGCTCGCTGTAATAGCGGCTGAGCTTGCGGCTGCGATCCACCAGCGGCGCGATCTGCGCCACCAGCTCGCGCCCCTCCTCCGTCAGCGTCACGCCCCGGTTGGTGCGCAGAAACACCGTCACGCCCAGCTCCCGCTCCACCTCCGCAATGGCGGCGGACAGCGCGGACTGGGACAGAAACAGGTTCTGCGCCGCCCGGTTCATGGAGCCGCAGCGATCCACCTCCAGAATGTAGCTCATTTGCAGCAGCGTCATGTACCAGCGCCCCTTTCCTTGCCTGTGTAAAAACTATATCAAAAAATGTGCCGGTTGTAAAGTTGACAGATGCGCCGCATATCCTGTATAATCGCTGGAGCGGAACCAGACTACTTTTTTAGGAGATGCAAGATGAAAAAGACGATCGCGGTGCTGCTGGCGCTGGTCATGGCGCTGAGCCTGACGGCGTGCAGCAAAAACGAGACAAAGAAGCTGGTGGGCACATGGCAGTACGCCATGGATCTCACCCAGGTGATCAACGAGGAGATGGCCGAGAGCTATGAGCTGGAGGAGCTGGACAGCGCGGCTGCATTCTGCGTGTACATGGACTTCACGGTGGCGGAGGACGGCGCGTATACACTGGGCGTGGACATGGACGCCACAGGCGAATCCCTCACCGGGTACTATCAGGCGCTGACGCCGGTGCTGGCGGAGCTGGTGTACGCCGCCGGCGAGGCGCAGGGCATGAGCCGGGAGGAGTACGACGCGGCGCTGGAGGCCATGGGTATGACCGTGGAGGAGTACATCTCCACCATTTTCAGCGCCGTGGACATGGGCGAGCTGCTGACGCTGATGCTGGGCTCCGACGCGGGCACAGAGAGCGCCGGCTGGTGCAAGGCCGTGGACGGTCAGCTGTTCATGGCGGAGACGGCCGGTGAGCTGGACGCCGCCGGTTATGTGGCCTATACGCTGAACAGCGACGGCACCATGAGCTGGACGGACGATGACGGGCAGCTCAGCGGTCAGCTGACGGCGCAGGAGCAGGAGCTGATCGCCTTCCCCATGGTGTGGACGAAGCTGGCATAAAAAAAGAAAGCCCGCAAGGGCTTTCTTTTTTTATGCTGTTATTCGCCCATGGGCGCGCCGCAGTGGGGGCAGAACTTGCTGTCGCTGGCGGCGCCGCACACGGGGCAGACCTTGAAGGACACATCGGCCTCGTCCACCACCGGCTCGTCCTTCTGGGGCTTGCTGGCCTCCAGCTGGGCGATGCGCTCCTTGGAGGCGGCGACGGCGGCCACCACGTCCTTCACGGCGTCGGGGATCTCGCCCTGATACTCGGACACGAACCACTCGCCGATGGCGCGGTAGTTCTTTTCCAGCTCCCGCTGCTCGCTCATGATGGCCATGTTGACCTTGGCGGTGTCGGTGAGGGCCTGCGCCTTGTCCGCGGCGACCTCGGCCAGATCCTTCGCCTTGTCCACGGCGATACCGGCGTACTCCTGCGCCTTCTTGCTGATATCATTGAGAATACCCATAATTGAAAACTCCTTTCCATATTTGCCTGTTGCCGTCAGTATAGCGCGTTTTTTCCGGACTTGCAAGCGCTATGTGACGAAATTTACACACTGTTCATTCAGTGCTCGATCCAGTCCGCCGCCCGGGATACCGCCCGCTTCCACAGGCGGTAATAGGCGTCGCAGTCCGCCTGCGGGCGCTCCGGCAGGAATACCCGCTGGCTGCGCCGCAGGGAGGACAGCTCCTCCATGCTCTGCCAGAAGCCGCAGCTCAGCCCCGCCAGCGCCGCCGCGCCGAAGGCCGTCGTCTCCACCATCTCCGGCCTGTCCACCGGGATGCGCAGCAGGTCGGCCTGCATCTGCAGCAGCACGTCCGACACGCTGGCGCCGCCGTCGGCGCGCAGCAGGGCGATGTCGCAGCCTGCGTCCTGCCGCATGGCCAGCATCAGATCCGTCACCTGCGCGGCGATGCAGGACAGTACTGCGCGAGCGATGTGCGCCCGCCCCGTGCCCCTGGTGATGCCCAGGATCGCGCCGCGGGCGTACATGTCCCAATAGGGCGCGCCCAGCCCCGTGAAGGCCGGCACCACCACCACGCCGCCGCTGTCGGGCACGGTGGCGGCCAGCGCGTCGATCTCCGGTGCGGAGGAGATGATGCCCAGCTCGTCCCGCAGCCACTGGATGGTGCTGCCCCCGTTAAACACGCTGCCCTCCAGCGCGTAGGTGGTCTGTCCGCCCACCTGCCACGCCACGGAGGTGAGCAGCCCCGCCCGGGAGCGGACGGGCTTACCGCCCACGTTCATCAGGGTGAAGCAGCCGGTGCCGTAGGTGTTCTTGGCTTCGCCGGGGGCGAAGCAGGTCTGCCCGAACAGGGCGGACTGCTGGTCGCCCGCCGCGCCGCACACCGGCGTCCCCGCCAGCGATTCCAGACCCGGTATGCCCGGCTGCACCGTGCCGTACACCGTGCTGTTGGGCACCGGCGCGGGCAGCATGGCCGTGGGCACACCCAGTATGCCGCACAGCTCCTCGTCCCAGCAGAGTCGGTGGATGTCGAACAGCATGGTGCGGCTGGCGTTGGCGAAGTCGGTCACATGGCGGCCGGTGAGCTTCCAGATCAGCCAGCTCTCCACCGTGCCGAACAGCACCTCGCCCCGCTCCGCCCGGCGACGGACGCCGGGCACGTTGTCCAGTATCCAGCGGATCTTGCTGCCGGAGAAATAGGCGTCGATCAGCAGACCCGTAGCCGAGCGGATGCGCTCCTCCAGCCCCCGGTGCTTCAGCTCCTCGCACAGCTCCGCCGTGCGGCGGCACTGCCACACGATGGCGTTGTACACCGGCTGACCGGTGGTCTTGTCCCAGAGGATGGTCGTCTCCCGCTGGTTGGTGACGCCGATGCCTGCCACGCTGCCCTCCGGCAGCCGGGCGATGACCTCCGCCGCGGCGCGGCGCTGGGTGTCCCATATCTCCAGGGGGTCGTGCTCCACCCACCCCGCCTGGGGATAGTGCTGGGGCAGGGGCTGCTGGCTCAGGGCGGCGATATTCCCCGACCGGTCAAAGGCGATGGCGCGGGAGCTGGTGGTGCCCTGATCCAGCGCCAATATGTACTGCGGCATGGCGAACCCTCTTTTCATTTCCGGATTTTTGTGGTACACTATATGATGATAAGAATTATACCATGAAAGGAGCGGATACACCATGACAAATTTGAGTGAATTCACGTTTCTGTCCAGCGACGGCAAGACCCAGCTCCACGGGATGCTGTGGGAGCCGGAGGGCGTGGCCGTCCGCGCTGTACTGCAGATCTGTCACGGCGTGGCCGAGCATATCGCCCGGTACGACGGCTTTGCCCGCGCCCTGAATGAACAGGGCATCGCAGTGGCCGGTCACGACCATCTGGGTCACGGGAAGTCGCTGCCGGAGGGCGGAACGCCGGTGTATTTCGGTCAGGGCAGCACATGGAATACGGTGGTGGACGATATCTATATCCTGCACCAGCGGCTGAAGCAGCGCTATCCGGACGCGCCGCTGTGCATCATGGGGCACAGCATGGGCTCCTTCCTGACGCGGACGTATCTCATCCGCTATCCCGGCACGGTGAAGGCCGCCGTTATCATGGGCACCGGCTGGCAGCCCCGCGCCGCCATCACCGGCGGACTGGCCGTGGCCAATGCCGTGGCCGCCGTCGCCGGCGAGAGCGCCACCAGCGATCTGGTGACGGAACTGGCCTTCGGCAGCTACAACAAGCTGTTTGCGCCCAACCGCACCAAGGTGGACTGGCTGTCCGCCGACGAGAGCAACGTGGACGACTACATCGCCGATCCCCTCTGCGGCGCGGACGCCACGGTGGGGCTGTTCCGCCAGATGCTGCACGGCATCCGCTTCAACCAGCGCATGAGCCACCTGCGGCAGATGGATAAGGGCATGCCCGTGCTGTTCGTGGCGGGAGACAAAGACCCCGTGGGCAGCTGCGGCAAGGGCGTCCGGCAGACCTATGACGCCTTCCGGCAGGCCGGTATGCGGGACTGCACGCTGAAGCTGTACCCCGGCCTGCGCCACGAGATACTCAACGAAAAGGCGTATGCCGCAGAGATCACAAAGGACATCGAGACATGGCTGCTGAGCCGGCTGGAGAAATAAAGGAGAGACGACTATGAACGAGTGGGAAGCGCTGCGGCAGGAGTGCCTGAACTGCCATGCCTGCACGCTGGCGGACACCCGGCAGAACGTGGTGTTCGGCGTGGGACGGCCGGACGCGGAGGTCATGTTTATCGGAGAAGCCCCCGGCGCCAACGAGGATATGCAGGGCGAGCCCTTTGTGGGGCGGGGCGGCAAGCTGCTGGACGACATGCTGCACATGATCGGACTGGACAGGAGCCGCATCTACATCACCAATTCCATCAAGTGCCGCCCGCCGGAGAACCGCGATCCGATGAATACGGAGAAGGACGCGTGCAGCGGCTTCCTGCGGCGGCAGCGGGCGCTGATGAAGCCCAAGATCATCGTGTGCCTCGGCCGCATCAGCGCCATGGAGCTGATCCGTCCTGATTTCAAGATCTCGCTGGAGCACGGGCAGTTCTACGAGCGGGAGAACTGCCTGATGATGGCGATGTACCATCCCGCCGCGCTGCTGCGGGATCCCCGGAAAAAGCCGGAGACATTCGAGGATCTGAAGCGCTTGCAGGCGAAGATACGGGAGATATGCGTCCGCACGCCGCTGGATTTCTGACAGAACAGGGGACGACCGCCAGGTCGTCCCCTGTTTTTGCGCGCTGCTCTGAAAAAATTTCAGGCAGCCAGACAAAAAGTCTTGTTTTTCCTGTTAAGACGCGCTAAGATAGCATTGTACCGCCGGTACAACAGCTATTCAAAAGGAGAAGATCACATGGAGCGCATTTTTCATCTGAAGGAGAACGGCACCACCGTGAAAACGGAAATTCTTGCCGGTCTGACCACGTTCATGACGATGGCCTACATCATCGCCCTGAACCCCAACCTGCTGACCAACTTTGCCGTGGGTACCCCGCTGTGGAACGGCGTGTTTCTGGCCACCTGCATCGCCAGCGCCATCGGCACCGCTGTGATGGCATTCCTGGCCAACAAGCCCTTTGTCATGGCGCCCGGTATGGGTCTGAACAGCTTCTTTGCCGTCATCGCCGGCAACGTAGCCGCCATGCTGAACACCGACTACACCAGCGCCTTTCAGGCGGTGCTGTGCATCATCCTGGTGGAGGGCATCGTCTTCCTGCTGCTGAGCGTGTTCAATATCCGAGATAAGATCGTCACCGCCATCCCTCTGGGCGTACGGCTGGGCATCGGCCCGGCCATCGGCCTGATGCTGATGAACATCGGCCTTGGCTCCAACGTGGGCATCTACGCCGAGGGCAACGGCTACGAAAGCCCCTTCTATGTCATGCGCGACTTCTTCGGCGCCATGACCCCCAGCGTCATCAAGGATCACATGGGCGCGGAGTACAGCCAGATGGTGCTGACCGTTGTGACCATGTTCATCGGCCTGTTCGTCATCATCCTGCTGGCCAAGAAGGGCATTAAGGCCGCCGTGCTGGTGGGTATGCTGGCCGCCTCCGTCATCTACTGGGCGGGCTGCTTTATCTTCCTGGGCACCAATCCCTTTGCCTCTCTGGAGGGCGCGTCCTTCCTGCCGCCCTTCCACGACATGGTGGAGACGACCCTGTTCAAGTTCGATTTCGCCGATTTCTTTAACATCGGCTGGTTCACGGCCATCAGCCTTATCATCACCTTCTGCATGATCGACATGTTCGACACCATCGGCACGCTGGTGGGCACCGCGTCCCGCGCCGGCATGACCGACAAGGAGGGCAACATGCCCAAGATGAAGGAAGCGCTTCTGTCCGACGCGGTGGGCACCGTGGCCGGCGCCTGCTGCGGCACCTCCACCGTCACCACCTTCGTGGAGTCCGCCTCCGGCGTGGAGGCCGGCGGCCGCACCGGCCTGACCTCCCTGACCGCCGCCGTCATGTTCCTGGCCTGCATGTTCATCGCACCCGTGGCCGCAGTGATCCCCGCCGCCGCCACCTCCTCTGCCCTGATCTATGTGGGCATCCTGATGCTGCAGGGTCTGAGAAACGTGGATTTCGACGATCTGGATCAGGTGGTGCCCGTGTTCCTGATGCTGCTGGCCATGCCCATCTCCGGCTCCATCGGTCACGGCATCGGCATCGCCATGATCACCTACACCGTGATCAAGGTGTTCTCCGGCCGCGCCAAGGAAGTGTCCGTGCTGACCTACGTCATTTCCCTGCTGTTCATCATCAAGTTCTTCGCAGTCGTCTGAGCCTGATGCAATAAAAATCAGCCCGCATCCAGACCGGCATACGTTTTCCGGAAACGCTTCTGCGTAAGATCACCTACATCGCCCGCAAGAATCATCGCTCCCTGAATGCCCAGCTGGAACATCTCGCCCAACTGTGTGTAGATGAGTACGAACAGCAGAACGGTTCTATCGAGTTTCCCACCGAAGAAGAGTAACGCCCTGCATATAACGAGAGATTCTATAAGGATATTTGTTCCGCTGCGCCCGCTATACGGTGTGCCCGTCTATCCCTCGCGAGCACTGGACGCGCATCCGCACCAACAACCGTAGGGGGCGATGCCCACATCGCCCCGCGGCAAGTGCGCTGGTGTCCGGGCGGGCAGGATCATCCTCTCTACGACGGGACGTCGGGGACAGCATTCAGCCGAAGCACCGGCAACCACAGAGCCGCCCATGGGCGGCTCTGTTTTACCTCGATCAAAAAAACGACCACCCTATTGGGTGGTCGTTTTGGCAGGGGCAGAAAGGCTCGAACTCTCGACACGCGGTTTTGGAGACCGCTGCTCTACCAACTGAGCTATACCCCTATATGGTGGGCCTTCGGGGACTCGAACCCGGGACCGGACGGTTATGAGCCGTCTGCTCTAACCAACTGAGCTAAAGGCCCAAGTCTACGCGGCTATGTAAAGAAATGAGCCGCCACCTTTACGGATGGCGGCTCACCCTTCGTGGCTCCCCCTGTTGGGCTCGAACCAACAACCCTTCGGTTAACAGCCGAATGCTCTACCATTGAGCTAAGGAGGAGTGTTGGCGCTACCTATCTTCCCAGGCCGTCTCCAGCCAAGTATTGTCAGCAGA